>ERZ1292629.473-Hain-H43-01um-R1-473-length-43690-cov-5_pt1 | contig 43690 bp, 67 predicted proteins | sample MGYA00564399_ERZ1292629 | MGnify/ENA primary metagenome ERZ1292629 (study PRJEB36523, sample SAMEA6512636) | groundwater metagenome | collected 2019-01-08 | study: AquaDiva: Metagenomics assemblies of 32 groundwater samples
GGCGCCGGAGCCGCCCGGGGGGGGCGCGGCGCAGGCGGCGCCCGGGGCCGAGCCGGCGCAGGCGCAGGTGCCGGGGCGGGCGCCTCCTCGGCGCGCGCGATGGCACGGGCGGCGCTGGACGCGACGTGCTGGGTCGTGCGGTCGCGGAACGCATCGACGTGGCGCTTGGCCGCGCTCGCGTCGGGGATCGCGGCGAACCAGAAGCCTTCTTCCGGCGTCCCCTGGATATCGGCCGCTTTCACGAGCTTGCCCCGGAAGCTCGGTCCGGTCACGAGCACCACGTCGCCGATGGAGGTCTCGCGCCAGATGTAGAGGCGCACGCGCGACCCGTCGAGTTGGCCGGTCAGAATGTCGGGCGAGCGTCCGTGTCCCAGCGCCGCGAGGCACCGGATCACGTAGTTTCGCTGCGTGCTCTCCGCAACATCCACGTCGTTGATGTTCGCGGCGATGGCCTCGAACAGCTCCTCGGGCTTTGCACTCGCGAGGTTCGCAGGAAGGTGCAGCGGATTGCGGTTCATGCAGAGACTCCGAAGGGAGAGACGAGCGTAATGCTACCGACGGTCGATATCCAACCGACACGCGCGGGAGATCCGTCGTTCACGCGGCCCTCCGGCGCCGACGGCGGCGAGGGTTGGGCGTGGGGGTCACGGGCGCGGCCGGGGCCGGACCCGCGAGCGCCGGGGCGCGCTTCTTGCGGGCGACTAGGACCACGAGCACCACCACGCCGAGCAGCGCACTTCCCACCAGCGCGAGGCCCATGCCCTTCGCCGCCACCGTGCCCGCCACCTGGGCGCCCGACAGGATCGCGTACTTCGCCGGGAGGTCCACATGCAGGTGCGGGGGCGCGCCTTCGAGGATGTATTTTCCGCCCGTCGCTTCGATGGCAATTTTGAGATTTTGGATTTGCGCGGCCGTCAGATTGCTCGTGCGGAGATCGAACGCGCCCGCGCGCAGGTGTCGGGAGAGCGGCCGACCGGCCGCGGCCTCCTGCACGATGATCGCCGCCCAGCTCGCGGCGTTGCGCGGCGCGGCGAGCAGTCGGGTGATGACCGAATCGGCTGCGTACACGTCGTACAGCTCTTTCTCGCCACCGGCCGCGAGCTTTTTGAGCATCGCGCTCGCTTGCTCCACGGCATCGCGCTCGCCGGAGGTGACGTAGATCGGGATGCTCGCGTCGAGCTTTCCGCGCAGGACACCGAGGTACGCCGTGATCCCAGCCGTGGTTCTCACCCCGGACGCGAACCCGACGCCAGAGACGGGCGAAGCGGCCACGGTGCCCTCGCTACGACCGCGGAGCGGTCAGGCGGGCATCATCCTCAGCGCGCTTCTTGGCCAACGCGAGCGTGCCAAACGAGCCAAGCACCTCCCAGCGCGGCATCCCACCGTGGGCACGGCGCACCGCGCTCACGGCGAAATACTCCGCGCCCCGCACGTTGCTGCGCTCGATCTCGTATTCGTCCCGGCCATCGCCGATGAGGTGGTAGCCCCACACGGTCACCCCGCGCTGCGCCCGGATGCCCGTTGCTTTGTCCCAGCCGAGGAGCTTTCGTGCGGCGTTGGTCCGCTTCTTCCGCGGGTTCGACGCTTTGAGCGTGGACCCGTCCACCACCACCTCGCGCGGCCCCTGGCCCGCACCGGCCGCCAGCCGCACCCGGTAGGTGTCCGGGGGGATCGTCTCGATCACCTCGCCCGTGTGCCCCTCGGCGGTCACCACGCTCTGTCCGACGCGCAGGTGATGGTTTTTGCGTGGCGCTGCCGCACACCCGCAGTTCTTTCGGCGGTTGCCGCGCATCGTATTCGCAGCCGTAGACGGAACGTTTTTGCGCGTGGGGACCGCGTGTTTAGTGATCTTCGCCGATGCGATGTCCACCGTCTCCGTCCGCGCGCCGAGCGTGCCGCGCAGCGTGCCGCGGTTGACATCGCGCTGTGCGGTGCGCTCCGCCCCGGCCTTGGTCTTGGCGATCTTCTTGGCGACCACGCGACCCGCGCCGTTCTTCCCGCTGTAGTACCGAATCATCCAGCTCATGCCGCCCTCACCATCGCCATGTACCGCTCCCAGGGCCAGAACGCCCCCGGGTCGGTGTGGGTTGCACCCGGCACCTCGGAATGCCCGATGATGTGCTCCCGGTCCACGGGGATCCCGTGCGTCCGGCAGAGCGCCGCGACCATCCGGGCCGACTTCTGGAGCATCGCGTCGGGGAAGTCGTTGACCGCCGCGCGCCCCTCGTGCTCGATCCCGATGGAGCGGCTGTTGTAGCTGTTGGCGTGCGAACACTTCTTGTTGTCCGCCACCATCTGCGTCGCGTCCCCGGTCCGGCTCACGTAGTAGTGCGCGGCGGTCGGGAACGTGAGCGACGAGGCGAGCCACGACTCGAGTGTGCCGCCGCGGCGCGCCTGGAAGCTCTCGGCGCGCTTCTGGCGGGGGTAGGTCGCCCAGCGCACTGAGCCCTCGTAGCTGCCCTCCATCGTGTGAATCACGATCCGGTCCACGGCGATCCCGGGTTTCCGGTCGCTGACCGCCGCGGGCGTGGCTGCGAGAAAGCGGTCACTCATGCGTTGCTCGCGGCCAGCCACCACCGGACCGTCACGCCATTCGCGCCCGGGGCGGTGATGGTGAACCGATAAAAGTAGGCGCCCATCCGGGTGTCCGCTCGTGCGGTCGTGCCGAGCGCCAGCACGCTCACCGCCTTGAGTGGCTGGAAATCGGGCACACCGCCGGCCGTGCCGTGGGCGAATTGGATCTGCACGGTCGCGCCGACCGCGCCTGCGGTCTGCAAAAACCACTCCGTCAACACCGGAAGGCCCTGGCCGCGCAACACGGGGCTGGTGAATACCGCGTTGGCGAGGATTGCGGTCGTGTCGAAGATGATCGAGCTGCCGCTGACGACGCTGAACTGTGCGTTTCCCTGCGTTTGGCGCTTGGGCATCCCTACACCCCCAACGTGCCGCGAACGTGGAGCGCGGGCTGGAGACCGGCCGACTGCGTGAACTGGAGAACCACCTGCCAGAACCGGCACCCCGGCGCGTCAAACGACAACTGCGTGCCGCCCTCGCCCTCACCGGCGGTCGTGATTCCGCCCGAAAGCAATTCAGTCGTGATGTCCTCGGGCTGAGTGAGGATCAACAGCGGGAGCTGCGGCATCGTCGCCGGGTTCCCGCCGCCCACCGGGTCGCCCAGCTCCCACCACACCACCTTCAGGTTGTCCTGCGCGGCAGGCTGGCCGCCGATGACGAGGTGCAGCGTGCTCCCCATCCCGTAGGTGCCCTGGTGGTTGATCGGCACGCCGGCCGTCGCCACCACGTCGGCCCGCATCGCGAATTCCGGGCGCATGTCGAAGATCGGCGTGCGAAAGGTCCACACGCGCGTCGCGCCGACCAGCACCCAATCCGCGCGCGTGACGACACCGTACGGCACCTGCGGCGGATTCGGTGACTGCGGCGCACCGAACTCGTTGTGCGGGTTGCTCTTGGCAATCGGGAGCGGCCGGGGATCGAAGGGATAGTCCACGTCGCGCTCCTACCCGCGCGGCGGGCCGTATTCCTCCAGGCAGAGGATCCCCACGTCCACCCGGATGTTGTTGATGAGCGTGGTGATGTTCACCTGCACCGCGCCGGAGCGGTCGAAGAACAGACCGTTGCCGGGGAACAGGGCCGGGAGCTGCGCCGTGCCGTACATGGCGGAGCCGAGCATCGGCGTACCCATCGCCGGCTGCGTGGCGTCGATGGCGTCGTTGGACCCCACCCGAATCCAGAAACTCGAAAAGGTGTCGAGCGAGTTTCGCCCGACCGCCAGCGCCGCGCCGCTCGCGTCGATGGCCGCAGCCACGCGCCCGAGCACGATGGTCGGCTTGTCGAACAGGAAGTTGGCCGGAGGCATCGCGCCGGCCGCGATGGTGTTGCCGCCGAACGTGATCCACCGAAAGCGCACCTGGTACGCGATTCGGTTGTCGGCCGCGAGGTTGGCGAACGGAGGCCACACCGGCACACGCCGGTACTCCACGCCATCGGCGATGGCGCCGCGCCGATCATGCGGGCGGAGCTGGCCGGCGTTCTGGCCGCCGGCCGTGCCCGGCTGCGTGCCTCCGCCCTCGCCCGGCACTCCAAAGGGAGTCCCGAGATCCGGCATGAGAGCGGCGCCGATCCAATCTCGCAGCGACACGGTGAACTCCGAAGAAGGGGGAGGGGCGGTTCCCGACCCGCGCCGCTACGACGGAAAGCCGGGCGACGCTGGCCGGGGATTCCGGCCCGCGACCGGCCACTACGCCGTGGGGACCGCGGAGCGCGCCATGTTGAACAGGGTGAGACGGATGTGCGTCTCGTTGGTCGGCGCGAGCGCCACCGCCTGGCCTGCGGTGCCGCAGGAGAGCTGCATCGCGAACCGCTGCGTGGACGGAATCGCGATCACGACCGCGGAATACATCCAGAGCTGCCCGTTGCCGTTGTTGACGAACGTCGTGGGGGTCGCCGTATCGGCGGTCGCACCAAAGATGCCGCCACCGGAGCCGACCATCGAGAGCGCCGCGATGTCGATCAGCACGGTGCCGAACTCCCAGCGGAACATGCCGATGCGCTGGAACAGGCGCAGATCGCCGGGGAGCGCCCCGAGGATCACACCGGCGGCGACCGACCCGTAGACCTCCGCGCTGAGCGCGGAGATTTCGTAGGTCTCGTCACCGGGGGCCTGGCCCTGGACGAGCTGGTTGGTCTCGGAGAAGGACATCTGGACCGCGAAGCCCTGGCCCTGGTTTCCGAGCGCCACGGAGAAGAACCGCGGCGTGGTGCCGGTGACCGCCGTACCGGCGGGGAACCGGGTGGTGCTCCACAACCCCTGCTCGGCGATGCGCTGCACGCTGGTGGGGATGGCGAAGGCGCCCTGTCCGGGGATGTGCTGGAGCGGCTTGCCGCCTGCGCCGGTGCCGGGAAGTCCGAGGTCCATGATGATCTCCGAAGGTCAGTAGCGAGTCGAGGTTGCGGGGAGCGAAGCGCCGGGCCGAGTGACGGCCCGGAACCTCAGTTGATGGCGAGGAGCCCGGCCTTTTCGGCCGATTCCACCGTGGTGTCGGGGGCGACGCTGATCGCCTGACGCGCGGCCTGGAGCGCCGCGTGACGGGCCTTGTGGATCACGTCCTTCCGCTTGTTCTCGGGCATCCCCGAGACCGCCTTGAAGTTGTCGAACCCGATCCAGTAGATGAGCCAGCCCCACCGCGCACCGGGCTTGCCCGCGTGCTCGGACGCCCCAGCGTGCTTGGCACCTTCCTTCTTCTGCGAGCGGAACCGCTTGCGGAAGGCCGAGCGCCCGTACCCGGCCCAGGTCTGCTCGTCCGCGGACAAGTCCTCGCCCGAGTAGGTGGCATCCTGGAGGTCGGCGTCGGCCCACTCGGCGGGGCGCACGTCTCCGGCGTCGCCGAAGCCGTCATCGCCCATCCCGTCGCCATCGCCGTCGATGTCGCCATCGATCCCGTCGATGTCGCCGTCGATGTCGCCGTCGATGTCGCCCGCATAGGCGCCCATCTTCGAGCTGAGGAGACGGTAGCCGTCGATGGCGCCGCCACCGACCGAGAGCGCGAGCACCAGCTTGTCCTTGTAGGCGAAGCTGGGTGCGAAGGCCCCCACCACCGCCGCGAGGAGCGAGCCGGCCAAGGAGAACGCGACCGGGCGAAGCATCGCGGGGAGCTTCCCGTAGATCGGCTTCACGCCATAGTACAGGGGCACCGCGGCGATGCCGCCCGCCAGCGATCCGCCGAGCGCCATCGCCGTCGAAGCGAGGATCGGGCCGACCACGGGGATGCTGTGAAGCATCCCGAAGATGCCGCCCGGGTTCCGACGACGCCGGTTGTGGCGGCGCTTGCGGTTGGACACCAGCGGGTTGCTGCGACGACGCCGGTTGGAGACCAGCGGGTTGCGCCGACGACGCCGGTTGGAGACCAGCGAGTTCTTCCGACGCCGACGGTTCGGCACCAGCGAGTTCTTGCGGCGACGGTTCGACACCAGCGGGTTCATCACCCGGTAGGTCGAGTTGGTACGACGACGGTGGCTGCGGTTGGCCTTACGCTTGCGCGTGTTGGACCGGCGCTTGAGGCCGCCCACGGCCGAGAACAGGTGCTTGAGCGAGACGCTCTTGCTGCTCCGCTTGGCGTTCTTCCGGCGCTTGGGGCGCGGGTTTACCAGGAGAGCACCGGTCGGGTTCTTGCGCTTGCGTCGTGCCATCGTGCGAGACCTCGAAGAAAGGATGACGATCCGTTGAGCCGGAGCTGTTCCCGCGGGCGCGAGCCACGGCGACCGACCCCACCGAAACCCGGAGAGGGAGTCCCCTTGCGGGGCGACCGTCCCCACCTGATTACCGCGCCGCGCATCCAAGTCTGACGCCTCGAAGCGCCAAACGTGGCGAAGATGGCACACGCCGAAACGGGCGTTTGCCGGTTCTGGCATTGCGGCGTTTGCCGGGGTCGGCTACCCTTTCCGCCATGAAGTCGGATTCCCGTCCACCTACGCCCCCGCCGAAGAAGCTCGTTGACGTGCGGGTGCCCATGCTTCGGAGCGTGAAGAAAAGATTGGCGGTCGCCGCCATCGAGGACGGCGTGGCCGCGGGCAAGCTGGCGCTCCGCTACATCGTGGAAGGGCTCGACGGGCGCGAGCGGGCGAGCGGCAAGGGGGGATGAGCCCGGCGCTCACGCTGGCCTGCGTCGGCCACGGCGGAATCTGCCGCGCCGTGGTGGACGTGCCCTTCGCGCACCTCGCTTCTCCCCGCGCGCTCCAGCTCGCGCTCGCCACGGCCGGCTGGACGCTGGTGCTCGTGCCGGACCCGAAGGCGACCCCCGAGGCGCCACGCCCCGGCCGGGTCGAGGTGCGCTGTCCCGCGTGTCAGGGGACCGACCGTCCGAGGGGTTAAGCGCCGCCGCGGGCTCGTCGGGAGGGACGACGGCGCCCACGCGCCGCGACCGACGTGACCCCGAGCGGATCGCTGGGGCGCGCCCAGGTAACGGTCGTGCCGATGCGCGCCGCGTGGAGGTGCGCCGCGGTGCGCGCCTCGCTCACGGTGTCGAAGGTGTGGCGGGTGTCCACCACCGTGCCCTCGGGGCCGATCCATCCGTCGCCGTAGCGGATCTCGTAGGCGCCCACGATGCTATCTCCGGCGTGTGCGACGATTCTTGCGTGTCCGCCGCTTCGGCGCAGGGGCGGTGACGGTCCATACCTTCGCCGCGGGGTCGAGTCCGGCCACCAACGCGACGCGCACCGCATCCCGCTCGGCCCCTGGCTTCGCCCATTTTTCGAGCCACGTCACGACCTCGCTGGCGCTCAAATTGCCCCCACGGGATCCCTCGACGGTGAACCCGTGACGATCAAACCAAGAGACCGACCGACCTGTGATCGGCGAAAACCCGGCGATCACCGTGCCGCCACGCACACCTGGAAGGCTCACGGCGCCCACGTTACGCGCCCGTCCTGCCGCCGACGGGGCTCATCCGGTGATCCCTTCGTCGGGCACGGTGTAGTCGCCCCCGGCGAGCCACAACCGCCCCTCCTCGTCGGCCGCCAGCCGGGGCTGGATGCCGTTGACGACGTGCGCCTCGTCGCCCTCGATCCCAAAGTGGTGGATGTATTCGGAGAGTCCATCCCCCTTCTTATCGGTCGGCCCGTACACGATGTCGGTCACGATCCCGAGATCGATGCAGCGCACCCGCGGGTAGGAGTGATCGGCCTGCCGGCCCCCGGCCCGCTTGGCGATGGTGCTCAGCGACTCCGCGCGCACCCCGCTCTCCAGCGCGGCGCGGAATAGCTCGGCGGTCTCGCGGCGCTTCGCCGCGGTGCAGACGAGGTGGATGCGCTCGGCCGGGTGTTGCGGGTCGAACGCGGCGTGGCAGTTGGCCGGAAAGCCGAGCACCCCAGCGTTTCCGTCGTGGTCGGTCACGTAGAGCTGCGAAAGCGGCCCCATCTGTGTCGCGTCCGGCACCAGCCGATCCTCCACCCGGATCACCTTTCGCGCGGGATTGCCCCAATGGAAATCCTTGTATCGCTCTACGATGTCCTTCGATCCGCCCATGCGCCCCCTCCCCTATGCAGCCTTGGCCGCGGTGATCGCTACCTTCGCTTTCGCGGCGAACTCGCGGCCGACATCGTGGAGGCTCGACGCGGCGGCGCTGAGCTTCCGCACCTTCGGCGAGACGAGCAGCCAGATCGCGATGCCGCTGGCGGTCACGATCCCGGCGCGCAGGCCCCACTTCAAGAAGAACCAGCGCGTCGGGTCCATGCCCTTCGGCAATTCCCCGGTGAAGATGCCGCGCAGCACCGTGGCGCCCGTCACCGCGTCCTGACCGGAGGCGGCAATCGTGCCTTTCACCACGCCGGCTGCGCTTCCCTCCTCCCGAGTCTGCTGCCACGCGGCGATCAGCTTCGGATCGGAGAAGCCCGCGAGGGTCTTGGCGATGGTGAGGAGCTGGCGATTGCCCCGCGCCGCCGCGGTCACGAGTTTCGCGGCGTCCGAGAAGATGCTGGGGATGCCCCCGGTCTTGAGCGAGCTGCCGGGCATCCCGCCCAACAGGTTGCCCTTGGCCATGCGCGCCGCCGCCGCCCGCGCAAGCGACCCGTCCTTGCTGATCCGGCTGGCGACCGCGAGCCAGTAGGCCGCTTTCCAGTTGGCCGCGGCGTCGTCCTCCGCGGTGTTCCAGAACTGGCTCAGGTTCTCCGCCTGGCGGTAGTCGGCGAGCGCCTGCCCAGCGAGCGCCCGCGCGGTCTGTTTTCCCGCCGCGATGGCGAGGTCCGTGGTGCTCGCGCTGGACGAGGTGCCCGTCACCCACGATGGCAACGTGATCCCAAGCGGACCGGCGCCGTCCTTGCCGCGGCGCCACCACCACCACGCGAGGAGCGCGCCGAGGCCCACCCCGACGCCCGTCGCGATCTTGCCGCCGATGGCCTTACCCACGGCGCGCGCCGAGCACGAGCCAGAGCCCGCCCGCCGCGAGCAGCGCGATCCCGCCCGCCAGCGGGAAGCGGTAGGTGACCCACCACGGCGTCACGTCGGTCGCCACCGTCAAAACGGATGAAGGCGCCGCCGCGGACTCCTCGCTAGGTATGGAGGCTTTCGAGGATCGGCCCGAAGCCGGCTTGCTCACGGACGGCGCCTCCACCGCGTAGTAGTATTCCTTCGCGACGAGCTGGAGCCCCTTCTTGGCCTTGGTCGCGTCGGTGAGGTAGCCGACCCCGCGCCGGAAAATGTCAGGGACGGTGTTGCCGAGCAGCTTGTAGGCCGCCTTCTTCATTTCTTCGCGGTAGTAGCTCGCCTTGGCCGGATTCTCGGTCGCCGCCCGATTGAGCCACGTCCGCACCGCGGCCACGGCTTGCCAATTCTTGCGGACGGGCGTGCCTTCACTCCAGGTGCCCATCGCCTTGAACCGCGTGTGTGCGTCGAGGTACGGGGCGGGCGCCGCGGCGCCGAGGCCCAACAGCGTACGCTGGCGCGCCTGGTACGCCGGCCACAAGAGCGCCCCGAACGCGGCGCCGGCCTTCGGTGAGCGCATCAACGCCCCCGCCACGAGCCCCACGCCGCCACCGATCAGCGCATCGCGAACCATCGGGTTCATGCCTACCTCCCTACCCGGCGCGCGCCGGAGACGATGAGCAGGATCAAGGCCCCACCCACGAAGATGCCGACCACGCCGCCGATCTTGCCGAGCATGGCAAAATCGTACTTGGACGCTCGATCCTCGGCATCCCGTTTCTTCAAGTCGAGCGCCGCTTTCAGCTTGGCCGAGAGCACCCGCACCTTGTTTGCGTAGAGCGTTTTCAGCGGGTCGGGGAAGCTGTCGCGCAGTCGCTTGTGGTTCGCGATCTGCGCCTTGAGCGTCTCCACGGTCTCGGTCGAGTCCTTGTCGCCGACGAGCGCCGACAACAACGGGGCCGCGGCCTTGGTGTAGCTGGTGTAGTCGGGCGCTGCGGCCACGCCGAGCGACCGGCGACCGAAGCTCACGCTGCCGAATGCGGAGGCGGGTCGCATCTCAGGCCGCCTTGCGACGCGAGTAGATCAACCAGCCACCCCCGCCGACGACGAGGAGCCCTCCGAGCACGAGCACCCAGGTGGGAATCTCGCCCGAAGCCGGCGCTGCGGCCTCCGGCGCGTTTTCGGGCGCCTCTTTCGCGGCGGCTTTCGACTTCTTCTTCTTCTTCTTCGCCGCGGTTGTGCTCGCCTTCGGCGCGTGCTCGATGGCGGTGACGCTCACCGCCTTCGCGGCGTCGATCCCGGTCGTGATGATCGCCGTGTAGTCGATGTTGGCCGCGCCGAGCGGACGCAGGCCCGGCCCGCCGGGCAACCCCATCGCCCACGGCGGCCCCGCGAGAATCGCAATCGATCCAAGACCCCTCATGCTGCCCTCCGTGGCGTGCTGTCGCCCTTGCCCCCGCTGGTCGCCGCCACCACGATCAGGACCACGCCCACCAGCGCCCCGCCGATCAACAGGTACTTCTTGGTGTTCGACGGTGCAACCGCCACGGGCGCGTCGGTCAACATCTCGGTCTCGCTCGCCTTTGCGCTCGATGCGACGGACGCGAGCTGCTTTTTTTCGGCGGCGGCGGCTTTCTTCGCCGCTTTCGCCTTGTATTGCTTGATCCCGTCGCTGAGGTTGGTTCCCGCCTCCTCGCTGATCTTCTTCGCGATGGCGGCCGAGATCGCCATGTGGGCGGCCCCGGCGGCGCTCACGATCTGTCCGACACCCGGGATGACGTTGACCGCCGCGACGGCGACGCCGTGGGCGATCTGGAACCCCTTGATGTTCTCCAGCACGTAGAGCTGGCGCGCGCCCCACGCCGCTTTGTCGAGCCCCGCCTTGTGGACAACCTTCACGATGCGCTCGGCCGCCGCCTTCAAGGTCTTGCCCCCGCCCGCGGCCTTGATGAGCGCGGCGTCCTCCTTCGGTCCGTTGACCGTGCGCGACGCGAGCCCGTCCGTCTTGACCTTGGTGTACCCCTTCACGCCCGCCATTTTGAGCGCGGTGAGGCCCCCGCGGATCGTCGCCCGGTATTCGGTGTCGATGAGCACGCCGGGGTGCATCCCGCGCGCCACGGCGATGAGCGTGTCCTCCGGCCCGACCATGCCGGCGAAGTCCACCTTGCGCTTCGTCGGCGCACGAGTCCAGAGCTGGGCCGGCGTGCCACCCGGCTCGAAGATTGATCCCTGGTCGCCCTTGGCCTTCTTCTTCTTCTTCGCCGCGCCGAGTTCGCCGAGCGCGCCGAGCTGCGCGAGAACCGGACGCACCGAGCACACCGGCAGCAACATCGGTCGAGACCGACGCGCCGGGTCCATCGGGGCGCCGAACGGGATCACGCGGCCTTCGCGGTCGCCGCCGGGGCTTTCTGGCCGCCGGAGAGCGCGAACCCGCCCACGGCCAACAGCAGCAAGCCCGCACCCACCGCGTACGGCGTCCAGCTCGGCAGGCCCGAGGACGGCGCGATCTCCTCCTCAACGCCGGTCGGGGTGCCCCCCTTCTTCTTGCGCTTGCCGCTGGCCTTTCCGCCGGCCGAAAGCGCCGCGACCGCCACCGACGCGCCGGCCTCGATGCCCTTCTTCACGAGGTCCGTGTCGATCTTGATGCCCGGCAGACCCGCACCCACCTTGGTCGTCTGCATCGCGGGGTCTTTGCCGCCCGCCGCAAACAGGTTGTTGTACGCCCGGGTGTAGCTCGACCCCCCAAGGGCCAGCACCTTGATCTGCTTTCCGTCTCGGTACACCGTGATTCCCTTCTTCGGATCGAAGAAGTAGCCATAGGTGCTGTCTTTGTACCAGCCGCGTTTCTTGCCGAGCGGGTTGGCGGTGTCCACCGCGCCGAACCAGCCGCCCAGCGCATCGCCCAGCGATTTGGGCCGGTGACGGCGCTCCGCGGCGTCGAGCAGATCGGCCTCGTGTCCGAAGCTCTGCGCCATCGCGGTATGAAACGTGCGGGCGCGGCTGTCGATGGCCCGGACCGCGAGCGAGACCGCCAGCCTCCCTTGGTTCCGGCGCGCCTGAGCGCGCTCGCGCACGATGGACGCTGTGCCCGGCAAACGGGCCAGCAGGTCCACGGACGCATCCAGCGCGAGCGCCCGATTGAGCCACTGGACCGCATCGGCGACGTGCCCGGCCTTGCGCGCCGCCGAACCGCGGCGCCGCGCGTCGGCCGCTCGCTCGCGCAGGCGGTTGATCGGGGCGATCCCGGTCGGCTTGGACCCCTTGCCCTCCCGCCGCAACGGCTTGACCGAGGCGCCGAGCGACCCGAGCGCGACCGGGGGACCGGAACACGCGCATCCGAAGCTGGACATCGAACGCATCAGTGACCTCCGCGTGCGTTGGCGAGACCGAGCAACAGCCCGAGCCCGGAGAGGCCCAGCGCGGTGTACGTGACCCACTTGGGGATCCCGTGCGTCGCCACCACCGGCTTGTCGAGCACGGCCTGGGGCGGGGTCGCGCCGTTTGCCCGGCTGAGCCGCACCTCTTGCAACCGCGCGGAGACGAACATCCGGCAGATCGCCGTGGGCGACGTGGCCGGCGCGCGGGTCCGAGCCACCCGCGACGCCAGCTCAGCGTCGCGGGTCGCCAGCTCCTCCTCGGTCGAACCGGCGAGGCGCACGTACAGCTTCGCGCCCGCGACGTAGGCGGGGCCGCGGCGGTGCGCGAGCGCGAGCGCCGGACCCTCGCCGCGCTCGCGCGCCGCGGTGACGATCTCGCTGACCGCCATCAGCGGCGTGAGCGGTGCGGCGCCCGGAAGCCCCTCCATCCCCGCGTAGGTCGAATCCCACCGCTTCCCGCCGAACCGCTGGTAGCGGTAGGGCGTCCAGAAGCCCGGCAGGAAGCTCCCGAACGTGTTGAGGTTCAGCGGAATCGCGCCGGTCGCGGGCGAATGGATGCGGATCATGCCGGCTCCTTGCCCGCCATCGCGGCGCCGATGTTGAAGCTGAGCACGGAGAGCGCATCGCCGACGGAGGCGCGCGCCCGGGGGGTGAGGATCGACCGCCCCTTGATCTTCGGGTCGAAGGTGCCGAACGCGGCCATGACCCCCTCGCGGATCGACTCCGGCGCGAGGCCGGGCTCGCCGAGCATCATCCGGGTAAACGCCATCGTTCCGCCCGCGGTGAGCGCGCGCGTCACCGCAGCGGTGAACTGCTGGGCCAGGTCGGCGGGCGCCACGGCTTACGCCACGCAGCGACGGTCGTGGTTGCGGCCATGCCGGCGGTTCGGCCGACGGCGGCGACGGGGGTTCGGCTTCGGTTCGGAGGCGGCCGGCTTGAGCGTGAACGCCGGCCGACTCGGCGATCCGCTGGAGGCGGCGCCTTTCTTCCGGCTCATCGCGAAGGCGAGGGCGCCGAGCCCGAGCACCCCGCCGAGAATCCACCAGATCGTGCTGCCTCCACCGCCCTCGTCATCGGTCGTGGCGGCCTCGGCGGCGCCCGGGGCGCTCGCGTCCGCCGCGGCGCTTGGCTCGAGACTCGGATCCATCTCCTCCGCGTCGGGGTCCACGCTCCGGGTGAACGTCGATTCGGTGTCGGCCCGGGGCGGTTGGAACCCACCGGAGCGCATCGCGGACATCGTGTTGGGCGCCCGAACGCCGGGAACCGCCGCGCGGGTGATGAGCGTCTTGTCACCGGCCCCACGCGCGGGGCGAAGCTCCGAGGCGTCCACGCGCCGCTCCATGCCGCGGCCCTGCTTGTGCGGCAGGCCGCCGCGCTTCATCCCCTCCCCTTGCTTGTAGAGGAGCTGGCGACGCGCCGCCATCAGGCTCTTGGCCATGCTCTCCATGATCGTCGCGTCCTGCACCGCTTTCGCCGCGGTGCCGGCCTGCCCGCCCTCGCTCGCTCGGCGTGCCCGATCTCGGTAGGTCGCGGCGTTGCGGAGATAGGTGTCGATCTCGGTGTCGATCTTGCGGAGCTTCGCGCGCTGGACGGTCGAGAGGTGCGACGGCGCGGGCTCCCGGGCGAACGTGGCTTTGGGCGGCGCGCTGGAGGCCACCGTCACCCGTCGGTCCCGGTGTTCGAGCAGGGAGAGCTCATCGGCAGCGCGCTTCGCCTCCGCCGCATGGGTAGACTCGACGGAGCGATTGCCCACCCCGCGCGCCTGCCGGGCGAGGTGCTGGTGCCGGGCGATGGCCCCGCGCAGGGCCTCGATCCGCCGCTGGCGCTTCGACTCCGCGACATCCTGGCTCGGGGCGCTGGCTCCGGCGGTGCGCGCGAGCTGGACGCGCAGCTCCTTCGCGCGCTCGTCGTGCTGGCGCGCCGCGCGGGCCAACCTCTCTCGATCCGCAAGACGGGCCGCCCGCGCCGACGCGGCTCGATCCCGCTTGGCTTGCGCCTCGTGGACGGTGATCTGACGCCGAAGCTGGGATTCACGGGCAGACGGGGAGGCAGCCATTCAGTCCCTCAGAGAACCGTGGCCTCGCGCCCGCGAGTTGGAGGCAGGCTATCGGATCAACCGCCGGGGGTCAACGCCTACCGCTTCCACGCGGCGAACGCCTCGGTGCTGATCGCCTCCTCGATGTCCTCCACCACCCGCGACAAGAGCGAGTTGTAGCGGGTGCGAAGCCATCGATCATCGCCCAACAGCGCCGCCACCGCGGCGATCCGGGCCGCGGGCGTGAGCGCCTGCCCGCGCTTCTTCCAGAAGGCGTACCGCTCGCAGAACGCATTGTGCGCCAGCCGTTCGGCCTCGTTCTTCGACGCGAACGACCGGCGACGCGGGCTCGTCCGGGTCAATGCACCTCTCCCAAGACCATCGCGCCCACTACCGTGCCGCGGCGCTTCGAGCGCCGAACCGGGCCGTGGAACCGCAGCCGGATCGGCTCGTCCCGCACGCAGCTCTCGCAAAGGAGCGGCTGGCCTTTCTGCCCGTAGAAGTCCGTCGAAAACGAGCAGACGGCCTCGAACTCGCACCCGGCGCAGCGGCACCGCTGACCCACGCGGTCGTCGGTGCCGGCGCCCGCGGCGGCATGGGTCAACGGCGGGGTCAACGGCGGCCCCCGCCCTGGGCGATGCGCTTGCCGGGCGACCGGCGCCAGAGCTTCCGGCGCTTCGCCTGGCTCCGGCCCGTGGCCGTGCTCGTGTGGACGGTACGCGGACTGCCCGCCGCCAAAGCCGGCGGGATCGTAGCGTCGCGGGTGTCGCCACGGACATCACACGACGCATCGGCGCCGCTGCCGGGGATCGCGGCCATCACGGCGAGAAGGGGGGCGAAAAACATGGGAACGCTCCATCAGCCAAGGTGAGCGGGGCGGGGCGAGACCCCCGGCCCGAGGGTTTGTACGTCGTCGGTATCGTAGCGGATCGGGTCGCCCCATAGGCGCTCGGCCGCCGCATCGGCTTCGCGCTCGGTATGGCGGAGGCGGCCGGCGAAGAACAGGACCGCGTGCCCGAACTCGTGTCGGAGGATGCCCTCGATCCGCGCGTCGTTCTCGGTCTCCAGTTTCGCCGCCACCGCGATCCGCGCCGGGGTGACCGACTCGCAGTAGGCGAACTGCCGGCAACAGGGCTCCCCCGCCGCATCGTCCACGTCGAGCACCACATCGAAGTCGGGATCGGCGCCGCGGACCTCGGCGCGCAGCCGAGCGAAGATCGCCCGCACCCGGCGTAGATCGCCGAGCACGCGGCACGAGTCGCACCAGAGCGAGGGATCGGGCAGGTGGTATTCCGCCTGGCGCCGGCTTGGAAAGGCACACACGCCCGCGTGATCCTCGCAGACGAGCGACCACGCGCCGTCCCCGTCGCTCCCGGCGTCCAGCCCCGCCTCCACGCTGTTGTAGAGCCCCACGCGCGTCCCGGTTGCCCGAGACCGCCGGGAGAACCGAAGGCCCGCGTGGGTGCGCCGAACGCTCATGCGGCGGCGCGCCCCATCTACAGGTTGCCGAACACGGCTTCGGCCGCGGCGCCGTACACCCACCGAAACACGCCCGGGTCGCAGCTTTCGTCGCGGCCCAGCTCGTCGGCCTTGGAGTAGGCGCCCTTCCAGGTCGAAAACTCCGTGTAGTCCTGCCGGACGAACCCCGCCTGCGTCAGCCGCGATTGCTGTTCGTCGCTGAGCTTTTTCAGCACCTCCACCGCGTACTCCAGAAACCGGAGCAGCTTGCCGTCGCGCGCCTTGGCCGCGCGCACCCCGCGGGCCGCCCACGCTTCGCAGTAGTCCCGCCCGCGTCGGGCGATGAACTGCTGCTGCATGGTCTTGGCGCGCACATAGGCGCGCTCCACGGTGCGTTCGGTGACGAACTCGGGCAGCTCGATCCGGGCCACGGGCTACTCGTTGGCCGGCTTACGGATGACCGCGGCCGGAACCACTTGGCCGGCGTCAAGCCATGCCAACAGGCGGGCGACGAACGCCGGGTCGGCGCCCAGCTCCGCGCACGCACCCTCCACGGTGCGCTCGGAGATCCACGCGAGAAGCGGCGCGTCCTGCGCCAACCCCTCCTTCACGATGTCGTTCCAATCGGCTTCGTCGCTCGCCGCGAGGTGCACCAACAGCGCATCGGCACGTCCGCGCGGCGTCGAGCGGGGGTGCTCGATGTCCACCCGCTCGTCGTGGGCCGGCGTGTCGGTGTGGCGCGACCGACCGGGGCGGGAACCGCCGCCCAGGATCCGTTCGAGCAAGCCGGTCAGCATCGATCCGAGTTGAGCATTTCCCGCGCCTTCGGCGGCTTCCGTCTGCGCTTGCGCGATGGCCACGTCGGCTTCGATCGCGTTCGTCCGCAGATCGGTGAGCGCGTCTACCAGCTCAGGGCTCACCTGTAGGGAAAGGGTGACGGTGAGGGTGTAGGGCGCGGGGGGGGTGTCGATCTTGGCCATGTTGAGATGCCTCCGCCCGCCCTCTATCTCCGAGATTCGCGCGCGTGCAAGCCTCGCACCCCCTTACTTCCGGCGCTGGGCCACGATGTAGCGGTGCGTGAACCACGCCGCGAAGATCGGGGGGATCGAGGCGGTCAGGAGGTTGAGCCACGCGATGCCCCGCAAGGTGGACACCGCCTTGGTCCACGTCGCGCTCGGCACGACCACGGTGGAGGCCGAGACCGGAGACGCGACCCTCGTGCTCGACGCGGGCGCGTCCGGCGCGCCGAGCGCCGCAAAGCCGGCCGGCGTGAGCTGCTTCCGCAGCCGCCGCACGTCCTCGGCGAGCGCCACCGGCGGCGTCTTGTGCTTCCACTTCCGGCAGAGCGAGCGGATCGCCTCCGGCAACGGCGCGAGCAGCGCCCCGTGCTTGCGCCCGGTGTCGAGGGTGATCGCCTCCTCCGCCAGCGCCTCGGCGCGGAGCAGGTGCTTTCGGATGCAGTCCGGGCACCGCTTCGGCGGGTGGTAGAGGTGATCCTCCAACAGCGTCAGCTCTTTGGCTAACTCCCGCACGTTGTAGAGCGGGTTGGTGATCGGGAGCATCGCCGTGGGCGCGTCCGGGGCGCCGATGGCGATCTCTCCCGCGAACGCGCCGTGCATCGAGGCCTCGCCGCCCGAGGGACCGGCCAGCTCGGGGAGCGCGTTGCCGCCCCCCTTCGCGGCGTAGCCCACCACGTCCCAGCCGAGCGGCACCTGCAAGGTCGGCTCGGCGTAGGTCCACCACGTCGGCTTGAATGGCGGGCCGCCGACCAAGAGGTAGATGTGCGCCCAATCGATCCCCGTCGCCGGCTCGGCCTGACCCTCGATCCAGCGCACCTTCTGGCCCGTCTTGCGGACCCGCCCGGAGAGCACCCAGCGGCTCGGCCACCGGAGCGAGTGACCGAGACCCCGGAGCAGGATCGCCAGGTCGTCGCAGTCGCCGAAGCCGAGCTGGAGGGTCGCCTGTGGGCTCTGGAGGCGCTCGTTCGGCTCATTAACGTACGTCACGTTTTTTTGGACCCACGCGAGCAACACCGCCCACCCCTTGCGGAGATCGCGCCCGTCGCAGCCCGCCTCGCGCAGAATCTTCGTCGTGAACGCGGCGATGTGCGGATCGCGCGCTTTGTCCTCGGTGAACTCCCGCATGAACGCGAGGCGCCGCGTCTGCGACCAGGAGAGCCACGCGGGGATCTCGTACACCCGGCCAACCAGCGCGCCCTTCCCCTTGTATTGCACCAGCCGGGCGTGCTTTTTGAGGTTCGCCGGCAGCTCCATTTCCGGGGTCTCGGGCATCGCCGCGGCCGGCGTGGGGGCCACGGCCGGCGCGCCCCGCTGGGCGACGACCGGCGGGAGCGCGGTCCGGTTTACCCCGGACGGGCGCGGCACCGCGGCCGGCTCCGGCCGGTACAACGGCGGGTAGATCGGGGTGATCGCCGGGGGCCGCGCGCGCACCGGCAACATCCGATCTTCCACCCGCAACGTCGGAGCGACCGGGTGAAGCTCGGATCGGGGCTCCGGCCGGCGGACCGCTTCGACGGTGCGACGGCGACGGAGATCGGGGGCGAGCGCGGAGAATGCCATTCGAGCCTCGACGGGATCGCCTCGCTATACCACGCGCTCCCCTACCCGTCTGTCTCGGGCGCACCCGGCGGGCGGCCCATCAACTCCACCGCGAGCGTGGGGGCCAGCTCGACCGCGACCGGGCCGAAGTCCCAGCGCAGCACCGCGTTGTCCGGCAGGGTGCGGGGATCGACCGGGTTTCCCTCCCGGTCCAGAATGGTGATCGTGCGCTGCACGCTGGACGGTTCGTCCTCGACCTTCGGCTCCCAATCGTCCAGCGCGCTGCCGTTACGCGCCGTGGTCCACTCCGCTTTCTCGCCTTCGACGTGGGCACGGATCGCCTCCTGGCCCGCTTCGGTGAAGTTTTTTTGCGGGAGCACCAGCCGCGCCGGCATGAACCCGATCATCCCATCCACCGGGCTGCGTGCGTTCTGCCCGTTCGGACCGACGAGTTTGGAGTAGTGGAACCACGCCGCGTCGAGACCGAGGTGCAAGGGCACCCGCACGAGCTGGCGCGCCGGTCCGGCGGCGCTCGCGGGCACCCGGATGATCTCGACGGGCCGCGTTGGGTCGATCTCCACCGCGACCGGGATCGCGATGAAGTCCTCGGGGTTTTTGTTCACGCCGCGGAGCACGGCCTCCTCGGCGGCGGTGAGCTGGAACGTGCTACGAAAGGGGGTCATGGGTGCTCCTCAGAAGTGTACGGCCATCGTGAGCCGCCCGCGGGAAGCGGTAGTGGTACGGAAGTGCGGCAAGGCCGCGGTCGATGGAGGGGTCTACTGCGAGCGCCACCGGCACGACCCGGCGACGCCGAAACGGCAGCTTCAATGGTGTGCGATCCTCCGCCCCGATTGGGATGTACGCCTCGAACGCCTCGATGCGATGTACGCCCGCGACGCCGAGCGCGCCGCCCGCCGTGAGCAGATCGAGTAGGTCACGCCTCGGCCGCGGCCTCGCCGGGCTCGTCCTCGTCGTCCGGTTCGAGCGGCTGCATCACGAGCCCGAGTTTGCCCGCCTCGTCGGCCACCGAATCCATGCCGTCGGGGCTGATCGCGCCGAACGCCCATTCGACGGTCACGAACTCCGCGGGCAGCGGCATTTCGCGATCCACGGTGCCCGGCACGGCTTCGCGCGCCTCCGCCACCTCGGCCTCGCTCGCGCCCATCTGGCCCGCCGCCGCGTCGATCTGCGCGATGAGCTGAGCGCCGCGCGCCTCGCGCGCCGCCACCGTCGAGAGGTAGGACGGGTTCGACACCACGCGGCGCACGATCACCTCCCCCCAGCCCGGCGGCAGGTCGCTCGCGTCCTCGGGATCGAGGATCGTCGGCTCGCCTTCGGGATCCTCGATCTTCTTGCGCTGACCGGTGATCGGGCATTTCAACAGGATTTCTTTCATCGGAACCTCAGAGACGGGGGGTGGTGGACAAGAGGCTCAACGGCGTGAGCGGCGGCGCATCGGCAAGGTCGGGCCGCGACCACGGCCCGGGGTCGTACAACGCCGCGATCTCCGCACGGGGCGACTCCACGAGCACCGCGGCAATCGCCGGATCGACGCGCGCGCGCGTGACGTTGCGGCGCTCCAACACCGCCTCCACCTCCACCTCGGTTGCGGCCACGCACGCCTGGTAGCAGTCGTGGATCAGCCGCTCGGCTTCGCACGCCGGGGTCAACCGGTCACTTCCTTCGAGGTCTGCGAGCGAGTAGCCGGCCGCGGCGAGAAACACGCGCCGAAAGCCGAGGCGCCGGCACGCCTCGGCCGCGTCGAATTCGAGCGGGAAGATCGGTCGGAGCGGAATGGCGACCACGGCGGTGCCGGTCGCGAAGTCCGACGGCACCACGGGATGTTCCGGGTGCGCGAACCGGTACAAGGTCTGGTACGCCCACCGCTTGTGCGTGTCGTGCTGGCCGCGATCCTCGGCGGTCGCAAAGTGATCCTCGCGCGTGTCGGCGCGGCCGGGCGCCTGGCCATCGGTGGGCGTGTAGCGCGGGGTCTCGGGCGCGACCGGGCGCTCCGGCGCGGCCGGGGCCGCGGCCGGCGACCAGACCCAGGTGTGGACGTGCGGCATCAGGGGCGACACATTCCGGCCCGATTCCATGAGCGTCGCGCCGAGACGCCGCGCGGCAGCGACGGGATCGTGGAGCACGAACTGCGAGAGCACATCGGTGTAGTGCTGGCCCTCTTTGCAGAGGATCGTGACATGCGCGGTCCCCTGCGGATCGAGCGCCACATGCAGGACGAACCCGACGATCACGCCGGTGTCGGCGTAGAACTGCCCCGAAAGGCCCTGGTACGGGTGCGGGATCATGCCGTCACCCGGCGCGGAATGTCGCCCGGCACCATGCCGCTCGCGTCGATGACGCCGAGCAGCCGCACGATGAACTCGGTGTCGGCCTGCACGTCGCGCAACGCGCCCTCGATGCTCTGCTCACGGAGCCACGTCACCACGTCCTCTTTCCCGGCCAGCGCCGGGGCGATGAGCAACGGCCACTTGCCCTGATCCTCCTCCGCTTTGAGCGTTTCGACCAACGAGGCGATCACGTTGCGGACGGCGCGGAGCTGCGGCTTGGTGAGCTTCGACGGCTTGGCCTTCGGCGCCGCCTCGGCCGGGGTCGCGGGGGTCGCGGGCGCGGCGGTCGGCGCGGCGGCGGGCGCGGGAGCGGCGGCCGGCGCCGCGCTCGGGAGCGGGCGATCCTCCCGCGCCGGAATCTGCGGGTTGGCCTCCTCCTCGTCGTCGTCGTCGTCGTCGTCGGTTTCGTCGTCGGTGTCCTCCATGCCGGCCTGGATGCGCGCGGCGGAGCGAGCGGTTTTCAGCAGCTCCTTCCCCATGCCGCCCACCTGCTCGATCAGCTTCTCGGCCCAGCCGCCCCCACCCCCGGCGAGCGCGCCCTTGATGAGCGGCAACACGTCCGCACCGGAGAGACCGAACATGCCCAACAGGCCCACGATGCCCTTCAGCGGGTTGTCGCCGTCGGCCTTGGCTTTGACCAGCGCGAGCTGGGTCTCCTGTGACTTGATGAGCATGGTCATCACGCGCTCGTCGGCGGCGCGCTGGGTCTCCAGATGCTCGGACCGCATCACCTCCAACTGCGTGGTGGCCGCCAACGCTGCCGCTTCGCGGCGCCCACGCTCCTCGTCCTCGTCCTTTTTCCGCTCGCGCGCCGCCTTCTCCCGATCCGACGCCTCGGTACGAAGCCGGGTGGCCTCCGCATCGAGTCGCTGGGTGGCGATCCGCTCCTGGCTCGCGATCCGTTCGCGCTCCAGCGCCGCGTCGGCGTTGATCCGGGTGATGGCCGCCTCCGACTCCGCCTTGGCCATCGCCACGCGGGCGTCAGCGTCGGCCTTCACGCGCAACCGTTCGCTCTCGGCGGCGGCTTGCTGCATGGTGAGCACCCGGTCGTAGCCGCCGGAAATGTCCGTCTGCACCGTGTTGAGCGCCTTTCGGTGCTCCTCCATGATGCCCCGGTAGCCCTCGGAGACATCGGTGTGGACCAGCCCCATGTTGCGCTCGCGCGCCGCGATGGCCTCGTTGGCGATCCGGTTGTTGTCCCGGCGCAGCTCGGCGGTCTCGTCGCTCAGGCGCGTGAGCTGGCTTTGGAGCGTGGCGATGAGCGTCAAGAGCGGGTCACCGGCCGATCCGCCGCGCGGCGCCGCCTCCTCCTGCACCCGCCGGAGGTGAACGTGGTGCTCGTCCACGGTCCACGTCCGCTCCTGGCTGCGGATCTCGTCCCCATCGAGCGTCACCGGCACGATCCGGAAGGTCACCGGCCGGTCGCCCGCCTTCGGCATCACCGTCTCGAACCGGGCGATGATCTCCTCCTCGGTCGCCTCGTTGATGCTCAGCTCCCCGCACGCCACCTCGTCCCGCCCGCTCTTGCGGAACACCCGGACGCCCGTCACCTCGTCGGACGGGCGTCCGGGCAATAGGGGGGTTCCGCGGCGCGGCGCGGCGCGGCGCGGCGCCGGGGTGACGACCTTGACGGGTGCTTCCCAATCGGGGTTCCGTTCCCCGGTGAGCGGATCGAATTCATTGGACATCGGCCGTGGGTAGCACGGTGGCCGGTTAGCGCGCAAGGGCAAGGAGCGTTGCTCGTGGAGCCGGTGTCTACCGAAAAACGGAAACGAGGTGGACAACCGAAGCCGGGTTCCCGCCGCGAATTGGTCCACGGCCGTCTCTCCGCGGTCCAGCTTCGCGCGTTTCTGACCGCGTGCGAGGAGATCGGGATGCCGCCGAGTCGCGCCGTCGCCGTCGCCGTCGTGCGCTGGACGCTCGCGCAGGCCGACCGCTCCGGTACGTGATGCTCGGGGCGTGAATCCGCTACACTTTGCGTAGCAACGCCGGGCGAACGCCGATCCTACCTACGTGACGGGTACGTGATCCGCGTCGCCGTCGTTGACGCATAGGAGTCAACGCCGGGCCGGAGGGGGAATGTCGCGCCCGGGGGGAATGTGCTATCTCGATATCCCCCCGAAAAAGAGACGGTCAAACCGTCAATGGGGGGATGTGGGGAACTAGGGGTATATTTCCTACTCCGTCTACGCACGCACACGCCCGCGCGCAGGCGTAGCCGACGCCGAAAAATGGCCCACATTCCCCCGATTGGCAAAAGATCGCGCGCAACGCGCCGATTCGAGGGGGAATGTCCCCCGCTCGACATCCCCCCGACATTCCCCCCGCCGCTCGGCCGCTCGGCTACCAGCGATCCGAGTCGCGCGGCGGCGGCGTGCCCCAGCTCGGCGGGCCGTTGCGGGGCGCCACGGCGTTGCGGGCCGGCGCGAGCGTCGGATCGACCACTTCGAGGCGGTACATCGCCTGGTTGTGAACGATGTCCACGGTGATCTTGAGCCCCGAGAGCACCCGATCCCGCATGTGGTTGAGCGCCCGGCTCACGCGCAGCGCCTTGGCGCGGTCGCTGTTGGCGGCGCCGAGCACCGAGGCCAGCACCCCGTAGTTGTCGGCGACGTTCACGAGCTGGGGCGAGTTCACCATCGTCTCGCCGTGCTCATCCCACCAGCGGAACACGAACGAGCGCCACTCGCGCAGCCCGGTGTCGGCCTGTTCGTACATGGCCGAGAGGTTCGCGAGGAAGTCCGGCAGGCCGTTGTGGAGCAGGATGCCGCCCAGCGTGCGGGACCAACCCTCGAAGCTGCCCAAGAGCGCCGTGGAGCGCGGCAGGCCGGCGGCCACCCAGGACTGCACCAGCGTCAGCGCGGCGCCCAGCAACTCGCGCCGGTGCTGGAGGGTCCACGCTTCGAGATCCTTGATCCGCGCCCCTTCCCATTCCCACGGGCGCTCCATCTTCCGGTTGAGCCGGATTCGGATGCTCCGCCGGGCGATGTCGGTGGACAACTCCGCGTTGTTGCCCGTGGCGATCCACGTCGCGTGGTTCGGCGCCTTCACCGGCGTGGAGCTGCCGAGCAGCCGATCCTCCCAGGTCTCCGCGGTGAGCACCGCCGCCAGCTCGTCGCTGTCCACGTTGCCGCCCAGGTTGTCGAAGAAGATCACCTGGCGCCCGGCGAGCAGGAGGCTCGTGATCTTCTTGCGCGTCTCCTCCGGCTCCTTCCCGAGCGTGGAGGCTTCGGGAAAAGCGTTCTGCGACGGGGCCATCAGCACCCGCGCCAGCTTGCTCTTGCCGGTGCCGCGCTCCGCGGCCTCGATGACGTGCATCGGCGCCGGACCGGTGAACATTCGGCGGACCAAGGGCAGGATCATCAGCGCGACGGCGTGGGTTCGGTCGGCCTGCGACTCGAAGGGGAAGTCTCCGAGCCACCGTTCGAGGAGCAGCGTCTTGGCCTCCTCGATGTGCCGCGCGGTCGGTGCCACCGGCACGTCCGGTTCGATGAAACCGGGCGGCGGGGCGTAGTAGAGAAACGACTCGGCGTCGTAGCCGGCGTGGCGTACCAGCCGCGCGCCCTTCACGAACACCGGCGCTCGGATGATCGCATCCAGCGGCGGGAGGCGCACGCTGGGGATCGCCACCATGTCGGCCGCCACGATGCGCGGCGGTTCGACGGGGATCTCGATCTCGCCGTCCTTGGTCTCCTTCACCCGGCACCATCGCGCCGAGCGCAAGAGGTACCCGTTGATCTCGGCACACCCGGACGGCTCGATCCCTGGACCGTCGTTGCCGTGAAGCACCGTGACCATCTGCTTTCCGCTGCCGCGCCGGAACAACCAGGCCGGCTCGTTCGCCGCGTGCAACGCCGACCAGCCGCGGGCGATCATCTCGAACGTATCGAGGCGGTTGGTGAGGATGGTCGGGAGTTTGTCCGCATCGAGGCGCGTCATGGCGCGGTCGAACGCCGGGCGTTTGGCCGCCTCCGCGGTCTCCAGTTCGGCCTTCAACGCCGCGGCGCTCGTCGGCGCCTCCGACACGAACGACTGAATGATGTCTCGCGCGCCGCCCCCGGCCTTCACCACATCGGCCAGGTCTCCCGGTTTCTTGGTCGGATCGACCACGGGGAGAGGGGCGTCGGCGGGATCAGCCATTGATGGTCCGACCGCTCGACTCGTCCGTCAGCCGTTGGAGCAACGCCCGTACTTGCGCCCCGCGCTTGATCGGCCTCGGCGCCACGGCCTCGGCGATTTGCAGCGCGTACCGCGTGCCGGCCACGTCGAGATCGGTGCCGCACCACACCTCGTAGTCGCCCTCGGGCCAGCGCACCTTGCGGAGCGCGTTGAACCCGCCCGCGGCGGCGCCGAACACCGCGATGCGAGGGTAGTCGCCGCCCGTGTCCCGGTCCATCCACTCCATGCTCTCGTGGAACACGGCCGCGCTGGCGAGCCAATCCGTCAGCCCCTCGCAGACGAGCACCGCGGCGAGGTTGGGCACCGACTCGCCCCGGAGGAGCCGTTGGCCAAGCGGGCAGGCGAACAGCAGCTCCGCCGCGTCGTAGCTCGCGCGCGGGTAGTCCGGGTGGCGCGGCCAGCGCGTCTTGGGCGCCTTGCGGGTGCCGTTCGGCGGCAGATCCACGATGGCGCGGGCGTGGAGGCTCCCGAGCGTGCCGTCCGCCTCCCAGGCGCGCACCACGAGGCGATGCGTCTCCGGCCAGCGTGCCCCCCACCACCGCGGCGCGCGCCGCTGGCCTGTCGGCGGGCTCCACCGGGCGAGGTCGTGCCGTACGATCACCGGCAGGTAGGGACTGTAGCCACGCCGCGCGAGGAAGGTCCACGCCGGGGTGCCCCACTCGTCGCGGGGCGGCGCGTCGAGCGCCCAGGAGTCGGACCAGTAGAGCTCTAGTTCGTCCCGGGGCGGCCGAACCAGCGGCGCCGGGGGCTTCGCCGCCGGGGCGGGCGCCGCGACCACGGGCCGGTCAGAACGTGTCCCCGGCGGCGGGCACCAGCCCCGGTCGGCGCACCACTGGCGCAGCTCGCGTCGCTGCTGACTGTCGAGCCCCCCGATGCCGCGGCCGTAGAGGTGGTACGCGACGAAATCGAGCCCGGATCCGCGCGCGTCGCACAAAAAGCAGCGCCAACCGCCCTCAGAACGGGTCACCCCGACCGGCGCCCGGCGCTCGCCCTTGCCGCGCTGCGTCTCGTGGCAGGCGGGGCAGGCGTAGCCGCGGCGACGGTTGCCCTCGTAGCCCAGCGCATCGGCCACGTCGGGCACGGGGCGACGCGCCTCCGTCATCCATGCGACGATCACGCTGGACCCCCGAACACCCACAAGGCGCCTTCCTGACCGACCCCGAAGCTACCCCGTGCCGTGCGAGTCGTGCAAGGGGGGGGGGCGGCGCCGCGCTAGGCGTTCTTCGGAGTTCGCCCCGCCGGATGGGCGTTGATCCGGCGCAGTTCATCGCGAAGAAAAATCGATCTTCTCAGCCGGCCGCGGCGTCGGGCGTCGGCGCTGGGATCGCCGCGAGCGGCGCCATGCCACCGCGGGCCTTGGCCTGCGCGATGGCCGCGAGCACCTGGACCTCCGTGCCGTAGCTCAGGGTGCGCTCGGGGATGCCGCTCCACTCCGAGATCGGGCGGAGATCGGCCGGCACGTTGACCTGGTTGCGCCAGCGCGACACCGTGGACGGCTGCGAGGCCGCGCCGCGGGCGTTGAGCGCCCGGCTCACCGCGCCGTTGCTCAGCCCGGAGGCGTCGAGCACGAGCCGGATGTTCGGCATCAGGCGCTCGGGAATGTGGCGGGCACGGAACGGCATGGGCGACTCCAGCACGCCCAATCTACTCGCTGTGACGCACCCATGCAAGTCTCGTATACGTTGCCCCTTGACGCCGTGCGACACTCGCACTACCGTAGCCCCCGGAGACCGACCATGCGTGACCTTCCGCGCACCCTCAAAGAAACCATCGCCGACCTGGAACGGCCGGACAATGGCCCGCTCACCTGCTTCGTCGTCATGCACCGCGCCTGCGCGCTCTGTGCCCTTCCCGGCGTGGATACCGAGTTGGTGGCCAACGCGCTGCACGCGAGCCTGGACGGCCTCGGCTGGTTGGCCGACGACAACACCCCTCTCCCCACGGGATCGTGAACATGGATGACCTCACCGTTTCGCTCACCCTCGCGCTCGGCACCTTCGTGGTGCTCGCCTTCGACACCGTGCGGCAGCTCGTGGCGCTCCGCCGCGCGCGCACCGCGTCTCGAGTCTCGGCGCCCCGCCGGCAGTACCGACCGGGCCGCCCGCTCGCTCGCCCGTACCCGGCGCTTGCGGCGGCGTGTGCGAAGTGAAAGCGGTGACCGTGTACGAGTGCGGGATCTGCAAGGCACATCACAACACCGTCGAGGCCGCCACCGCCTGCGAGGAGATCGGTCCACGCCCGCTCATCCCGGTCGGCACGGTGGTGGAGGACGGACTGTACGTCGGTCGCATGTTTATCCTGCTCATCCTTGCGAAAGTCACGCACGAAACGGGCCATACCGCTCACGGATGGTTCTGGAGCTTTCGCGATGTGAAGAATGGGCCATCGCGGACCGGCGACAGCTTTCACCCGGAGCACACGAACGGCCCGATCCTCGGAGACCCCGCCTACACCTGGACCACGCGGCCGGTGAACACCTCGACGGCCCGGTACCGGCGCGCGTTCGAGGCGATGGCCGCCGCTGGGCGTCCGATGTACCTCTGGATCGACGGAGCCGCGGTGCGCGCCCCGGTGCCGACGTGAAGGGCGCGCAGGGCTCGCTCTGGCTCACCGCGGACGCGGCGATCTCGCCGTGCGGACGGTACCGGACCCGACTGCGCCGGGTGTGGGCGGAGGACGAGCCCTCGTGCGTGTTCATCGGGCTCAACCCGAGCACGGCCGACGGCACGACCGACGATCCCACCATTCGGCGTTGCGTCGCCTTTGCCCGCCGCTGGGACTACGGCTCGCTGGTGATGGTGAACCTCTACGGGTACCGTTCGCCCGAGCCGGCCGCGCTCTGGCCCCGCTGGCCGATGTCGGCGCTGGACCCGACCGGCGGCGATCCCATCGGCCCCGACGCGCTGTTGTGGTCGAGCTGCCGTGAAGCCGGGATCGTGATCGCCGCGTGGGGCACCTTCCCCAAGGCCGCGCTCCGGGCGCAGGTGGTGATGGACGTGCTGCACCAGGACGGCGTGCCGCTGCATGTGCTCGGGCTCACCGCCGACGGGTCGCCGAGGCACCCGCTCTACATCCGGGCCGATGTGCGGCCGCAACTCTGGAAGCCCGGGAGGCCTCGCGATGCCGGTTGAGACCTTGATCCTCACCTTGCCCGAGTACCCGGCGCCAGTTCGGGCCGTGCTCTGCGTTCACGAGTTGATGCGGAAGCTCGGTGTGTCGAGCGCCGACAATCTTCATTCAGTTCTGTCCCGATGGGCTCGTGATGGGCGTGCTCGGCCCGGTTGCGTTCCCGGCCGGTCGCGTGAACCTCGACGCCGAGGGTTTTCGCGTGCTCTGGACCGAGGCCGTGGCACGCTGGAACAGCGCCGACCCCGCGATTGCGCCCGAGCGCAGCGTGCTGTGGGCCGAGTTCCTGTTCCACGCGAACCTGCCGATGCTCACGGCCGCGATTCAGGACGCGCACCTGCGCCTCCACCTGCCGGCCCACTGATGACCGCCGCGCTCGCTGCCGTTGACATCGTGCGAGACACGCAATACCGTCGCCGGGTGGCCTCGCCTGCGATCCCGCCCGACTCTGCCCGGCCGACCGTGGCCCGCTCCACGCGCGAAGGGTGGATGCGCCTCGATGTCACGGACGATCCCGGCGGTCCGTGGCTCGTGCGCGATGCCGCGGCGCAGCCCTGCCTCTGGCTCGGCGCCGACGGGCGCGTGTGTGACCTCGCGCGCCGCTACGGGGGTCCGTCGGCCGACGTGGTGTTTGGCTGGCTCCTCGATGCCGCTGGCCCCACCGCGGACCATCCGGTGATGGCGCTCGGCGCGGCCCAGCTCAGCGAGCGTGCCCGCACGATGCTCGGGGCGCGCAAGCTCGCTCGCCTCGCCGGCTGGGGGGTGCTCGCCGCGGCGCCGCTGCCCGAATCCTCAGCCAGTGAGGAATTGCCGCGGCGCCGGTCGGCGCGTGTCGAGGTTCCTGCGCCTGTATTGACACCTAAGAGTCAACTGACGTTGTTCGGAGGCCCCCGTGGCTGAGTTTCGGGTTCAGAGTAGCGGCGACGACGCCGACGATTGGACGACGATCCAGGCCGACGAGCCCGGGGAAGCCGCCGAGCGGTACGTCGAACACCTGTGCGACGGGGACAGTGAGCACTACGGCACCAACCCGCACCACGTCCTCGTGTTCGTCGTGGACGGACCGCCTGCGCGCTTTGATGTCGAAATTGACTGGAGCGCCACCTTTACCGCATGGGTGCCTCATGGCTGATGTCGTCGTGACCGTCCCCCAAAAATACTGGCCGACGTGGATCGAGGAGGGCGACGCCGTGGGCGACGCCGCGACCGGCGAGGAGTGGGGGTTCTTCTTCTCGACCCGCCCGATGGTCCACCTCGACGTGCCCGGCGGCTTTCCCAGCATCCAGCCCGGCGAGCGGGTCTACGTCGTCGCCCACGGGCTGCTCCGGGGCTACGCGCCGCTCACCCGGATGGAGCGAAACCCGCCCGCGCTCTGCCGCCGGGGCGGCGCGGTCGCGGTGACCATCCCCGAGGCGATCAAGGGCTTCCCGGGCTGGCGGTATCGCTGGTGGGATCGGAGCATCGAGACCCCGTTTCCGACGTGGCGGACCGCGATGCCCGGCACGCCCGGCGCGCTGTTCGGGAGCCGCCCGTGAGCGCCCCGGTCGTGCTCCCCGAGTTGGGCATTTTGTTCCGTGCCGATATGGTGCGGGCGATCCTCGCAGGAGAGAAAACCGAGACTCGGCGTGCCGTGAAGTTCGGCACGGTGTCCGTATCGCCGCTGGCCTGTAGCGACCAGACTATCCGGCAGACCCTCGCGAAGCCGTGCCGCTATGCGCCCGGCCGGCGCCTGTGGGTACGCGAGACCTGGCGGCCGGGATGGGCCGAGAGCGACCCCGACGGCGCGTGGATCACCTACAAGGCGGACGATGCTGTGCTGTGGCAGGACGCCGACCGCGGCGGCATTGAGCTGGACACATGGTTCGACGCGCAGTCGCGTCACCCGGCGGACCACTGGCGCCCGTCGATCCTGATGCCGCGCTGGGCAAGTCGGACGAACCTCCGGGTGGCTGCGATCCGCGTGGAACGCCTCGCCGACATCACGCCGGCCGGGGTGCGTGCGGAGGGCTTCGTTCATGCGGGGCTCGGCGCCACGCCGGAGGACTACGGCCGGGCCTACCGGCAGATGCACAAGCTACCCAACACGGCAAATCCGTTTGTGTGGGTCGTCACCTTCACCCGCGAGGAGCCCCCCCATGCCCGATGAATCCCGCCCGCGCCCCGGCTGGGGCGACGTACACGCGCTGTTGCGCCGCGCCGCGGAGGACGATCCCGTGTTCGCCTACGCGCTGGTCAAGCACGCCCGCAAGGTGCTGTTGGCCGCTCGGGGCATCGAGCGGCTGCTTATCGTGTCGCCGAACCCGGACGAAGCGCCCATCGACCGATCCGCGCGCGAGCTGCTGGCGCAACAGGCCTTGTGCGCCGCGCTCGACGCCCTGGACGACGACTACGACGAGGAGGCGGACTACTACCCCACGTTCGCGCCGGAGGGTTGGTTCCCGAATGAAGCGGCCCGCGCCCGTCTCGCGTCCCGCACGGCGCGGCCGATCTGCCCCGATTGCGGCGATGCGTACGATCCGCCCGGCATCGAGGGGCGGTGCGTGGGCTGCGCGGAAGTCGCGGGTCCGTGGGCGAAGTGCGTGGTCTGCCGCGAGGCGGACGTGTGTGTGGCGGCTGGATTCGACACCTGCGCCGCGTGCGCGAGGAGGACGTGATGCACGACAACGAGTTGACCCGGGCCACCGACCAGCGGGATCGCCTCGCCCTGGCCATCGACCACGCGCTGCGGCACCTGGAGGCGGCCGAGGCCCACGGCGGCAGCGCGGATTACCGGTCGATCCGGTTGGCGATGGATACCCTACGCTCGGCGCCGCAGGTGATCCTCGCCGAAGCGGTGCAGGTGTCCGAGGCCCACGCCGACGCGGCGCTGTTGCGCCACGCCATCGCCGAGTCTCGGTTCGCGTTGGCCGACCCCACGAGCACGGAGCACGCCGTCGCGGGGGCACGGGCGATCTTGGAGGATGCCCTGCTCAGCGCGCCGGCCGGGCGGCGCTTCCTCGAAGCGGCCTACGACGCCCGCGAGGTGCTGGAGCCGCTGGTGCTCGCCGCCGCCCGGCGGGAGGGGCGGATCGTCGCCCAGCCGATTCACCTCGTCGCGTTGACCGACGAGACCTTGACGCTCGCGGTCGATGCCGCCACCGGCCTTCCGGGTCGGCCCCGGTGCTTCGACATCGAGTTTCCCGAGAGCTGGGCGCACGACTGCGCCCTACGCATCGTCCACGATCTCGAAGCGGAGTGCGATCACGACCCCACCGACGAGTGGATCGCGATGTTCGAGGGCGAGCTGCTGAGCGCCTTTCGGCGCGGTGCGGTGTTCGCGGCGACCCCGCCACCCCTGCCTGCGCCGGGAAGCGCGGAGGAGTTGTGCGCCGCCGCCGAACAGTGGTTCGCGTGCCTCCTCCCGAATCAGGAGCACGAGTGGAGGAGCCTGGGCCTTATCAATTCCGCGAACGCGCTCGCACGCATGAAGGCGGCCGTCGCCGCTGTAGGAGGGAATCGTGGCTGAGACCGCTATCGAGTGGGCGACCCACACCGAGAACTGGATGGCGGGGTGCTCCAAGGTGAGCCCGGCGTGCGCGGACTGCTACGCCATCCGGCAAAGCAGCTACCTCGCGGGGCTCTCGAAGGGGCCGGAGCGATACCGAGGCGTGACCCGGGGCCACGCCGATTGGACCGGCGAGGTGCGGGTGGACCTCGACCGGATGCACCTCCTGTTCGATGCGCTCAAAGCCGCGAAGAAGCCTCGCCGGGTGTTCTTCAATTCGATGAGCGACACGTTTCACGAGAACGTGCCCGAGGCCGCGCTCGACGCCCTGGCCGACCGTCTCTACACCCTGGAGCCGCGCCACGTCGCCATGCTGTTGACCAAGCGCACCGGCCGGATGGCGGCGTGGTCGCGGCGGCAGGCAGAGCGGTTCGGCCGCGAGCTGCCGCCGCATGTGTACCTCGGCACCACCGCGGAGGATCAGAAGCGGGCGGACGAGCGTCTGCCGCAACTCATCGAGGTCCGGGGCGGCACGCTGTACCTCTCGATGGAGCCGTTGTTGGAGCGCGTGAGCCTCCGCATCGTCCCGCTGCCCGCGGGCCACGCGCTCGGCGACGACGAGGCGGGCCTGTACGATGCGCTCGACGGGAGCTTCTTGTCGGAGAGCGGACGCCCCGTGTTCTGGACGGAGGGCCGCCGCATCCAGTGGGTGATCGTGGGCGGCGAAAGCGGCCCGCGGGCGCGGCCGATGCACCCAGGCTGGGTACGGCACCTCCGCGACGAGTGCGCGCAGTTCCAGGTGCCGTTCCTGTTCAAACAATGGGGCGAATGGCTCGGAACCGAGTTGACGGCGCGGCAGGGCGAAGCGGAGACCGAGGGCCAGTGTTCGCCGACCGTCCCCGGCACATTCCACGATTGGGGCACGGCCACCTCGCTCCGGCTTGGCAAGCACGTCGCCGGCCGGCGTCTCGATGGGCGGACGCACGACGATCTGCCCGACTTCGCGACCGCGCCATGAGCCCGGAGATCGCCGCGCTGCTCCGTGCGGCCAAGGTACCGCTCGTCACCCACATGCCGGTTGTGCTGTTCGGCACCAACTACAAGGGGGAGGCCTACCAGCGGCGCGGGCTGGTCCTGGCCCCTTGGCAGAAGTTCGAGGGCGCGTGGCTCATTGACGATGGTCAGCCTGGGCCAGCTCGTGTGCGCCGTCAGGACGAATGGTGGATGCAGGCAGGCGTCATCGGGTATGCCAAGAGCAAACCGGGTTTGCTGCCTGGTCATATCTACGGCTGGGAGCCGTGGCACTTCGAGCCGCTGCCCGATCCTGAGACCCGGGTCGGGTTCTTGCTCCTCTGCGACGAGGCGTGGCGCCGGAAGATTCATGCGGTGTCCTGGCCAACGACCGGCGAACGCTGGGTACCTCTCCCCCGCCTCTACGAATTCCCGACGCTCCCTTACTTCATCGACGGGTTGTGCCGCGTGCTGGCCGAGAGCACGCCGGTCCCTCCCTCTCCCCCGAGTCCCCCATGAGCACCGATCTCGAACAGACCCGACACTTCACCACCGCGACCGGCGCCGATGTGTGGTTCCTGCACCCGGAGCGCACGCCGATCCGGGGGTACGACCTCTACATCCACTCTAGCCGAATCTGCCGGTACGGCGGCGCGGTCGAGTGGACGCTCTTGCAGCACACGGCGCTCTGCGTGGCCTTAGCTCGCCGCGGCAGGATCGTCGCCGAGATCGTCCCCTACGTCGCGGTCCACGATCTCCACGAGGTCTACGTCGGCGATGTGGTGGCGGCGCTCAAAGAGGTGTTGCCCGAATACAAGGCGCGCATCGAGACGCCGTGGGAGGCGCGCGTGCATCACGCGCTGGGCCTGTGCTTCCCGTTGGACCGCTCGATGAAGGGGGCGGTCAAGCGCATCGACATCCGGGCGTTGGCCATCGAAATGATCTTCTGCCAGCACCCGCGCGCTGGGGTGATGGTGGATCGCTTCGTCGCCGCGGGCGAGCCCATCGGCGACGGCGAGGTGATGCTGGCGCGCGCCATCTGGCGCGAACCGCCCGCGGTGACGTGGAACGACATCGCCGCGGACATCGGCGTCGGCCCCCTCGAAGCGGCGGCTAACTAATGAGCGCTACCCCCCGCCACGACGAGCCGGCGCCGGCTCGCCCGATGGAGAGCGCGCTGTCGATCTCGCGGGGCCACAACCGAAACCCGAGCGCGACCAAACTGCGCTGGTGTACGCCTCCTGGGCTCTACGGCTTCGAGAATCAGCGGGTGGGCGGCTTCGGCCTCGATGCCGCCGCGGAGCCGACCACGGCCCTCTGCGAGAGCTACCTGTCGCCCGCCCGCTTCGACTGCCTGACGACGCCGTGGGCGGCGCGGTGTCAACGGAATCGCCACGGCAAGTTGTGGGCATGGTTCAACCCGCCGTGGGGGCCGCGGCACACCGCCTGCCCGTTCGGCTGCGCTTCGAAGGTCTGCATCAAGCGGGGCTGGCATCACCTCGACACATTTGTCGGCACCGGGGCGTTCACTCGGCGCGCGATCGTGCAGGCCGAGACCCTGACTGGCGTCGTGGTGCTCGTGCCGACCGCGCCCGACACGAGCTGGTGGCGGGAACTGTTCACCGCCTCCACGGACGTGCGACTGCTCCCACGGATCGCGTTTTGCGACGCCGACACGGGGATCGCCGCGGCGTCGCCCCCGGGCGGCGGCTGCACGCTGTTCGAGCTGCGCCACGGGTCACCGCTGAGCGCGCGCCGCGTCCACCTGGCCGACGAGTTCGGCCGCGACTCGCACGAGCAAGGCACCTCGGGATAGCGTTCGAAGATGGCTCCGACCCTCGCCGACATCGACCGCTACATCAAGGCTCGCGCGATGGCCGAGCGCCCCGGCACCCCGCAGGAAGGGGCCACCTGGCGCACCCGGGTGCTCGACTACGAGCGCGAGCACCCCGATCTGCCGGCCGCGGCGGCGCGCGTCGAGGCGGCGCTGAAAAACGAGGAGCCGGCCATCGGCGGCGACTTCGGCGAGTGGCTGCGCCAGCAGGGCGGCCAGCCCGCTGCGACTCCGCCCGGCGCCGGGGGCGCGGCGTGGTTCGACCGACTGGCGCGCGGGTTCGGTGCGGGCATGGTGGCGGCGACCCGGGCCTTGGACGAGGAGGTGGCGGACGGGCACCCGCTCCGGGCGGGCGAGATCGACGTGCGGATCCAGCGGCTCACGACCCGCGACGAGCTGGTGATCCGGGTGCGGCTCCGCGCGCGCGGCGCGCGCAAGCTGCGCCGGGTGCTGGCCCAGCGCCTCGTGGCGGAGTTGGACGCCTTTTTAGGCGCCGCTTGACGCAGGCGCGGCAGTTCGCTACGGTCGGGATCTCACCGCGGGCGCGGTTTTCCCCTTCGGAGTCTCCCTATGGCAACGACCGTCCGCCCGTGCAACGTCCTCGACATCCAGCAGACCGCCGCCGGTCAGACCGTCAACGAGGACTTCGCCACCAACCGCCCGTTCACCATCGCCGAGATCGTGGGCTACACCCGCGCGACGCAGGCGAACACGACCGGGCAGCTCTTTCGCCAGGCGCTCGGCGCCGGCAACTTCAACGCGATCTGCGCGACGATGGCGCTCGCCACCATCGGCGACGTGGTGCGTCCCGCGAACATCGTGCTCGCGGAGCAGTCGTTCGTCGCCACCGACGTGATCCGTCTCGCCACCGCGAACGGCGGCGCGGCCTCGCTCCTCGCGGCGCGGGTGTTCGTCATGTTCACCCCGATTGCGGGCGCCACGTAGCCGACGCGCGACCTTGATCGGGGGCCTCGTGCGTGGTACGCATGGGGGTCACCGGTCGAGGATCGCATGTTTGGTCGCTGGGTCCGCCTCCTGCTCCGCTTCTTCCGACCCCTTCGGGGTTGGAAGGATCGCCTCGGTGCGTTTGCCGGGGGTCAGGTGATGTGGCCCGTCCCGGGTCGCCCGGACGCGCAAAAAGTGTTTCCCTTCCCCGTCGAATGGACAGCAGTACGGGTACTGCAACCAGGAGAGGGACATTCTCGGGGATGGGAGCCGCTGGCGGCGCCGTGCGCGGACTGCGGCGAGATCGTGCCGGCGCCCTACGGCGTCCGGTGCGCGCGCTGCGGGGTGGTGCTCCACGAGCTGTGTGCGGGGATGCGGATGAGCAACGACGTGCCGGCCTGCGTGGTGTGCGCCACGCGCGTCCGCCACATCGCGAGGTCCGCGTGAGCAACCGCCACGGCCGCGCGGTCGCGAAGATGCTCCTCGCCGCGGAAGGGCTGTTTGCCGAGCGGGACGAGCTGACCGACTTTGTGGTCATCATCGAGCGCGCGGAGGCTGGCGAGGCGCGGATCTCGGTGGAGTTGGGCCGCGGCGAGACCCTGCTCGACGCCATCGAGGACGCGATGTGCGTGGACGAGGAGGGAGAGGACTGCATGGAGGAGTACGGCCTCGTGCTTCACCTCGCCGCCGCGTTCGCCGAGGACGGCGACGCGGTGATGGACACGCTCAAGGGCATCCTCTCGGGCGACGGGCCGGAGCCGGACGACGACGGCGAGGATGCAGAGGACGACGACGAGGACGATGAGGACGATCCGAGCGGAGAGCCCATCGAGGAGGAGCGCCGAAGCGTGATCGATCTGTTTCCTGACAAGAAATCGGCGGGCGGTGCCCGGTGACGGTGCTCGCGCTGGTCGTGGCCGGTCTCGCGGTCGTCATGGTGACGGTGAGCCAGGTGCAGGTGCGTTGGCTCGCCCAGCAGCTCCGGCGGACGAACGCGGGGTTGACGGATGCCCACGCTCGCCTTGACGATCTCGCCGCTCGCCTTGACGAATTGGCGGTCCAGGTGGGCACGCCCGCCCCGCTTCCGTCGTCGTCGTCGCTCCCCCGGGCGATGTGGACGCCCGGGATGGCCGCGGCGGAGGCGTCCCGAATCGCGCTGGAGAACGCGCCCACGCTGTTTGAGGATGCCCGGCGCCAGCTCGGCATCGCGGCGGCGCAGACACCCGAGATGGAGGAGCCGTTCATCGCCGTGATCCGATGCCCGTTCTGCAATTCCAACGCGGTCAAGGGGGAGCACGCGCCCGACTGCCGGCTGGTTGGCGGACGGAAGGCGCCGTCGTGACCGTTGAAGGCTGGGCGCGCGCCCGGCGCGCGGACCTCGAAGCCCGCGAATTCGACAACAGCCTGCGCGTCGGGCCACACAAGGCGCTGGGTCAGCAGGGCTTCTCGATCTCAACCCTCCCCGCCTATTTTTCGTTCGTGCGGACGATGTGGCAACACCGGGCAAAGGGCGTGATCTACGAAGCCACCCATGCTTCCGGGCGGGTGTGGGTGTATGTCTACCACCGGCCGACCCTCACCGCGCTGCTCGCGCGCCACGCCAATGTCCTGAGCCGGGCGCGCTGGTCGATGCAGCCGGGTGCGTTCGTCGCGAGCTGCCGCCGCCATAGGATTTGCCCCGGCGGCGACCTGTACGACCTCATCGCCACCGCCTACGGAGACACGCTCAACCCCGGTCGGACCGACGTGTTGCCGGGCGTACCGCGCGCCACGCTGCTCGCGACCTACCTCGATGCGTGGGGGGAGCCGGACCCGTCGTGGATCTACTTCAAGCCCGAGCATCGGCCGGCGGGCTACCCTCCCGGGTAGGGAGCGCCCGATGTCCTTTCGCATCCTCGATCTGTTCGCCGGTGCCGGCGGCGCGGCCCTGGGCGCACACCTGGCCGGCGCTACCCACGCCGCGTGCGTCGAGTACGACGAGTGGGCCGTCGCGGCGGGTCTCGCTGCCGGCTGGCCGATGCGCCTCGGCGACGTGCGCGACGCCCGGATGTACGCCGATCTCGGGCGGGTCGATGCGCTGTGGGGGAGCCCGCCGTGTCAGGCGTGGAGCGTGGCCCACCAGCACGCCGGGCCGAAAGGCGCGGACGACACCGAACGCAACGGCTGGCCGTGGTACCTCGACGTGGTGAGGCGGCTTCACCCGCGCTGGTGCATGGCCGAGAACGTGAAAGGGGCGCTTCCCTACGTCACGTCCGAGGTGCTTCCGGCGCTTCGTGCGCTCTACCCGTTCGTAGCTGTCTGGACGCTCAACGCCCGGGATTATGGGGTACCGCAGAGCCGGACCCGCATCTTTGTGATCGCCGGTCCGCGCGTTGTGACGTCCCCCCCCCCAACGCATCATTCACCGGAGGAGCAAACGCACATCCTCGGTCGTCCAGCGTGGCGCACCATGCACGATGCGCTGGGTGTTGCTTACTATCGGCCGAGTCCGGCCGTCTTGACCAACGAATACAAGGGGCGCCCGCTCGATCCGGCATGGTGGGCGAAACTCAACAACGCCTCGGATGCGTTGGCGATTGCCACGAACGGCGCACGCCGAAAGCTGACTCTCGCCGAGTGTGCCACGCTCCAGAGCTTCCCGGCCGACTACCCCTTCGTCGGCACGGTGGAGGCGAAGTATCGGCAGGTGGGCAACGCGGTCCCGCCGCAGCTCGCGAAGGTCGTGGTCGCCGCGGTGATGGCGGCCGACCGTCAGCCGTGAGCGTGGCGCTGGCCCATCTGTTCCACCGCCTCGGTCGCGCGCTCCGCCAGCTTGCGATCCTCGTCCGAGAGGTTCACCACGATGTTGACCTTCACGCCTTTGCCCATGAGAAAGGCACCGTACACGAGCGCGCCGATGGGGCCGAGGCCGAGGAGGTAGCGCACGAATGGATCGTCTGTCGGGGCGTCGGTCGGCACACCCGCGAACGCCGTGGGGAACGCGCCGCTGTTCGCCTCAGCCGGGGTGGCGGCCATCAAGCCGTCCTGGGCGAGCGCCCCAGCGAGAGGGAGGGCGAGCAGCGTGGTGAGGACGAGGGCTTGGAGGGTGCGTGCCATCCGGCAACTTTACCGCTGATCTACGCACGCGCAACGCGCCTTGCTCTTACACGCCTCCCCCGCCCCACGCTCGGCGCAGCGCCTCCGCGGCGTCGATCGGCCGGACGTGGAGGTAGATCGCCGTCGTTCTCAGGTCGGCGTGGCCGAGGATGCGCTGGAGGGTCGGGAGCGGCATCCCGCCGTGGAGGCAACGGGTCGCGAAGGTGTGGCGGAGCACATGGGGGATCACCTCCCGGGCGGTCCGCAGCTCGCGGAGCGGCTTTCGCACCGAATCCGGCTGGATGTGCCCACCCGCTCGGCCCCGAAACAAGAACCCCTCGCCCACGCTGAGCCCGGTCGCGTAGGTCGCCACGTACCCGTCGAGGAGCTGGGCCGCCGACTCGAGGAGCGGCACGAACCGCTCGTGTTCGCCCTTGCCGTGGATGAACAGGCCCCGGGCGCCGTCGATCACCCGGAGATCGCGGTATCGGAGCTGGCACGCCTCGTGGATGCGGAGCCCGGTCAAGGGAAGCAAGAGCAGGATGGTCCGGGTGGCGGACGAGATTCGGGCCTCCCGCACCGCGCGCTCGTAGAGCTCTAGCTCCTCCGCATTGAGCGCGGAGCGCAGCCGGCGCGGGGTGCGTTTCCCGCTCGGCAGGGCGACGGTCGCCGGATCGATGCCCCGGAAGCGGAGCCAGCGTCGGAGCGCGTGGCGGATCGCCCGCGCGGTGCCGGCCGGCGCGTCGCCGAGCCTACGGGTGGCCCACGCGCACACGTCGCCGTCGGGCTGAGCGCGCAGCATCGCGCGGACGTGGCCGACGTAGGCGGTGATGGTCGTGGCCGCGAGCCCTTCGGCCCGGAGCCACGCGGCAAACGCGGCGAGGTCCACCCGCTACGCCGTGAGGAGCTGGTGCCCGATCTGGCCCATCGTGCGGAGCATCTTCGCCGTCGAGTCCCCGTTGAGCTGCCATCCGAACGCCGCGCTGCCGATCACCTTCATCAACGTCGCGTCCGCGATGCCGTCTCGGATGCCCGGCCCAAGCGGGTTGTCGAACACCTGGGTAAAGCGCCCCGAGAGGCAAGTGGCCTGGTGGCGCAGCCAGTTCTCGCGGTGCTCCAAGACGAGCTTTGCGCCCAGCACCTCCTCCGGGGGCGGGAGCAACGAGTCGTGGAAGTGGAGCACGGCACCGTCGTCCAGGTCCGCGCAGATCCGCCCCTGTTTCGCGGCGAGCGGGCTGTTGCGATGCGCGATCCGGTAGCGGTGCCCGGTGTATCGGCCGACGCAGAGCACAAAACCGTGCTGCGTCCAGTTCGCCCACTGAGCCGGGGTGCAGAACGCCGCCAGCACCTCGCTCGCGCGCCGTTCGGCCGCCACCTCGGGCGACGGGCAACACGGGGTCGCGCGCCGCACCGTGACCGCGGCATCGGCCGCCGGCTGTGCGACGAGCGCCGCGGCCTCCTCCTCGTTCATCGCCGTCGTGATCTCGCCGTTGACCGACCGAACCGCGGTCAAGAGCCCCGGGTTCTGCCCCGCCGCCATCGTGACCAGGAGCGGCCCGGCGTCGGCGATGCTCGCTTGCACCTTGATCGTGGTGACGCCGACAAGGCCGATGTTCTGCTTCTGCGTGACCCACTCCCGATCCCGGGCGGTGCGAAGGAACGCTTGCAGCTTCTCGACCTCGGCGGGGGTCGGGTTCTCGACGGTGAGCTTGGAGCGCGGCGACCCTTTCCAATCGGTGTCCGCCTCCAGCCGGTAGTCGCCCGAGAGCGACGGCACGAACCAGCGGCGGATCACGCTTCCTCGAAGTCGGCGTCGATGCCGGTGTTCGGGGTGGAGGCCGCGGTGTCGCCCGCGGGTGGTGGCGGCGGAAAGTCGAACGGCGTGAGGCTCTTGCTCACGTCGGTCTCGATGTTGTACCAGGCCTTCATCTTCTCGGCGATGACGGTCGCCCCCGCGAGATCGCCGGCTTGCAGGCAATCAAGGCGCGCGCCTATCAACTCGCCGAGCTTCGGTCGGCTCTGTTTCTCCATGTAGGCGCGCGCGAGCGCCACCACCTCGTTGATCACGCGCTGGCCGTGGTTCTCGGCGATCTGGCCCGCCGTGCCGGCGAGGCCCCCATACCCACCCTGGCCCGTCGCGCTCTCCACGGTGTCGTCCATCGGGTCGGTGGCCTCCGAGTCGGAGGTGCCACGCTGGCGCTTGCGCGGCAGGTCCACCCCGTCAAGCGCGGCGAGGACCCCGTGCCCCTGAGCGCTGGTGAGCGCGAGCGCCCGGAGCACCCGCGGCGCGTCGGTCGGGCTCGCGTCGCGCAGCTCGTCTGCGAGGTCGCCCAGCGCGTCGGCGAGCGCGACCCGCAGCTTGTGGGCGCGCAGCGTCGCGAGGGATCTGGTTTCGGCCGCGGGCACGGGGACGATGCGGGGCAGATCGGTCGGTTCATCGGTCATCGGGGACTCCGTTCGAGGCAAGAAAGGGCGGGGACACCGCCGAGGTTGGACCAGTAGCAAAGCACCCCGGTCTCCGGGTCAGTGAAGCGGTACACGTTGTCCACCACGCGCACCAGCATAGCCAGCGGCGGTTCGGCGGGGGTGGCGTCGGCTGCTGCACGTTGCTGAACAGCGGGTGCGGACACGTCAGCGGTCGGCTTGGCCACCTGCCAACCCGTCCACAACGCGACGCAGATCAAGATCGCGACGCCGAGGCCGATTCGTTCCTCCCGGGTCATGCTCGCTCCAGGTGGTAGGTGCCGGCGGGACCGTCGCAAACGAGATCGTTGCCCCGCTCGAACCGGACGATCCGCACCCGGATCGAACGATCCGACCGTGCGCCGCCGAGGTTCCCGGGCGCGCGGGTGGTCCTGGGATCGCCAAGCGGTCCACTGAGCGCCCCCATCGTGAAGAAGCGAAGCGCACCGACCGGGTGGCTCCCGCTGGGCAGGAAGATCGCGTACCGCTTGCCGTCCAGCATGACCCCGGCGAGTTGCATCACCATCATCCCCCCTTGGCCGCCGGCACGGGGCCGACGAGGTAGACGAGGTTGGTGTTGCGCTTGCGCCGTTCGTAGTCGGCGCCGTTGACCTCTCGGGCAAACAGCCCGGCGCGTTCCAGCCACGCCTCCCGGTGCGACTCATCGGCGAACACGAGGGTCACCGTGACCGCCATGCCGGCGAGCCCATCCGGCGCGGCGGGGGTGGCGAATTCGGGGAGCGTCGGGCCGAGCCGTTCGATGCGGTACTTCCCCTTCTCGGCGACGATGCTGGTTTGCCCATCGCGGAGACGCCAGATGCCATCTTGCTCGCGGAAAAACCGAAGTCCATCGTCTCCAACGACAATCGATCCGTGCGGAAGGTCGTGGGCCTCCAGGCCGGTGATCGTGTCGCCGACCTTCACCGGACGCCCCGCCCGGTCGCCTTCACGTTGCAGTAGAGGAGCGAGCACACCCGGCTCGATTCGATCTTGTCGATGTCGGTGTAGCCGGCGTCCTTGGCGGCGATCAAGAGCTTGTCGTGGGCCATCGGCTCGACCTTGGCTTGTGCCCACACCCACACCTTGAAGGCGACGGTGATCTCGTTGGGGTCGGCGGCGAGCGCGGAGGCGAGGAGGAGAGCGAGAAACATGAAGAACTCCAAGGGTCAAACGGGTGGAAGCGCCATGTAAGCGCCATACGCGAGCAACAACGTACAGAACGAAGCGAGAAGGAAGATGAGCCCCGCGAGCGGCCACACCCACACGTCCGCCCACACCGAGGCGCCCTCCCGCACCGAGGCGAACGCGGTGTGAATGAGCACAAGGCCGAACGCGCCCGGCACAAGCACGCCGCACCCGCCGATCATCAGGATGGCGACGAGGCTCACGCGACCTCGCGCCCGGGAGCACCCGGGGGACGAAGGTGCGGAGGCCAGCCGCCGTCGGGCACCCAATCGAGGCCTCCGCGGCGCTGGCGATCCGTCAGGACGCTCATCGCGAGCTGCTGGCACGCCCACCAATCAAAGACGTGGGGGTATCCGTCGCTGCTCACGGTCATCCCGTACACGGCATCGTCGTCGCAGTCCCAGCTATTTTCGCCCTTTCCGGGCAGCGGCACGCCGCCGGGCACATCCACCTCGAAGCGCCAGAACCACGCGCCGCGCCACCAGCGCCGATTCTGCCGGGCGCGGTAGATGCGGACGGTCGCCGGGTAGCGCCCTTCGGGCATCACCACGTCGTTCGCGTGGGTCGTGCCGATCTCCGCCTCGTAGGTCATGGGGCCGATGAGCGTGTCCACCAGGGGCACGGCCCAGGTCCAGCCGTTGCCGTCCCAGGGGGCGACCGAGCGATCCCGATGATCCCAGCCGCCGTCACTGTTCCAGAGACGTAGGAGCAAGGTGCCATCGTACAGGTCGAACCCGGTGCTCCGGCCAGCGAACGGATCGAGGTGGTAGGCGTAGACGGGGCTCGACTCGGCCGGCTGGGTGACGCGCCAGGCGTTGAGCGCCGCCGCCCGCCGCTCGGCCCAGGCGCTCGCACGGTGCCGCCAGCTCGTGGGAAACACGCCCTCCAACGCGAGGTGAACGCTGAGTAGCCCCGCGCCGAGGTGGAGACGCACGTCGGTGCTCTCTCCGCCGAGGGTCACCGATGCGCCGAAGCACGGCCGACGGGCCACCTCGACGGCGAGACCGGGGCTCGCGTGGGCCTCACCGAACCAGAGGATGCCGTCGATCCACGAACCGCGGTTGATGCTCTGCCACTTCATGCTTCGCTCCACTCCACGTCGATGATCTTGGGCGTTGTATCCAGTCGCTTCCCATCGCTGTACCAGCCGTCCTCGCCGATGGAGACCTTCACGCCCTCCGGCGGCCAGCCGAACCGCTCGCAGGCGCGCTCATAGGCGTCGTCCGCCGCGTCGATGGCGGCGTAGGCCGCCTCCTCCTCGTCGGTCATGGGGCGCACGCGCCCGAGCACGAGGTCTACGATGGTGCGGCGGCTCAACGTGTCCTCCGAAAGTCCACGCCGATCCAATCCTCTCGGCGAAAGACCGGATGACAACTAACAGATTGGCCGGGCTCACAAAAGCGTTTGCCGGTGTCCATCCAGTAGGTGCAATCGCACGCATCGCCGCCCTTGCAGTCGCGGCCGAAGGGTGCCGCCCGGACCACGCCGGGCACGCCGATCCGGCGCATCGTGTCCAACAGGGTCGTGTCGTCGTCCTCGGTCGGGTACTTGTTCCACCATTGGTCCCAGCTCGCGCCGTCTGCGCCCGCTCCGCCGTCGTCCCAGCCCTCGAACTCCAGCCGTAGCACCCGGGCCTCCTTTGCCGTGAGCGGCCGGTCGAACCGCACCTCTACGGCC
>ERZ1292629.205-Hain-H43-01um-R1-205-length-62485-cov-14_pt4 | contig 43687 bp, 50 predicted proteins | sample MGYA00564399_ERZ1292629 | MGnify/ENA primary metagenome ERZ1292629 (study PRJEB36523, sample SAMEA6512636) | groundwater metagenome | collected 2019-01-08 | study: AquaDiva: Metagenomics assemblies of 32 groundwater samples
TTTATCAAAGCGCTCGCAGGGAGTTATAGAATTCGCAATTATATTTGGATTTGTCCTTTTTTTCTTTATTGTGTTTTTTACTATAATTCAGGGGAATATTCAGGAAAAGAACAAAGAGAAAGAGAGAATTATAGCGCAGAACATTGCTTTGGACTTTCAGGATGAAATTAATCTGGCAGCAAAATCTTCCAATGGATATTCAAGAACTTTTGAGCTTCCCGAGAATATCCTAGGCAAAGACTATGAAATAAATGCATCTGGAGATAGATTATCTTTTGTAATGGAAGGCTTTGGAGCATCATATAAGATAGCTATTTTTATGGGTTCAATAAATAAAGGTCAGAATATTGTCAGAAAAGAAAATGGCTCAGTTTACCTCAACTAAGAAAAAAATGGAAAAAATTCAGAAATTTTTTTGTCCTTCGCTTTTTCCGAAATCGAGAAAGGCACAGGCATGGGGACTTGATGTAATCATAGCTTCAGTTATATTCTTAGTTGGAATTATTATCTTGTATTTTTATGCAATTAACTATGCTTCCAATTCTAAAGGACAACTCGAAGAGCTGCTTTATGAAGGGCAATTGGCTTCTGAACTAATCTTGAGTGATGATGACTTTGGAATTTTGTCTGAAAATAAAGTTAACCAGTCAAGACTTGATAATTTTTCGACTTCTTATGACTATGAAAAATCTGTTTTAGGCGTTACTCATGATTTTTATTTTAATCTTGATGGTTCTGTTTATGGTCGATTAAACAGCACTGCTACTGAGGATTTTATCAGGATAACAAGAATAACTGTTTACAATGGCAAACCCGCTAAATTTGAGCTTTATATTTATCGATAAGATGAAAGTTTTATTTAATAATAAGAGAGGATATTTTTTCAGCCTTGATGCTTTTATAGCTCTGCTTGTGATAATAGGCGTTGTGATTTTTATAAAGCCTCCTTTAGTCCAGACAAATTACAGCGATACTCTCCATCAAGATTTGCTTTCTTCGCTTTCTTCGCTTAAGATAGGCGAGTTAGATAATTTTTATGCCTATCAATGGATTGCTGATGGAAGTATAAATAATTTAAACCAGAGTGTTTTAGAGCAGATTGGAGAATTTTATGCGCTAAATGAAACTAGAGCAACTCTTCTTGCCCAATCGATTCTTGATGATCTTAATTTAAATTCAAATATTGGGATTTATTTCAGCAATAACCTTATTGCCATGTCTGGAAATTTTGGCACTCCTGAAAGAGTTTCTACCGCGCGGCAGCTTATAAGCGGTGTGGAGGGGGGGCAGGCAGTCAAGGGCTATTCCTCAAGGGCGTTCTTGACATCTGAAAACAGAGTTGATTATTTCTATTTTGGAGGATATGTTGGAGATGGAAATATAAGCGTAAAAATAATTGGAAATGTTATCAGCGCAAGTATAGAGGGAGTTTTTTCAAAACCATTTAATTTATCAATTAATGGGCAGCCGTCAGGATATTATTCTCCATCATCAGGCATTCCTTATAATATTTCCTTGACTCCTTATCTTGGCTATTTTACTTCAGGAGTTAATTATGTTAATTTTACTGCTGATGGAACAATGTATATTGCCGGCGGTTTTATAAAAGTTGTCCGCAATTCTTCTTATTATTCCAATGGAGATTATTATCTCCCAGGAATCAACGGTCTGATAAATCTTTACAGCAGTTTTTACGTTCCTAGCGCTTTAAACACTATGAGCGCTTTTATTCATTACAAAAGTGATTATGATATTTTTATGAGCATAGGGAATAGAACGGTTTATCAAGGAAATAGCAGCGGAAGCGACGCTTCTATTGCACTAGACAATGCTTTCTTTTCAAGCATTTTCAACTATGCAGATTTAAGCAGAAAAACCACGCCATTAAGAATAGGTTTTGTCAATGCGTCTTATTTTTCAAACAATACTGCAATCGCTGATGTTTTTTCCGTAACTGATATTTCTGGAAGCATGTGCCAGTGCACAGATGCAAGTGGGAGTTGTTTTTACAATCAAATTAATTGTGAGAATCCTTCAATTTGTGGAGCAGGAGAAGTTTGCACAGGAGGAATTTATGAAGCTAAACAGGCAAATAATATTTTGATTCAGGGCATTTTAAACTCTTCCAACAATACTATTGGCCTTAATGGGTATGCAACAAGCGCTTTGGATAGAGATTTCCATTCTTTGTCAATAGATGAGGCAGCACTTGATTCTATAGTTGCTAATAATTGGAAAGCTGTGGGAAGCACTTGTATTTGCTGCGGGATAAATAAAGCTGTTGAAGGTTTTTTGGATAAATTAGGAATGACTGCTTATTATGATTTTGATAATAACACTGCAGATAAAAGCAGTTATGGAAATACTGGAACAATTTCTGGAAATCCTACTTATGTTTCTGGCGTGAATAACAGCGCTTTAAATTTTGACGGCGTTGGAGATTATACTAGTGTTGCGGATTCTGACAGCATTGGAAATATAGGGCTTGACGGCTTGACTTTTGCAATGTGGATATATCCTAAACGTGATGCCTTTTATGCGCTTGGCGGAACTACAAATGGTTTTGGCGGGGGCGGCTTTAATCTTTATCTTAGGGGAGGTCAGGCAAATCAAGAATACTCTTTTGGGATTGACAATCGTTTTGTAAGGGCAGGAAACATTGATGTGAATCAATGGCATCATTTGGCTGGAACGTATGATGGCGCGGTGATGACTCTCTATTTAGATGGTGTTTCGATTAGAACAGGCATTTCTAAATCAGGAAGGATTTTCTCAAATAGCGCTAATGGCCTTTATATCGGAAGAATTCTTAACGCTGCGCCCGGAATCCCTGATTTTAATGGAACTATAGATGATGTTAGAATTTACAGAAGGGCGCTTTCACAAGGAGAAGTTTCAGCTTTGGCAGATCAAACACCTTCTTGTGGAAATGGATTTTTAGAGGCTGGAGAGGTTTGTGACGGGGAAAATTCGTGCACATCATTGGGAAAGATGGGCGTTAAATCATGCAATCAGTGTGAGAGTTATAATTCTTGTGTGATAGACACAAGATATAGAGTTGCTGTTGTTATGAGTGATGGAGAGGCAAATTTCCAGTGTGCTCAGCAGGGAACAGGCAATGCAGTTCAAGATGCAATTCAGGCTTCTTGCGATGCATACAATAATTACGGGATAAAAACTTATTCTGTCGGCTTTGGCCCTGCTGTAGATGTGATTACTCTTCAGAATATTTCTTCCTGCGGAAATGGAAATTATTATGAAGGTGATGTAGATGAAATAGTTAGCATTTACCAGCAGATAAGCCAGGATATAATTACTGCTGCTTATTATGAACAGACTCTTATTGGAGAAGGAATTGAGAGCACGCTTTATCCTGATTCTCATATAACTCTTGGCTATGACCAGTCTGTTCCTTATGGGCTTGTTTTAACAGCAGAAACTCCCATCTTTAACAACAGCCAGTCTCAAGGAAGTTTTACAGTTCCTAATGATGCAACTCCTTATGAGACAAGAGTTGTTTCTTATTCCGGCCCGAGATGGACGTCTAGAGTGGATGTTTATAATTCATCTTCCGCAATTTGGAATCCTGTTTTTGACCTAGGCATCTACAATTCAAGTTTTATAAATCTTGGAGACCCTTATGCTGTTGATGTTCCTATAAATAATATTGTTCATGGGAATAATACTGTGAGAGTTTTCGAGGGGCTAGGTACCACAAATTATTCAGCAGGCTCCCTTTATAACAAAATAATTTATACTATTATCAAGAACATTTCTTCCTTCTCGCCTATAGTTGCTTCTGCTCAAGGGTGTTTATGGACTATTGAATTTGATGATGGAACTGCAGCTAATATTTCGGTTCCTTCAAATTATTCCGGCTCAGGGACTTGCTCTTACACAAGTTCAAATATTGCCTATAATGAAAATGATGCAATTGATTGGGCAGTTTTGAATCTTTTAAATAGCACTGATTTAGACAGCGATGGAAAAGTTGACATTAAATTTACTGATGCAGAATTAAATATAGATTCAAGTGTTATTGAAGGAATTCCATTTACATGGGAATCAGAAGTTCAGGTGAGGACGTGGCGTTAAGGAATATTTTATTCGTTTGCAAGCATAATATATTCAGAAGCAAAATTGCTGAAGCATATTTTAAAAAAATTAATAAGGATAGAAAAATCACAATTAGAAGTGCAGGGATAATAAGGGGAGATGTGCTAAATAAAGACCAAAGGGAAGCCGTTGGCCTGGAAAAAACAATTGCGAAAAAGTTTGGAATAAAAATAAAAGCAGGATTTGCCGGGTTGAGCATAAGCCTATTGAAGAAACAAGATTTAATTATTGTGGCAGCTGATGATGTTTCTAAAATAATTTTTAATAATAAAACATATGTTAAAAAAGTAATTCATTGGAAAATTAAAGACTATGGTTTTTATGGGAGAGGCCATACTACAAATATAATCAAGCAGATAATGAAAAAAGTTGATAATTTATCAAAGAAATTAAAATGAAAAATAAACGTTTTAGAAGGATTTCCAAAAACGAATTGAGGCGATAAAATGAATAATAATAATAATAATAATAATAATAATAATAATAATAATAATAATAATAATAATTTAAGTAAAAATTATTGCAGAATAGTTCATGTTAACAATAGATTAAATTCTGCAAAGCAGGAAAATTTTAAAAAATGAAATATTTATCTTTCAAAAAATCTAAAAAAACACAGATTTTTACAGTCTTGTCCATAGTTTTAATTTTGCTTATGTTTGTTTCATTTGAGATTTTTTCCCTTATAAGAGAAAGGCAGGCAATAAGAACAAGAGTAGCCTCGATGGAAAGTTTTTTGAGCTCCATTGAAGACAATTTGGAGAGGCAGGTTTACATTTCAGGATTTAGGATTTTGTTTCTGGCAAATTCGCATATAACCTCTACTGGAAATTACATCAATGTGGATGATTTTTTTCAGGAGGCTTTTTTTAATGGAACAGTTAGTGGAGCTAATGAAAGTCTTCTGGATGGAACAACTTACAAAGACATGCTTGATTCAATGAACAAAAAGGCTGCGAAGATAAATGTAGAAATAAACATGACAAATTCTGTGCTTTTTGTTTCTCAGGAAGATCCCTGGAAAGTTAAAGTTACTCTGACGTCTTATTTTACAATGAGCGATAAATCTGGATTGGCAAGCTGGAACAGAACTCAAAATATCTCTGCTTATATCCCTATTGAGAGTTTTGAAGACCCTATTTATCCTGTAGAAACTGGCTTGCCTCAGATTTCCAAAAGAATTAATAAGACTATTTACGAGGGGAATTATGTTTCAGGAGCGGATGTTTCTAATCTTTCGAAACATGTTCAAGATGGCTTGTATGCTGCTAATCCCGACGCCCCTAGCTTCTTGAAAAGATTCGAAGGAAATTTTTCTTCTGATGTTAATGGAATTGAAAGTTTTGTAAATATTCCCAATATGGAAGCTCAAGGAGCATCAACTGTTGTTAAATCTTCAGTAGACTATATTTACTTTTCCTCCAACGATCCTTTTCATTATGGCGTTGAAGGAATGCCTGTCTGGCTCAGAATTGACGGTGAGGATGATCATGTTAATAAATATCAAGTTTTGGGTTTGCTTTGTCCTGCCTTGTGCTAGTAAATATTCAATTTTTGACTTAATTTATTTTCATTGAGGAAAACTTAAAAACCAGCGTATGCTTTTATGAATATGAAAAAGAATAAATCCAAAAGAGTCGAGATAAGCTCAAAGGAAGTGAGGATAAATCTTGAGAGATTCCAGGAAGACATGAAGAATGCTTATGACAGATTGAAGAAGATTGTTCCGGAAGCGGTCAGCAATAAAGAGATAAGGCCTTATGGAAAATTCAGCCATATTATACTCCCTAAGAAATATGCTCACAAAAAAGCGACGGTGATAATTAAAAAATAGTTTAGGAAAACATTTAAATACTAAACTTTCATAAAATGATTATATTAACAATTAAATAAAAAGGAGGTTGATATGTTATTTAACAGAAAAAAGGGACAGGCTGCTATGGAGTTCCTGATGACGTATGGTTGGGCTATATTAGCTGCAATTATTGTTGTTGGGGTTTTGTGGTATTTGATTGGTAACCCTGCAAATCTTGCAGGAACTAATTTTCAGCTGGGTGCTCCATTAAGTGCGAATGCTGTTGTATTTAGGGCTGGTATTCCCATTAATAGTATAACAATGGAATTTAGAAATGGTGCAGGTCAGCAAATAAATGTTACCAGTATAGTAATTTCTAATTGTGCTACTATTACTCCTAATGTGTTTATGCCTCAAGGAAATTTGACTGCTTTTGACTTTGATTGCTTTCCAGATCTTGGTGCTGGAAACAGATTTATAGGTGATGTAACTGTTTACTATGTTACAGCGCAGAGTAGCCTAACACAACAATCAACAGGTACTATCTCGGGCAAAGTTCCTTAATTTTTTATTTTTATTCTAGTTCTTATTTGTTTGACTATTAGCTTGGGCTTTGAAGAAAATGAAAAACAAAGGAGTTTTTACATCTGAAGCTTGGAATGATTTAGCAACTATGAAAGACCCAAATAGATGGTATCATCTAAATGAAATTGCTAAAGCTTCCAAAAAAACTCCGATTATAATGGAAAAACGTCTTGATTTAGCAGTAAAACTTAAAATTCTTTTAAAAAAAGGAATAGGAAGAAGGATTTTTTATAAACTAAATCCAGAAGACTCTCAAGTTAAAAATATGTTGAATGTTTTATCTGTGGTAGAAAAATAACTAAGCCTTAATTCACATCAATAAGTTAACCAAAAGACAAGTTTTAAAAGTAGAATATTTCTTTTTAATTGATAAGGCCTTATAGTCTAATGGCAGAACATCTCGTTTACACGCGAAGGGAACCAAGTTTCCTTACCGCACTACCCTCCTTTTTGAGGAAGCCGCTTATGCGAAATCGCTAAAAGCCGAGAAGGCGGAGGTCCGATTCCTCCTAAGGCCATCCTTTTATAAGTTAATGAATATTAATTTAAATATGAAAAAAGAAACATTTCACAAAAAATGGTATTATCGATTGCTTCAAATAATCTTTCTGGGTTTTTTCATATTCTTTATAATTGTAGGTTTTCGGGGTATTTTTTACGGAGAGGGTGAGCCATTTGTTGGGTTCATCTTTGCAGGCATTTTAGCTATTGTGTACTGGCTAATCATGAAAAATAAAGGTTCAATAGGTGGTTTCGTTTTTGGTGTAATAGTTGGCCTTCTTTTATTATTTATAATATCTAAACTTAATCCTGGAGATGAAATAGCCGGAATAGTGATATTTACCTTATTAATAAGCGGATTATTTTTTGCGTTTATAGGCTACTTGATTCATAATTACTTTGGAAAGAAGAATAAAAAATCTTTCTAAAATATATAAATTATTAGCCATTGTGAATATTATGAAAAAGAGCAGAATAAATCCTAAGAAAAAAACAAATGCTGGTGCATTGCATAAATTGCCAGACGATTTACGAAATGCCCTTACTTCTATACCTGCAGCGCAAGAAGCATGGGAAGATATTACGCCGCTTGCGCGCAATGAGTGGATCTGCTGGGTTGAGTCAGCCAAGAAACTGGAGATGAGGAGCCACCGAATCGAGAGGATATGTACGGAGCTTATGGAAGGAAAGCGCCGGCCTTGTTGTTGGGCTGGATGTCCACACAGTTGAAATTAAATAGACTGCCAAAAAAATATAGAGATGTTCTTTTTCTTGTTGATATTGAAGAAAGGCCTTATAAAGAATCCTTGGAGATTTTGGAAATACCCTGCGCAACTTTAAAATCAAGGCTTTTTAACGCCAGGCAAATTTTAAAGGAAAAATTAATGGCAAAATCCAAGGCTATTAGTAACATTTAAAAGCCATTGAAGATTTTTTTAAGTATGAGTTCAAATAAGCGGGCAGAGAAAAAGGATTCTGACGATGCTGAAATTCCTGGAATGAAGCTTGACCAGAAATATTCAAGCAAAAAGCCATTGATCCCTGAAAATACTGAAGAAGTTCAGAAAGAAATGGACAAGACTAAAAAAGAGCTGGACAAGCTTAAAGGAAGCATAATCAAAAAATATCCTTTTACTATTTTTTTAAGCATTTTGCATCCTCAATCTATTAAGTTTTTTATAGAGGAAGAAGAAATTCCCAAAGAGACTGAAAAATACATTCAGCTTTACTGGCTTGTTCCTGAAGACCAATTTAAGAATATTTCTAAGCTGAAAGCAGAAGCTGTTAAGATGATTGAAGATCTCCAAGGAAAGTTTGGACAGAAAGTCTGGATTCAGGTTAAGACTCCTGTTGATATATGGGAAATGGGCCTTGACAGCAAGTTTGAATTAATGCAGGGAGTTGCAATGTCTCTCCCTTTGCATGATAAAGGATTTTTACAGGGTCTTAGATTGACAGAGATTCATAAGTCTCTTGTTCTTCAGAAATTCGAGAAATATGTTGTTAGCTATGTGCTTGGAGGAAGTTTTGTTCGAGGCGACACTATAAAGACTTCTGATATAGATGTTTTTGTCATCATTAATGACACTGATGTGAAAAGAATGCCTAGGGTTGAGCTGAGAGAAAGACTTAGAGGAATTATTGTCGGTGAGCATGTGCAGCAGGCTTGCAGCTTTGCAGGCGTCAAAAATAGCATTCTTAATATTCAGGTTTATCTTTTGACGGATTTTTGGGAAAGCGTCAAAGACGCCCATCCTGTTATTTTTACCTTTATAAGAGATGGCGTTCCGCTTTATGACAGAGGGACATTCATGCCCTGGAAAACATTATTGAAAATGGGCAAATTGAAACCGAGTCCTGAGGCTATTGATATGTTTATGTCTATGGGAGACAACACTGTGAAGAGGGCTAAACGAGCTCTTCTTGACATTCTGCTCCAGGACATTTATTGGAGTGTTATAACGCCTAGCCAGGCTTTAATTATGCTTTATGGCCTGCCTCCTCCAAATACAAAAGAAACTTACACCCAGATGAAAAAGATATTTGTTGACAAAGAGAAAATGCTTGAAAAAAAGTATATTGACATTCTTGAAGAGATAACAATAAAGTATTACAAAGGCTATGAACATGAGAAGATCAAAGAAGTTTCTGGAGCCCAAATTGACAAGCTTCTTAAGGGAACAGAAGATTATTTGAAAAGATTGAAAGAGCTTAGAGAGCAGATTGAAAAGCAGTCTCTTCAAAAAACAATAGAACAGGTTCATAAAGATGTTTTTGGCCTTCTTGAAGCAGTAACGGAGAAGAAATCGCAAGTCCAGATTATACAGGAATTTGAGAAACTTATAAAAAGGGGGAAGTTTACGCAGCAGCACCTTAGAATTTTGAATGAAGTTGTAAGCGCAAAAGCAGAATCAAAAAAAGGAAAGTTGAATTTTCAGAAGTCAGATACTGCAAGAAGAAATGCCATGATTCTTATTAATGACCTTATAGAGTTCAGCCAGAGAAAAGACTTGGCTGTCTTTGAAAAAGGAAAAATGAGGATTAAATTCGGCGAGAAAGATTATGCCGATTTAGCGGCTGTAAATGGCCAGGTATTTCTTGTAAAAGAAGGGGTTGTTCATAAAGTCACAAATAAGCTGGAGAATTCAAGCCAGGAGGAATTTTCAAAGGCAATGGATGAGCAGAAGTCAAAGAAGTCTGTAGAGATTAATCCTGAAGTCTTTGCAGTTTTGAAAAAAGAATTTGGACGTTTTGATATAATTTTATAAACCCATTAATTATGAATTATTCTAACATGGATGATGGGCAATTAACTGGAAAAGAAAGGATAGTAAGGAAATAATACTTAGACGGTCGTGGTGCACCTGACGATGCAAATTTATTGATTGAATTTAGAAGATCTGTGTCTTTTGTTTTGAGGGCAGGGACTTACTACAATATAAGAAGTGGGAAAAGAACCGGGCTTAGAAGTGCGTATAGAGTTATTGAGAAACTTGATGACGAAAGGTTGAGGCTTATGAAAATTGAAGATGAAAAAGAGCTGGATAAATTGGAAAATTTAATTCTTGGCTATACTCCATTTATAGCAGAATCATCGCATGGAAGAAAAATCCCTAAAAAACATCCTTGAAATTTTGATGGATTCTTAGGTATATTAACAGTTTTATTTATTCTAAATAAACTATATATTCTAGAGTATATACTTTAGCATGGGAAATGACCTTGATTATGAAGGGAAGCCGAGAATTTTCGAGCTGGACGGAAAAAAGTATATTGTTGAGTATTCTGAAATCTTTGATTTAGTAAAGAAACGCAGTGATAGAATAAAATTTGCAATGAGGATTGCTGAGAAAAATCAAGATGGTGTTCAGTTGGTAGAGCCTGCAAGAGAAGATATTCTTGTGAAGCTGACAGAGAGAATTTTCGACAAAATTTCAAGAAATCTCATAAATTAATTTATTTTTTTGATTTGATTATTAATTCTCTTATATTTTCATCGAGAATAATTTTGTTTACCTTAGAATCGCTTCTCATTTCTGCTGCTTTTAAAAGCTCTTCAAAAACTTTTTCTTCTAAATTTAACTTTAATGCATTTGGATTTTCTGAGGGATTGTAGTCAGATTCCATCCCTAAAATTACTGGTGGCAGGTCAGATATTACAATTCCATTTCTTGAAGTAGGATCATAAAAAAACTCTCCAAAGGCTATTTTTGGAATATAATAAATTTCCATAGGATTTGATAATCTTATTACTTATAAAGATTGCTGCATCAAGATAGAGTTAATTTAACCTCCTAAACTAGATGGCAGGGCAAGTTTTATAAATCAATTTCCTGTGTAATTTTTTATGTCAATCAAAAATAATTTACAATATTTGGATGGATTTCTTAACCCAGTCAGCGATGCAACAGAAGCAAAGATAGCTTTGACGAGGGCATTCAATGGCGATGAAGGAGAGTATAATGGGCTGGAGTATAGCACGCCTTATTTTAGGGCAGAAGTTATTGATGTTTTTAGCAGGGGATTGGCAGAGGCATTTTTTGGAATTTACAATGATCAAAAATTTATTGAAGCGATAGAGGTTAATCCTGATTTAGAGGAAAGACTGAAGAAGCTCGATAATGATCTTACTATCGGAATTGGGGCGCAGGTGAAAAAAATCAGCTATGAAGATTGGGTGAAAGGTGAGAGGGGCAGTTTAACCGAAGCTTACCAGGAATTATCCATTAGATATTATAATTTAAGGAAAGAGCTTGAAAAGCTGGAAGACAACCTTTAAAAACTATTTTTCTTGATATTATCTATGAATAAAGATTATAATGCTAGTAGGTGGATTAACTAAAATGTCAAAAATGATTAACGGAAAAGTTATTCAGTTCAGAATGGGAAGGCATACTATTCACAAAAGGCATTTTCTTATAGAGATAAATGGAATTTCCAGCAAAGAGAAAGCTGAAAAATTTATTGGAAAGGAAGTTGAATGGAAGAGTCCTGCTGGCAAAGTTATAAAGGGAAAAATATCTGGAGCTCATGGAAATAAAGGAATTGTGAGAGCTATTTTTGAAAGAGGCCTTCCAGGTCAGGCTGTCACAACAAGTGTGGAGATAAAATGAATCCAAAATATATTTATATGATGAATGGAAAAAAAGAAGAAAAAAGAGCACCCATTAGAGAGATTAGCGAGCATCTAGATTCAGAAAAATATTATAGCCTTGCTTGGGGTGTAAATGGCGATGGCGTTAAAATGGATAAGGTTAATTATGCTTTTGTAAATAAAAATACGGTTGATGGCATATTAAATCAAATTGATAAAAAGAAAGTTTCTAGAATTGAAATCCATACTGAAGAAGATTTTTTTAAATCTTATGGGAAAATTAGAAAATGATATTTAGTGGAGGAATAGACTAATGGAAGCCAGAAAAAAAATTGAAGAAGCTAGAGAATTGCGGGAAAAAGTCAAGGGATTGGATGAGGTATCAAGATCCGGTACAGATGTTACTTTAACCAATGGTAAAAAAGAGAATTATAACGGAGTAGTTATATACAAAGATATTTCAGGGAATTCTGGTTATTTTTTTAGGGAGAAGGGAGCTAATTATGAAAGGCATTTATACAAAAAAGATATAGTTGACATGTATACTGGAACTAACGGCAAAGGTGTAATTATTCAGATAGATAGCTCAAAAAGGAGAATGAAGAGAGCTGTTTAAAAAGGGGATTAACTAAAATCATAGATTTTGTAGACTCCAATTTTAAAAAGCAAGCAAACAAACTAAAATGGGATTAAGAAAAGCAAGCGCGTATTCAAAGAGAAGAGTTGTGCCCTACACTAGAGTAAGCAAGAGAAAAAGCAAGTCTTTCATAAAAACGGTGCCGCCCCAGAAAATTGTAAAGTTTACTATGGGAAGTCAAAAATTATTGAATGAAGGAAAACTCCCTTACCAACTAACTGTTGTTTCAGAGCAAAAAGCCCAAATTAGGCATAATGCCCTTGAAGCCTGCAGGCAGTATATAAACAAAATTGTGGATACACATTTTGCAGGCCAGTATCTTTTCAGAGTTATTCCTTTTCCTCATCATATTCAGAGAGAGAATAAAATGTTAACTGGAGCTGGAGCTGACAGAATGCAGACAGGAATGCAATTGGCTTTTGGAAGATCTCAAGGAAAAGCAGCAATTGTAAAGCCCGGAAGCAGGATTTTCTTTGTAGCTGTTCAGACGCCTAAGGCATTGGCTATTGTGAGAAAGGCTATTAAAGAAGTCAGGCCAAAGCTTCCGTGCAAGACGAGGATTCTATACGAAGAGGTGAAGCAGCCTTTACAGCCTTCTAAAAGCTTTTAAAGCCTTTATAAATACATAATATGAACCTTGAGAGGACTTAAAAAGCAAGGTTTCTTTAAATACTCTAATTTGTAACTCTTTTAAAGTAGCTACATATAGAAAAGTTTATATACTAGTGGTGTGTAGGGAAAGTATACCTTTACATACTCAAAGAAAAAGAGTGATGAAGATGGAACTAAAATTCCACAACATCGATATTAAGATATCGCTGAAAGGAGGTCAAAAACAATAAACAAAATGGCAAACGAAAGAAACAACAGAAATAGAAGAGACAACAGAGATAGTAGGAACAGCGGAGATAACAGAGCTAGCAGAAACAATAGAGAAAAAGAATTAACACCTCAAGAGAAAGAAACCCAAAGAGAGGTTGCTCTTAAAAATTTGAGTTCAGCAGGCCTGGTTAGTCTGGCTAGTGCTTATCAAGTCTATGCAGATAAAAAAAACTATGGGGAGATGGATAATGCTGTTCTTGAGCAATACAAATACTTTCCAGCAATAGCTGGCGGAATAAAATATATTGACCCAGAAACAGGGCAGGAAACAGATTTAATGGCAAATTCTATTTTAGCATCAAGAGAAGATGGAGAGAGATATTCAGGAAGCGTTTCTGAAAAGAAAGTCCTTAAAACAGCTGGATCTATAACCACTCAATCTTTAACAAGGGTTAAAGTTCAGGATGTTCTTGAGCTTTCTGGTTCAGGCAAAACAGTTCCGGAAAGGTATAAAAATGCATATGTAGGAGATTTGCTTTCTTCTGAAGACAAGGAAACCAAGGAATTTGCTAAAAATTTAATTGGAGCATATGTAAGCTTATTCACGTCTAAGAATGTTCAAGACGCATACGGCGCTAGATCTGAAGACATAAAGAAAAGCCTTGAAACACTTGTAGCTCCTGACGAAGCACAGAGCGCTAGAGCAGCTTAATTTTTTATTTTTTAATTTTAATATATTTTAGATAAATTTTATTGATTTATAATATGGCAAACGAAATTCCAATGAAGAGAGAAAGAGTCCCGGATGTAAATGAAATTGGAGGAGAACTTGAAGGAGCAAAACTTGTTGTCAAAAGAGGGAATAGTTATTCTCAATTTACTAACAATTGCTATGATATTGCTTCAAGGATTTCTGATAAGCTTGGATATGAGATGCCTTCTAGGAGAGAAATTAGGGATTATGTTGAGATGCGAAAAAGAATGGGCATGATTAAAGGCTGGATTAAAAGAGGAATTCCAGGAACAGAGCCTCTTAATATTAAGGATTATGAATATAAACTTCAACCTTCTTTAAGCTATCTTATAGTTAGGATTCCTGATGAAGATGGATGCGCACATGTTTCATTTGAGTTTATTAGAAGAGAATATAACTATGGAGCAAGAGGTGATGATAATGCGCCAATACTCATGAAAATTCCTCTTCAAAAAACTAACAGATAAAATGGAAGAGAGAATAAAAATATTTTGTGATGAAAATGGCTGTGCAAGAGTATTTAACAATCCGCAGGATAGATTCTTTTTATCTGATTTAGAAGAATTAAACAGGCATAATGGCAAAACCGAGAAGGATAGAATAAATTACAATGGGAAAAGTGTTATATTCGAAGGGTGGGCTATAGAAAACCCTTCAACAGGGTTTATTCCAAAATCCGCAGCTGTTTTAGGATATGAAGCTTCAAATAATGATTATGAAAGAATAAAAGATTCTCAAGAAATGGCAGATATTGAAAAGTTAATTAGAGAAAGATGGGGCGAGAGACTGGTTAGATTATATTTTATTAGCTAAATCAAGAATTTCTTTCAACAATATCCTTTACAAGAAGAGTCATAACGTCAACAAATTCTTCTGCGCGGGTCTGCCACGCATCAATCTCAATTCCTTTCAAGTCTCTTAGCTCACCGTGGCTTATTTTTTTGTGCAAAAGAAGAAGATCCCTAAACCATATTACATACTTCATCTTTAATTTTCCAGAATTTACAAAATGCTCTTTTAAGTCAACAGTGAGATGTTCTGGCGAAGGCGGAAGAACATTTATTGCTATTAAAACAGCGTGCGCTGAATCCACCATTGCCCAAAATAATCCTTCAATTGCCCCTAACTCTGATGCCCTGCTTCTTGCAAGATTTTCTGGCGCTCTCTGAAGAGAAACATAGATTGCCTCTGGCGAAGGTCTTATTTTTCCTTCAAGCAAAAGCCTCTTTAATGGCTCAAAAAATCCGGCGTAATCAAGGAGTGCTTCGCCGTGCCTTAAAATATTAATAACAACCGGATCACCTCTTAAAAGATCCTCCCACCATGTTGTTAACTTTACAGTGTTTATATGAATGCTTTGGGAGTAAGGATTTGATTTCATGAGCTTTTCAAGCTCTTCCCTATACCATGCAATAAGCTCTTGATCCCATTTTACTGAAGCATCGTCTAAAATTATTATTATATCAACGTCAGAGCTGGAATTTGCAGTTCCTTTTACAGTTGAGCCGAAAAGAACTATTGACTTTACCAATCTGTCAAATTTTTTGTAAGCCTTTATGGCAAAGTCCATTGCGATGTCCTGCTCTGTTTTTAGCTGCAGAGTCGTTGGCTTGGCGCCTTCCTCTTTTCGGATTTTTTTTTCAGAAGCGATTCTCCTCACAAATTTCTTTTTTGCCATATCAACCTCTATATTCTATAATATATATTTTAGTTTTTAAATGTTATTAGTGAATGATTTATTTTTTTGAATTTTATTCCATAGGTCTTCCCGACATTCTTCCGCCTGCCTGCTGCCTAGAGCCGCCGAGTTCTGATGGAAGCTGTGAAAAGCCAGCACCCCAAGTTTCATAATTTATCTGGGGGAGCATCATCCCATATCCTCCAAAATAATTTTGTTGCAAGCCTATTGCCTGACTCCAGTAAGGCGCAACTCCTGTATTGTAAATAGGAGAGCCCATAAGCTCGAGAGATTCTGGAACAGGCGATCTTTTGAATTGTGTCCACCAAACACCAGCCTCGATGATTTTTTTTGCCTCTTCGCCTTTTTTTCCGAGCTTTTCCATCATCTCTTTAAGAGGAACATTTCCCATTCCCATAGGCAGCTCTGTGTGCTCTATTCCAAAGTTATCAGAAAGATGAACGTGCCTTACATAAGGAGCAATTTTTTCAGTTTCTTTTATGATGTCTTTTTCAGTATAGCCGTATTTTCTTAGCATGTTTATATGGCCGACGTCCCATGTTGCCCCAATTAGTTTTGAAGCTTTTTCTTTTGCCTCGTTTTCACTTAATCCGTATTCTTTTTTTATTTTTTTTGCAAACTCTTCTCTTGATTTTTCAACAAGGCTTCTTAAGCCTTCGCCAGTGCTTAAAGCAAAGCCAGCAGGGGGATTTTCAATTGTAAGAAGAGGAGCTTTATCTCCGAATTTTTTGTAGGCTTCAAATGCGGAATTTCCGAAAGTTTTTGATGATTGTTCGAGGGCAAAATCATCTATTTTAACGTATATATTTGGCACCACTTCTTCATGCTTTTTTAAATCTAAAAGAAGATTCTGCGTGGCTATTGATTGAGCAAATATGTTTTCAGGGTTAGACTTTATCTGCTCCCAATAATTTTGAGATATTTTTCCTAGAACTTTTCTTTTCTCGTTGTCTCCATATTTATATGCCTTGCTGAATATGCTGTTGGCTTGCCTGTTGATATCTTCCAAATAAGTATGCGCCGTTTCAACTGTTCTGTATACATTTTGCTGTTCTGGAGGCAGGTCTTTAACGCTGTATTTAGGATTTTTATTTTTTTTGGCACGAAGATCCTCCATAAGATGCTGAATAAGCGGGCGATTCCTCTCGAGTATTTCATCGACTCTCTCTTGGTTAAAGTATAACTGGGAAATTGAATTGTCCCATTCTGTCGAGTTTATGATTTCTAGATTTTGTTCTGGTGTATATTTTTTATATCTGATTGGCTTTATCTCTCCCGTTTTTTCGTCTTTTGAAAGTCCAGGATAATATTTTTCCTCTTCATCGAGAGGGTGAAGCCTTCCTGTCTCCCTGTTCACAGCCATAATCCTTTTGTATTTTGTTCCTTCTTCTCCTTCTGTCCACTTGTCTGGAGGCAAAAGTTGAGAGCCGGGAATTCCCTCTGCTGAATGAAAATTAACAGGAATGTTTCCATCTGGATTTAATTCATGCGCTCTTAGCAAAGTTTGAATTATTCTTTTTTCAGATTCAAGCCTGTTTATCTCGCTGAATCCTCCTCTTTGGTCTATTCCTGATACATCAATTACAGGACCGTGAACAGAGACTTCTGCGCCAGTTAATTTTGCAAGCCTTCTGACTTCTTCTGTGTGCTGCCTGGGAATAGAGTCAACAATTTCTGGAGAGAGCATTTCAATTTCTATCTGCTTTAAACCAGAAGATATTGAAGCGCCGACTTCTGTTAAAATATCTGGAGAAGGTTTTGTTGTAACCCCAAGCTGGCCTGTCTTAAAATAAGGGCTTAAAGGAGACGGCTTAAAGGAAGAATATCCTCCTTGATAAATATTTTCTATTTTGTAGTCTTCTTTTGTCATTTTTATACAACCTTTAACTTCTTTTTTATTAAATCTATATCGCTCTTTATATTAATAAAACTATGTTTTACTCCGACTTTTATTTCACCAATCTCCCTGCAGATTTTAATTATAAAACTTGTTATTAGGATAATTAAGGCAAAATTAAACTCACTAAGCCCCGGACTTCCTCCAAATATTAGCTGGATAAACCAGAATATCACTAAAATAGATAATATTATTATAATGACATTTATGATAATATCAATTGTGCTTTTTTCTTTATTTCCCATTTTAATCAGGAGACCCGTTAATCAATATTTTAATTAAAAGTATTATTCCAAGGAAAATTATTAAAAATAAAATCAAGAGCCACCAAGGATATTCCATCTTTTTATATGAAGTTTTAATTTATATAATTATCTTCCAGATGCTTTGAATTCGTACTTTTTCTTTTCCCTGTCTGAAGCATTGTCGCGGCCAGCTTTGTCAATATCCAATCTTTCTGGAGTTTCGTATTTTTCTCTTGAAAAAGACTGGAGCCCTAGTTGATGAGATTCTGAAAATCTTTCTCTTGAAACCTCAAAGTTTGACTCAAATTTTTTTCTTCCAAATTCAGAGAAATCTGATTTTTGAATGGAAACATCCATTGAGGCGTTAGTTCCCATATATCTTTGCTCTTCTGACGCGTTCGCTTCTGGAATATATTTTGAGCCAGAACTTCTTTTTATTTCTTCATCATCTTCTTCAGTAGAAAACCTTCTTCTAGGCCTGAATTCTGATGCTATGGCCACTTGTTCTAAAACGGGAGCTTTGGATTCGTTGCTTATTAAATCCTGGAGCTTTGCAGTGTCAAATTGGAATTGAAAATTTTGAGAACCTTCATTTAAACCCTCGTCTAAAAGCCCTTCTTCCAATTCTGATTCTTCTTCATGGTCGCCTGATTCTTTTTCCAGCTCATTTTCATCATCCAACTCTTCATGTTTTTCATCTTTTTTAATTTCTTTGAACTTCTTCTTTTTTGGCATTGTTTTTTGAGGATAATGAAATATATAAAATATTCGGAAGTATAGATTTATATAATTTAGTTTATTATCCTGTTTATGAGAAATAATCTTGTTAAAGACAGAGGCGCTTTTGTTATTCCTGGCTTAAATTCAACAACAGGAATAGTCAGAGTTACGGGTGTTTTAGTTCTGCTTTTTGGAATGGCTCTGATTGCAAATTCTTTTTTTGGAATTACAGGTTTTTCTGTGGGTGGAGGAGTAAATGATAATGCCGGCTCTATTTTAGGATTGGTGTTGGAGGCAGTCGGCGGCGCTCTGATATTAATAAGAATTGAGAAGAGTGATTAGTGTTTAAACTTAAAAGTTAAGACAAACGAAAGATTTAAAAAGTGAGCCTAAATTCTTTATGGCATGGAAGTTAAATTTGATGTTATAAAGCCTAATTTGTATTTGGCTGGAGATGAAATCTATTTTGGCATAGATTCTTCTGATATTATTCCTGTGAGCAAATCTATTGAAGAAATTGTTAGAAACAATATAGGCGAGTTGAAAGTAAAAGAATCAGATTTAGAAGTTGCTGAATTTGGGAAGAGCAAAAAAACCGAAGAAAAATATATTGCTCCATTAAGAAAATATCTAGATACATGCAGCCCTAAATATAGTTTAGGTCGTATACCTGGAGTGGCAACTCAGGATTCTCTCTTGTTTGGTTTGGGTTATATAATTAATGCTCAAACAGCAGAAAATAGGAGCGAAATAGATGACTGGAAGCGACTCCAAGCAGAATTGGCTGATCCTGACAAATATTTTAATGGATTAGAAGAAAGCAGTTTTATTCTCAAAGTGGACAGGGAGAAGACACTAGAACAAATGAAGAAAGTGCATGAAGAATTAGATTTGAAAATGCCTGAAAATTATGCAGAATTTGTATTAGTGAGTGGATATATTCCATCTACAAACACGGAAGTTAAACGGCAACACCTTGGTGTAATAGCCTTTGAACAATTAAAAGCAAAAGATAAAAACAAGATTGAGGGGGCTAAAACTGGCCTTATTGAAAGATTAAAAGAAACAGATGGTCCGTGTTTATCATTTGATGCTCCTTGCATATTTGGTCAAATGATGGATTTGTTTTATGACGCTCCAGAGTTGATTCAAAGATATGGGGATGTTCTTGCGTCTCCAAATTGGAAGACAAGATTATTTAGATTAGATCCTTGATTCTTTGAGTGAAATAAATATTTTTTGGCTTCTATTTATCTCAGGTATAACTTGCCATTGAGAACCTCCTGCGGGTTCTTCACAACTCCAGCATCCTGCTTCGCAATGAGAACCTGTTTTTTCACAACTCCAGCATCCTGCTTCGCTATACTATGTATAGCTCGCCATTCCATGAACTTTCTTGTAAATGTCAAACAGGCTAAAAGCTCTTTCTATTGCATTTTTAGCAGATAGTTTTCTTAAATGCTCTTTTTCAATCCAATTGTCTTTTTTCACTTCTTTTATTTTTATCTTCTCTGGTTTTTTATCTTCTCGTTTTTTTTCATAAGATCCGAAAAGCGCTGAAAAAGGGTTCGAGCTGTCTTTTTCTTTTTCTTCTTTTTCTTCTTTTTCATCCAAGAAAAAGTCTATCTCATCCTGTATCTGCTTCAGGCTCTCGCCGGTAGACCCTTCCATTAATCCAATGACATCAGAGAGATCTGATTTGTCGAGCTCTTCATTCAATTTGAAGATTTCATCTTCGTTGAGGGAGTATCCTTTGAATGTTATTTCAACTTTTCCACCAAAGACGTAATGCTGGCTTGTCTGGATTCTCTGCGGAATCCCCCTGAATTTGAAATCTACGAGGATGCATGAATAATATTTTCTTTTTAATTTCCTTAAGAAGGATTCTTTTTGAAAATCATTTGGCAGAGACCCTTCAAGCGCAGATTCCTTGACTTTTAATTCGTTTCTTCCTAAAATAGTCAGTTCCAGAAGCAGTGTGTTAAAAATATTTACCATGTCTGGATTTCTTCCGTAATCTTTTTGCTCTAGTTTTGCAGCAGCCCTTAAATAAGGCTTTGCCCATCTTGAATAAAGCTTTAAAGAATTTACCTGGCTTTTCAGGTAGTTTCTTTCAAGTTCATAGCGTTTTTTTAATTCTTTTCCAGAGTGCTCTACCCACATGTTGAACTCAGCTATTCTTGGCGTGACAATCCTTCTTATTCTTTCATTTAGATCAAGCTTGTTTACTTCTTTTTCATCCTTTACAGCCAGAAAAGCGTCGATAAGTGTTGCGAAGCCGCCTTGAAAAGCCAAAGGCTTTATTGCAGAATTGCCCTTTTGAATGTCAACTTTGTCCATCCATACTTGTTTTAACGCAAGCCTAGCTCCTTCTGATTTTGAGGGAACTTTTGATCTTAAATCATCGTAATACTGAAGCCTTATCCTAAACTCTTTTAGATCATATATTATATTCAGAACACTTCTCAAAACAATATTAATATCTCCTAAAATTTTTGCGCCTTGCTGCTGCATTACTGTTGCTCTTTGGCCAATCTCGGAAAAGTGGCCCGATCCAGGAGATGATGCAAAATTATCAATTAATTTTTCTGGATTTAGCTTGAAGTCATTCATTAAATCTAAAACGAAAAAATAAACGGGCTCTAGGGTTTCAGAGCTTGAATCATAGACAAGAGTATGCTCTGCCTCTGCAACGCTGTCTATTAAGCCTGCTGATTTTTCTTTGGCTCTTTTTGAATAGTACGGGCTAATTTCCTGTATTATTTCAGAAACTGTTTTCACCTCTGCCATGCAAATACCAAGTAATTTAAGTTTAAAAAATGTTTCTAATCCTTTTTGTTAAAGAAAGAGTTTATAAAATCAATTTACGAAAATATTGTTATGGGGTGTCATTCATCTTTTAGCTTATCTTCATCGATTAATTCATCATCTTCTTCATAATCAATTTCAACTTCCTTGGATAGCTGGAGATAGTCTGAATTAGCAGCACGCTTTTCCATCATGAACCAAAGGGCTTGAAATATATAAATATATTCGTTATGGCAAGATGAAAACAAGGCGGGGAGAGAAAATAGAATTCAAGTACAATCTTAAAGAGTACTGGGATTTTTTAAAGAAATACAAAAAACTGCTTTTTTCACTTTTATTTATTTCCTTGGTTGTAGAGTCTCTTTTAACACTTGATAAGTTTTTATTCAAGAGAATCATTGATGATGGGTCTTCTTTTATAGGGGGAAGCCTAGGCCAGAGTATTTTTGTCCAGGTTTTGATGATTATACTGGCTATTTATGCAGGGTCTATTATTTTGAGAGTTGCTGGAAAATGGCTTGTTATTAATCTCTTAAATAAACTGGATTCTGGACTTATTCAAGATATTAAAGTCAAGTATTTCAGCCATATTTTGAGGCTTTCGCATAATTTCCATACTACTCATAAAACAGGCTCTTTGATTTCAAGAATGAACAGAGGGTCTGGTGCAATAGAGACAATGACCGATATTATTGTTTATAACGCCGCGCCTTTATTCTTCCAGCTGATTGTCGTCGGGTTCACATTGGCTTATTTCAGCACAGGATCTGCTTTTGTCATTTTGGCAGTGACTATTGCGTTTGTAGTCTACAGCTATTACATCCAGGAAATTCAGCAGGATTCCAAATTGAAGTTTAATGAATATCAAGATTTTGAAAAGGGATTCATAAGTGACATCTTCACAAATATCGACTCGATTAAATATTACGGGAAAGAAAAAGATATAGAAAATAGATTTGATTTTATAACTTCAACAGTAAAAAAGAGATCTCTGAAATATTGGAGTTATTTTAGGTTCTTTGATGCAGGGCAGGTTCTAATAATCGGCATTGGAACAATCCTTCTGCTTTATTTCCCTTTGTCAAGTTTTTTAGCTAAAGAAATCAGCCTTGGAACTTTAGTTTTTATATACACAATTTATGGGAATGTCGTAGGGCATATTTTTGGATTTGTCTATGGAATGAGGAATTATTACAGGGCAATGGCGGATTTCCAGGATCTTTTTAATTATGGGAAAATACAGAATGATATAAAAGACAAACCAAACGCCAAAATTTTTAAAATAACAAAAGGGGAAGTTGAATTTGTAAATGTCAATTTCAGCTATGGGAAAAGGAGAATTTTGTCTGATTTTAACTTAAAAATAAGGACTAATGAGAAAATTGCCTTTGTGGGCCATTCTGGAAGCGGGAAGACTACTATCATCAAGTTGCTTAATAGATTTTATGATGTAGACTCTGGCGCAATACTTATTGATGGAGAAGACATAAAGAATTTCAAACAAGAGTCATTAAGGTCTGAATCGGGAATAGTTCCCCAAGAATGTATCCTGTTTGACGATACTCTTTATAATAATGTAAAGTTTTCAAAGCCAAATGCCTCTAGGGAGGAGATAATGAAAGCTATTGCCTTTGCCCAACTTGATAAGGTCATTAAAAACTTTCCAAAAAAAGAGGACACTATTGTCGGTGAAAGAGGAGTGAGGCTTTCTGGAGGGGAAAAGCAGAGAGTTTCTATTGCAAGGGCAATACTGGCAAATAAAAAAGTTCTTCTTCTGGATGAGGCCACTTCATCATTAGATTCTGAAACAGAAAGCGAAATCCAAAAAGACATGCAGAAGCTTCTACAGGGCAGGACTTCTATAATCATCGCGCACAGGCTTTCTACCATCATGAGTGCTGACAGAATAATTGTCTTGAAAGATGGGAAAATAGTCCAGGAAGGGGCCCATTCAGAGCTGATAAGGCAGAAAGGTGAATACAAAAAGCTGTGGAATCTTCAAAAAGGAGGATACATAGAATAAATTATAATTTATTACCCCACAACTAACTTTAAAAATGTAAATATCCTCATTAAAGAATGGGTTTTTTTGGAAGAAAAGATAAGGTGATTGATCTTTCTGAGAGATATAGAGTAAGGCAAAAACTGGCAGATAAGAATAAAAAAGAGCCAGAAGATAAGCCGGCTGAAAACCAAAATTCTGGAGGGCTTTTCAGTTTTTTCAGCAATGTTGGAAGCCAAAATGCAGCGAGCTCACAAGCTAATGCTGAAAGCTCAGAAGATTCAGATGAAAAAAGAAAAAAGCTTGCAAAAAGGCTTGTTGAGATGACTAATAAAATTGAAGAGATTTCAAATCAGATTTATAGGCTTCAGCAGAGAATTGAGGTTCTTGAAAGAAGAGCAAATATAAAATAAAACATGAAGAGGGGCAGAAAAAAGGGTTTGTCAGAAGTTGTTACGGCATTAATTGTTATTCTTATAGTTCTTGTGGCTTTGACTATAATATGGGTTGTTGTGAAAAGCATTCTCAGCACGGGAACAGATGACATTAATGTGAACAGGCTGACTATTGATGTTGGAATTGACTCTGCTAACATTGATAATTCAACAAACAGCATATGTGTCAAGGTGAAAAGAGATCCTGGATTGGGAAATTTAAAGGCATTGAAGTTTATATTCTATAATCTCACAGACAGTGAGGAATTTATTCAGGACGCCACTTTATCAGAGCTTGAAGAAAGGCTTTTTTGCTTTACGCTTGTGAATCTTGATGTGGATAATCTTACAAGAATCGCTATAGCTCCTATTATAGAGACAGCGTCAGGCAGCGAGGTTTTTGGAGATATCATTGACACTTATAATATTAGGGGGGGAAGTTCAGGCAGGGGATCTAGCTCTTCATCTGGAAGCTCATCGTCTGGCGGATGCACGCCAACACTAACTTGTTCTTCTTGGAATGCAGCCTGCGGAACTCCTAGTGACGGATGCAATCCTTTACCAAGTTGTGGAACCTGTGGAGGTGGACAGTTCTGCAATGCGACTTATCAATGTGAACTTGCTCCCTGCAATTTGACAAATGCTTATTGGCTTCAAACAAATGTTGTTGTTGGAACTTTTGTCGGCTTGAATGTTAGCGGGACAAATTGTAATGGTTTAACAGTTAATTTCACAGTCTGGGAGGATGACATTAATTCTGCAGATGATCTTATAAATGTGTCTGGTCCGGCAAATGCAGTGTTTTCAGGAACAAACGCAATAGGTTTCTGGCAAGCTGAATATCAATTTGATGAAGGCGCAGAAGCAAGTGTTGATCCGGAATATTATTTCAATGTAACTTTAGTTGGCAACTCTTCTGAATGGATTTTAAGCAGTCCGCCAGTGCTAAGTGTGACAGAGTTTGCAACCTGTATAGACAGCGATGGGGATACTTATAATACTTCTTCGGGAGGAGCTTGCGGAACGCAATCTGACTGCAATGATTCAAATATAAATATTTATCCTGGAGCGGCGGAAATATGCAATGGTGTTGATGATGATTGCAATGCTGGAACTATTGAAACTTGCCCAACATTAAATTATTATTGTGATGGCGATACTGATACTTACAGGAGCTTGTCAATTTCTGGGAGCTGTTCAACTTATAATTGCGTTCCAGGAAGCTGTTCGCAGACAGTTGGAAACGACTGCAACGATACAAATATAAATGTTAATCCAGGAGCTACAGAAATTTGTGACGGAGTTGATAACAATTGCGTTGGAGGAATTGATGAAGGAGGGGTTTGCGGGGGAAATCCAACATACCTGAATTGCGCAGCTGTTCCGGCAAATGTTTTAGGTGGAAAGACTTGTGTTGAGGTTACAAGTTGTGGGACTTTGAATATAACTGATTCTTATTATTTAATGATGAATGATGTGTCTTCTGCAAATAGCTGTTTCTTTGTAAATAACAGGAACATTACACTTGACTTAAATAATTATACCGTTACATACGCTAGTGCTGGTTCAATGGTTAATTGCGGAACATTAAGACTTAGCAGAGATGGTTTACCAGATAATTCTCCGGATAATATATGTCACTTTGGTATTTATCAGTCAAACCCGGATCTTTTTTTAGGGTTAACAATGGTTCCCGATAGTCCACCCGGACTTTCTAATAGCGTTCAATATTTTACTTTAAAAAATGGAAGAATAGAACAGTTTGACGGCTCGGCTGATTATTCTGCAGCTATTATGTGGAAGAATGGCAATCTTACAGTTGTTGATGTTACGGCCACTGCCAAAGGGAAAAATTCTGATACATTGAACTGCATGATATTAGGTTATTGTTCTGGAGCACAAATTTATAACAATGAATTTTACAGCGTTGGCCCTTTAATTCAGCAGTCGGACAGAAACGCTAATTTTGGAACACTGAGATTAAACGGAGATTATTCTAATGTTTATAATAATAAATTATGGTATAGTCGTCAAACAGGTATAAATTTAGGTGCAAGTTATTCAAAAATTTACAATAATGATATAGCACAAAATCAGAGTGCAGAAAATGCTTTCTCGATTTCTTGTTGGGATTGTTCTGACAATGAAATATATAATAATTATATTCATCCTTTTAATGGAAGGGGAATTATAATTGATAACGCTGCTAGAAGAAATAAGATTTACAATAATACGATTATTGTTAAAGAATCAAACAGAACTCAAATTGAAGGATATCCTTTGTCACAAGCATATGCTTTGCGTATAAGAACTTGGGCTGCAAATAACAATTTTGATAATGAAGTTCACAATAATAACCTAACTGCTTATGCTGGATTTCCAGGAATGGAAAATGATGGAACAGGATTAATTTTGACTTTTGTCGACGGTGCTCAACCTAACGGTTATAATCCAAATTACATCTATAATAATACAATTACTGCCATTAGTTTTAACACCAATTACATTGCAAGCGCTGTGGGTATTGAAGGACCTGATAATGATACCCCTCCTATAGGGATTTTTTTTAGTGGAAATACGTTAGCAGGAAATAGTCATTTAATCTCTGTTGGCACTATTGCTGGAAATGACCGCGCTGGCCATGATTATGAATTCATTAATACGCTTTTTAGGAAAGAGGGAATGGATTTGCCATCATTTTCTGCTGTTGATTTGCATGCAGGTACGGATGCAAACTACCAAGCTAATAACATAACTGTTTTAAACGCCAGTTTTTCAGGAGGAGCAAGTATAAATGACATTACTTTTGATAGCGTAAGATGTACTCTATTTCCTCCATGTTATTATTTCTTGAAATGGTTTTTGAATGTGAATGTTTTTGATGGGGCTAATCCTGCACAGAATGCACAGGTCACTATAAGAGATTCTTTTAACAATATTGTTTATTCTGGTTTTACATATTTAAATGGATCTGTTCCCATACAAAATCTCACTGAATTTAAGAATCAATTTTCTGTTGGAAAAACTTATTATACTTCTCATAATGTTACAGTAACTTACAATTCTACAACACAATCAAGACTTGTGAACATGAATCAATCAAGAACAGAGGATTTTGTGTTTAGTGGTGGAGGAGCTCCAGGCACCCTCACTTCAATTCACAATTCTCCTGTAAATAACTTTAATATTACTAACGGAAGCTCTTTTTTATATAACGTTACACTTTTCTGCAATGGTGGAATTTGCGGAGACGTTGTTGCGACTTTAGATCCGTATTGGAATGGTATGTTTGGATTTAATTATATGAGCACAGGAACAGGACTGACTGTTCTTGATACAAGTGATGAGATGATTGCTATACCTTTCAAGTTTATAACAAATGGAACACCTACATCAAGCGTAACAAATGTTTATACCTTATTGGGGGGAGCTGGAACACCTCCAGCATATAATTTGGGTTTAGTGGCAGATAATGCAGGAACTCCCGGAACAACTTGGCTTGGAGCGTCAAATAATGGATTTTGCGCAATAACACCGTCACTTACTCAAAGCCTTCAAGGATGCAATTTAATAGAAAATGTAACACTAACTAATAACACTGTTTATTGGGTTTTGATGAATTACAGCAGCGGAACAATTGACGGAGGAAATAATGCAAGAGCAATTAGCTTTAGCGAACAAGCAGGACATAGTCTTGAGCAGGCATATCTTAAGAATATGGAAGATAGAGATATTCAATTTTGGTTTTTTACTTTAGGAGTGTGGACATTACAAACAGGAAATGGCGCCCAATTTGTTTTAAATTACCAAAGAGATGACTTAGCTCAATACGGAAATCCTTATATTTCCTCTGTTACAAACAGTATTTACGGAATTCAATTGGCTGCAGAAGTCTTTCAAGTGGATGAAAATATAACAGTCAGCAATGTAAGCTTAACAACAAGCGAAGCAGGAACTCCTCCTTGTGCTGGAGAGTTTGTTTTAGTAAATGGTGTTCCCGATGTTAACTGGAATGCAAATGCTTTAGCAAGGTGCTCTGTTCCGTCAACATGGACAGGAACAGCAGTAAGAGGATGCAACTTTGCAAGCGCAGTTAATTTGACTAAAGGAAATAATTATACAATACTTCTTAGAGATATGAATAATACCTGCGATGCAGTAAATAGATTAACAGGAACAATATCTCAAAGTGTTTACGGAAATTCTTATGCAATAGATTTAACTTATGATGGAAGCGGAAGTTATTTTGTCAATACAACTGATAATGGAACAACATGGACAACTGATTATTCTAAAGATTGGGCATTTGCTTTTAATTATTCCTTGACACCATCTCAAGGTGCTCAACCCCCAACATCAAAAGGAGTTGTTTCTCAAGGGTCTGGAACTCCTTTTTACACAACTTCATCTAATCCACAATCATGCTTGAATATGCAAAGCGGGAATTCGTGCAATTTAATCTGGAATGTTTTCGCAAATGGGACTTTACAAAATTATGATTTCTTTGTTATATTTAATGCAACAGATCCGCTTGTCACAGATATAAATTCATCAACAATAAATATTTCAATTGTTCAGCCTCCTTGCAATTTAACAAATGCACTTTGGTCAACGAGTAGCGTGGTTCAAGGAACACAAGTAACTTTAACAGTTAATGGGACAAACTGTGACGGAAAAGCCTTGAACTTTACAATTAAGGAAGATGATTTTAGTTTTGGTGGAGAAGATACTTTTGACGATGATGTGACAATTAATCCTTCAAATGCAAACTTTGTTGGAAACACAGCAACAACAACTTGGATTGCAGAACATCAGGGTGATGGAATTCTTGGAGGAGATCCAGAATATTATTTCATATCCACTTTAGTAAGCAATGCAAGTGAAAACATAAAAAGCAATCCGCCTTTGTTAAGTGTTTCACAAGATACAATCCCTCCAATAATTACAAATGTTCAGGCAATAAGCATTACTGAAAATTCTGCGACAATATCTTGGACAACAAATGAGAATGCAGATTCAAAGGTTGAATATGGCCTTACAACCAGCTATGGAACAAATACTACTCTTGACACAAATTTAGTTACATCACATTCACAATTAATTTCAGGGTTAACAAATGATACATTATATCATTACAGGGTTTTATCAAATGATTCTGCAGGAAATTTAAATAGTTCTGGAGATTATAACTTTACAACATTGAGTCCTGGAGCAGCAGGACAGCATTTAAACTGCACTGATATTAACTTATTATATCCATCTATGACTTGTGTTGAAGTTGCAAGCTGTGGATTAAATCTTAGCGCTTATAACACTTATTATATTTTGATGAATGATATAAGCTCAGCAAACACTTGCATTATCGTGAATCCTTCCACAATTCCTAACCAAAATCCACCATTGAGCATTTTTGATTTGAATCAATACACTCTTACATTTGGTGAATCCCTTGGTGTTGGACAATACGGAATAGACATTCAAGGAGGGTTTAATTTTAGGCCAAATATAGAAATTAAAAATGGTTTTATTAGACAAGGGGCTGGAAATGGAACAGATTGTGTAACAATTGATGGAAGCTCTTCAAGCCCAAACCAAGAATATCATCATCTTAATTTGTTCACTTATGGGTGGGATTGTGGGAATCTCAGAATAGCTGGAAAGAATATTACAATCAGAGACAATTACCTTGAGCAGAATGTTTCTTATGTTACAGACAGAGCTAGAAAAGCAATAAATCAAATAGGAGTAAGTCAAACTGATGCAAGTGGAGCATTTGGTTTTCTTGTAGGAAAATTATTGATTTATAATAATACTTTAAGAGGCAAAGGACAGATGGGAATATCTGCCACTAGATACTCTGCAGCTGCTTGGGGAAATTCTACTGCATTAGGTTTTGTCCAGGGAATGAATATATCTTACAATGATATAAGCATGGAAGGAGTTGTCGCAAATCCGTATGCAATCGTTATTAGTGGCTATGAGGCAAACCAGTATTACACACCAGTTATACACAATAATAATATTCATCAAATTAATGCCAGAGGATTAGACTTGGATGGAATTGATGATTTGATAGGAATGAAAGGAGGATTAGTTTATAATAATATTTTTGACGCAAAGCAAGGGTGCTTAATAGATAATAATGGGGGTAGTTTTCAGGGGTATAGCTGTGGCGTTCATTCGTTAAGGATTAGAACTTCTGATGGTTACTACAGAACCGCTTTCTTCAATAATCTAGGCAATGTAACGATAGGTAACTCGTCTGACCCTGGAACTCTATTAAATCCGGGAATTAGAAATTATACTACAGGATTAAGATTCCAAAATGTTCAAATTCCTCAAGGAGCAGATATAACCTCTGCTTTTCTTAGGGTAGTTTCAGGTTCTGACAACTCTTTAACAACTGTCAATGTTCGATTTAGAACACAAATCGATAATAATCCTGGAAATTTTACATCTTATGAGAATTTTGTTGGTAGAAATCGATCCTCCTCAAGCGTGCAATGGAGCAATGTTCCTGCCTTTATCAATGGGTTAACGTACACCTCACCTAATATTTCTCTAGTTATTCAAGAAGCAATAAACAGTGCAAACTGGGTACAAGGAGATCCCTTAGTCATATTCATAGATGATGATGGAAGCTCTTCTGGAGCTATAAGAAATTTGAGAACATATGAATCAGGAAGCCCTGCAATACTTACAGTTAACTACACTACAGGGGGTCCTGAAGCAAGCATTTCTGTCCCGATAGTTCAAGGAGGAGATGATGCATACATTTTCGGAAGGCGTTTTCAAAATCCTTACGGTGAAAACGGAAACAATGTTTTCATAAACAATACAATAATAATGAGACAAGGAGAATTGCTTCCTGACGGAACTTTAAGCGGAGATGGGTATGCCGTTCGTATAAGTCTTAGAGATTATAATCAAAGCTTAAACATGACATTTATTAATAATACCTTTATAGCATATACAAATTCAACATTTGATGGGTGCATTCCAGCGTGCACTGATGCTACAGAAGCCACTCCTTTGTTTATTGATGATATTCTTCCAAACAATAATCTGCTATTCAAAGGAAATACTTTCATAAGCAATTATCTTCCTTTATGGAGCGCTGGAAACGACATTGTCTTTGAGAATAACAAGATTTTGAGACAGGGAGTTGTAAATCCAAATTACAAGCCTATAGCCATAGGCTATTATACTTGGGGTGTTGCAAATAATTCATTCTTTAATCAGACTTTTGAAAATAGCGTTGGATTTAGCGGATTAGTTTATAGAAGCACAGGATTTGCTTTAAGAGATATAACTATAAAATGGCCTTTGGACGTTTCTGTCACCAGCGGAGGAAATCCTGCAGTTGGTGCAAATGTTGAGGTCAGAAATATTTCTAATAGTTTAATTGGCAATGGAGTCACTGATTCAAATGGAATATTCAAAATAAATGTTACTGAATTTTTTGAAGAATGCGATGGAATTAATTGCATTAAGGCAAGAACAAACCACACACCCCACAACATTACAGTTACATTTGGCTCAACCCAATCGAGAATCGTCACAATGAACCAATCTCGAACTGAGAATTTTGCGTTTTAGTTTTTTGAACTTGATGCGTAAGCACTCCAGATATTGGAGGCGTTTGAGTATTGTTTTTGAGAATTATTAATTCAACAGCCATTTCCAAACAGGCATTATCTTTATTTTTTTGCCATCGATTTTAAATTCATCTTCTTGATTAAAAGTTAAAATTAATCCTTCTTTTAAACCGAATTTTTCTAACACCTTTTTAATGCCGTTTATTTCTCTTTCTTTATTGTCGTCATTTAAATCATAACACACCTGAATTGCCTTGATAATTTTTATTCCTTCTTTAATAACAAAATCACACTCTCCTCCATCCTGAAAATAAAATATTTCCTTATAATTTTTTCTTAAATTTATAAAAACTAGGTTTTCAAGCATTTTTCCATTGTCTTGGGAAAAAGAAGCAGAGTTAATATTTGTTAAACCATTATCAATTGAGTATATTTTTTTGGGACTAACAAGCTGCTTTTTCAATGAATAACTAAATTTAGGAACTGTAAACATCAAGTAGCTATCCTCTAAATATGAAACAAATGCTATTGCGCTGTTTGTTGAGCCTAAATTAAATGTTTTTTTGAGACTGTTATAAGAAAATTCCTTCCCTACATTGGTTAATAGATATAAAGCCATTTCTCTTAATGACTTTAGACTTCTAACTTTATGTCGAATTGCTATATCCCTTATAAGAATGTCATTAAATAACTCCTGCAATATAGCAGATTTTTTTAATTTCAAATACTCTGGAAACCCTCCACCAATAAAATATCTTTCAAAAGAATTTATACTTGATTTTTCATTAATTAATAATAAAAATTCTGTGTAAGAAAATGGAAAGAGCTCATATCTTAGATGCCTTCCAGTAAGTCTTGTTCCTAGCTCTTTGCTTAATAAAGAGGCGTTTGAACCAGTTATAATAACATGTTTTCTTCGGTCTAGAAGAGCTCTGACAAAAAGTTCCCATTTCTTAACATTTTGCATTTCATCAAAAAAATAGTAATTTTTCTCTCCATGTTCTTCCTTAAATATTTCATCAAGTTTTTGAAAGTCATCAACTTCAAAGTTAACTGCCCGCGGATCTTCAAAATTAAAATAATAAAAATCCTTGACTTTTTTCATAATTTGTTTTAATAGGGTGCTTTTTCCACATCTTCTTATTCCTGATAAAACTAATACAAATGGAATTTTAACATCTATTTTTTTCAAGGCTTCTCTTTCTATGCTAGATTCTGCCAAGTCTAAACTTTCCTTTTGTGTTCTAACTATATTCTTTAATGTTTCCTTAAGTATCATAAAATGTAAAAAGAAACTCTGTTTTTAAATGTTTGCATTACTAATGAACACTTTTGTTCATTACAGATGAACAAGTTTCTTTGGATTGACAGTCAAGAATCGTCACAATGAACCAATCTCGAACTGAGAATTTTGCCTTCTAACGATGATTTTTTAGTGAAATTAAGTTTATTAACCATAATTTGATGATTTTAAAATGGGAAATAAAAAGGGGTCTTCGGAGATAATAGCGAGCTTCATCGTAATTTTGATAGTCTTAGTTTTTTTAACGATAGTTTGGGTGGTTGTTAAAGGGCTAGTTGATGATAAAAATCAAGATACAAATGCTGAAGGGATAAAATTAGATGCTAAGATTGAAAAAGTTGTTTTAGATAATTTTTCAAATAATGCAAGCATTAAAATTAAAGGAAACTATGGATATGAAAATTTAACAGGATTGAAATTCATATTTTATGCTAAAACTCAAACAGAGGAATTTTCAGTGAATACCTATCTTGAAGAGCTTGAAGATAGATTTTTTGTCTTTCATCTAAATTATTTAAATGTTTCAGATTTAACAGAAATATCTGTAGCCCCTATTCTAGAGACTGTGTCTAATGGTGAGATTCTTGGAAATGTGACTGATACATATAATGTTGTAGCAAGTTCTGGTGGAGGAGGCGGAGGAGGAAGCTCTTCGTCTGGAAGCTCATCTTCTGGAGGATGTGTGCCAAAAACATGCCAAAATTTAATGGCAAGCTGCAGCAGCCCAAATAACGGATGTGGGGGAACTTTAAATTGTGGAAGCTGTGCATCTGGCAAGACTTGCAATAGTTTGTATCAATGTGTGCCACAAGCTCAGCATTTAACATGCGCTAATATAGTGCAAATGCATCCAGGAGCAAATTGTGTTCAAGTAATAGCTTGCGGGACTTTGAGCCAGTACAATACTTACTATCTTTTAATGAATGACATCTCTTCTGATAATGATTGCATTACAATTGATCCTTCTTTGCAAAGTGATGGAAGCCTTCCTCCAATTATATTTGATCTAAATCAATATATGGTTATGTTTGGAAATGTGAAGGGTCAGAATCAAAATGGAATTTACATAACGGGAAACTCTAATAGAAAACCAAATATTGAGATAAAAAATGGATACATAAGACAAGGAGCTGGAAACGGAACAGATTGCGCTTCAATTAGAGGAGGTTATTGGTCTCCAAATAAAAATATATCAAATATAAATGCATTTGCTTATGGGGTTGACTGTAAAAATATTGACATTAATGGAGGCAAGAATATAACAATAATAAATAATTATCTTGAGCAAAATGTTTCTTACGTTACTGACAGGGCTGGAAAAGCAATAAGTCAAATTGGCGTTGGCGGACAGGGGAATATTGGAGAAGGAGATGCAACCCTTGGAGGATATTTGAAGATAATTAATAACACTCTTAGAGGCAAAGGACAGATGGGAATTACTGCTGGAAGATCTACTGCTGCTGCATGGGGCAATTACACTGCGCTGGGAATTATTCAAGGAATGGAAATTGCTTATAATGACATAAGCATGGAAGGTGTTGTTGCAAATCCTTATGCAATAGTTATTAATGGCTATGAATCAAATCAATATTACACACCTTTAGTTCATGACAATTACATTCACCAAATAAATGCAAGAGGAATTGATATTGATGCTATTGATGATCTGCTTGGAATGAAGGGCGGAAAACTTTACAATAATTATATTGACACAAAACAAGGATGCTTGATAGATAATCTGGGAGGAGACACATCAAGGTCTCCAAGCTGCGGGACTCATTCATTAAGAATAAGAAGCTCTGATGGTTATTACAGATCTGGCGGGAGTTTGTCAAATCCTTACGGAGAAAATTCTAATAATTTAATTTATAACAACACAATAATTTCAAGAGGAGATGAGCTGCTGCCTAGTGGAGAATTGAGTGGTTATGGGTATGCTGTTCGTATAAGTGTAAGAGATTTCAATCAAAGCCTAAACATGACATTTGAAAATAACACAATAATTTCTTATACAAGTTCAACAGGAAGCAATGTCAAGTCAGTTTATATTGATGATGTTATTCCTGGCAATAAATTAATTTTCAAAAATAATAAATTTATAAGCAATTATAATCCTCTTGAAGTTGCCGGCTCTGATATTTTATTTTTGGACAATCAAATTAATAAATCCGGCACTTTGAATTCTGGCTACAGACCATTGACTATAGGCTATTGGACATTCCAGGCAACAGGAAATATTTTCTTAAACCAGTCTTTTGTTAACAGCCCTGGCTTTGACTCTGTTGTTTATCAGGGGACTGATGGAGGAAATTTAAAGAATATAACGGTTAAATGGCATGCCAAAGTTTATGTTACTAGTGGAGGAAGCCCTGTGTCTGGGGCAAGTGTTGTTATAAAAGATGCATTTTCAAGTCAGGAATTTTTAGGCGTAACTGACTCAAGCGGTTTTGCAAGAACTAATCTAACCGAATTCAAAGAAGCCTGCAATTTTCAGGGATGCACACCCTCAAAAACAACCTACACTCCTCATAATGTTTCTGTGAATTATAATTCTGTGAATCAGTGGAGAATCATCACAATGAATCAGTCGAGAATTGAGAATTTTGCGTTCTAGATATTTAAGGGCAGAAAATTTATGAGTAGTGTTTACTAAAATAAACAGATGTTTACTAAAATAAACGATCTTTGATTACCTTTTGAAAACCGAAAGATGGTATAAGTTAATTTTATTAATAGTGTTTTCTTTTCATTTGTATGATTAAGAATTTAGACAAAAAAATAAGAGCTTATGCTTTAAAGAATGCAATCGCTTATAATGGGAAGGCTAATTCTGGAAGTGTTCTTTCCTCTTTATTCAATGAAGGCCTGAAAAAAGAAGAGGTTAATGGCATAATGCCTAAGATTCAACAAGTAATTAAGGAAATAGAAAAACTTTCTTTAAGTGAGCAGGAAAAAGAATACGAAAAATTGCATGAAGTAATAAGCGAGAGACATGGAAGAGAGGGGCTTCCTGAACTGCCTAATGCTAAAAAGGGAAAAGTTATTATGAGATTTAGGCCTGCGCCTTCAGGCCCGTTGCATGTTGGTCATATAATTTCCAATCTTGCGTCTTCACTTTATGTAAAAAAGTATGGAGGTAAGTTTTATGTAATTATTGACGATACTGATCCTGAAACTACTGTTTTAGAGTCTTACAAAAGAATAAAAGAAGATTGCGATTGGATTTTTGGAAATGTTCACAAATACCTTAATAGCTCTGACATGGTTGAGAATCATTATGAATATGCTGAGAAATTAATAAAGAAAGATTCAGCGTATGTCTGCATATGCTCACAGGAGAATTTTAAGAAGTTTTCTTTGGAAAAAAGAAATTGCCCTTGCAGAAATTTATCTGTTAAAGAGAATCTTGAGAGATGGAAAAAAATGCTTGGTAAAAAAGGATACAGATTTTCACAAGTTCAGTCTGTATCGTCCAAGCTTGGTCAATACAAAGAAGGAGAAGCTGTTTTGAGATTTAAGACTCCGAACGAATTTGGGGGAATGAGCCATAAAAATCCCGCAATGAGGGATTTTCCCCTGGCTAGAATAAATGTTAAAAGCCATCCTATCCAGAAAAATAAGTATAGAGTCTGGCCTCTTATGAATCTTGCCGTTGCTGTTGATGACATGGAATACAGGATGACTCACATAATAAGGGGAAAAGACCACAAAGACAATGCAGAAAGGCAGAAAATGATGTTTAAAGTTTTTAATAAAGAGTATCCATGGACATTTTTTATTGGGAGGATTAAGTTCACTGATCTTGTGCTATCCAAAAGAAAAATAAGCTCTTTGATAAAAGCGGGAGAGTTTTCAGGGCATGATGATGAGAAGCTTCCTACAATTTCTTCTTTGAAGAAAAGAGGATATAAGCCAGAAACATTTGTAAAATTTATTGAACAAAGGGGTTTGACAGGAGTAGACAAGGTTATTTCCGGGAAGGATTTTTTTGAATCATTGGATGTTTTTAATAGATGATTATTTTTTTGAATGAATTATTTCGAACCTTTCTTGGTTGAAACACTCGCCAATTCCGTTGTTTTTAAGAATGTCTTTGGCAGTTAAATCTGTAAGCACGTCTTCTTCTAAATTTCTTAAAACACTACCTTTAAATTTTTCATCTTCCATAATTTTTTTATGAGCTTTTCTATTAACAGGCATGCCATTCCATTCAAATCTAGAACATCCTAAAAGAGTTATATCATATATTGATTTTGTTGGGCTTTCAGAACAGTAGTGAATATCTCTTTTCTTTTCCAATGATTTGTAAGGATCTGGGTGGTCTTTCTTACAGTAGATGGTCTCCGCATGCGTCCCGAAAATTCCAAAATACTTACATCTAGCACATGCTTCAAAGTCCCATAGTTGGAGTTTTTCTTCTCTGTTATTCCCCATTTCTATTCTAATTTTAAATGCTTTTTAAGTATTTATTTAATGTATGACAAGCAAAAGACAAAGCAAGAAACTAACAAAAACCTTTAAATATTCAAAAATCTTGCTTGAAGCATATTTAGACAATGAAAAGGAGGTGTTAAATGATTATTAACAAAAAAGGTTTATCGACTGTTGTTACGACTTTGATAATTATACTTTTAGTTTTGGTTGCTATTGGAATTATATGGGTCGTTATAAGAGGTGTTATTGAAACAGGATCTGAGCAAATTGATATTGGAACAGCTTGTCCTTTAATTGACTTAAGAGTTATTGGAAACAAGACTTGTGATGGAACATCTTGTGTTGTGACTCTAGAAAGAAGAGCTGGCGGCAAGGATTTTGAAGGCGTTAGATTAGTGGTTTCAAATAATGTAACATCCGCAGTAACTGATATTGATGGCAATATAGATCAGCTTGTTACTATGGACAAAACGGCAACGCCTTCTGTGGCGAACCCGGGGAAGGTTATAATTGCAGCTTATTTCAGAGACACACAGAACAACATACAATTGTGCCCTAACTCACAGGAGTACAATATTATTTAATTTTTTATTTTTCTAATTCTTGACTATTTTTATATCAACAGCTTTTTATACTGCTAAAATTTACATAAATTATGGCTAAAGTGACAAGTATAGAAACAAATGAATCAAGAGACGTTGATGATAATTCTAACATAAAAGAAGCTTGTGAAGAGCTTGGCGTGCCGTTTTGCTGCGAGGAAGGGCTTTGCGGGAGCTGTGCAGTTGATGTTGTTCATGGCGAGGATAATTTAAGCGAATTGACAGAAAATGAGGAGATTCTAGACAGGGATAAAAAGCATAGGCTTGCATGCCAGTGCAGAATAAAAAAGGGCGAGGTTGAGATTAGGTTTTAGAAAATGTTAGACTTTGAACTTGATAAACTTGTAAGAGAACTTAAAAAGAGAAAGCCAAAGAAAGTTTTAGTCCAGCTTCCAGAGGGAATAAAACAGAATGCAATTGAGATTAGCAAAGTTTTTGAGAATCTTGGGATTGAAGTCATTTTTTCAGGAGAAACATGCTGGGGAGCGTGCTCTGTCGCGGTACAGGAGGCTGAAGCTCTTGGTGCGGATTTAATTGTTCATTTCGGGCATGCTGAATTTATAAAAATAAATTTTCCTGTTTTTTACATTGAAGTTAAAGATAATCTTGATTTGAGCAAAATTTTAAACAAGTCTTTAGCTCATATAAAAAAATTCAAGAAAATAGGGCTTTCTTATTCTATTCAGCACAGGCATGATATTAAAAATATAATAAAATTTTATGAGGATAATGGAAAAGAAGTTACACTTTCTAGGAAGCTAGGAAAAGTTGCTTATGAAGGCCATATTGTAGGATGCCAGTATTCTGGATTAAAGGCAATAGAAAAAAATGTTGATGTTTTTCTTATAATTGGAAATCAGTTTCATTCTATGGGTGCTGTTCTTTCTGTTGAAAAGCCAGTTGTACTTCTTGATGTTTATAATGATGATGTAAGAGACATGGGAAATTTAAGAGAAAAAATAATCAAGCAGAGGCTGGTTTCAATACAAAAATTGAAAGACGCGAAAACTGTCGGAGTTATTGTCGAGATAAAGCCAGGACAGCAGTTTGGCTCTCCTAAATGGCTTATGAAAAGACTTAAAGACGCCGGCAAGGAAGCTGTATTAATAACAATGAGCGAGCTTTCACCTGACAAGCTTATGAACTTTTATTACATTGACTGTTTTATAGAACTTGCCTGCCCTAGAATAGCTATTGATGATTTTTATAAGTATGAGAAGCCTATTGTAACTTTCAAGGAAGCTTTGTATGCGCTTGGAGCAAAATCTTGGGATGAAGTTTTAGAAATGGGGCTGGTTTAAAACTTTATACCTAAAATTTGTAAAAGCCTGATGATTAACAGCCATATGAGTTATGATGTTTACACGGCAAGTAATTGCAATAAGCGGCAAGAAAGACCAGCAGACAACAATAAATCACATAATAAAATATTTTGATGAGTATAAAGAATATTTAATAAGGAAATTAAATTAAGCTGCCTTTCTTATTCTTCCTGCTTTAACGTCTTCAAGGCTATTTTTAAACTGCCTCACTAAATCAAAATCTATTTTTTCAAGCTCTTTTAATCTTTGTAATTCTGAGAGCATTTGCTCGTATCGTGATTTTGATATTTTAACTGTTTCCATAGAAAATGGAATTGCAAGATATTTATATACTTTTATTAATAGATTTATATCCTTTCTCTTCAAGTTCGTCTATCAACTCGGGTCCGCCTGTTTTTGCAACTTTACCGTCTATTAAAACAGAAACCCGAGTTGGCTTTAAATGATGGAAAATTCTTTTATAATGTGAAATAACAAGAAGGGATTTCTCCTGAGACATAAAATTACTAAGAGCTTCTGCTATTTTTTTTAAAGAGTCAATGTCAAGCCCTGAATCAGTTTCATCCAAAATTGCGAGTTTAGGGTCTAAAGTCAGCAATTGGAGAATTTCTGATTTCTTTTTTTCTCCGCCGGAAAAGTTTTCATTAAGATACCTTGTGGAAAAATCTTCTGGAGCATCGAGCTTTTTGGATTTTTCATCCATGAGAGTTTTGAATTGTCTTGTTAAAAGTTTTTTTTCTTTTAATTCATTGTAGGCTGACTTTAGAAATTTTAACATTGGGACGCCTGAGACTTCTTTTGGGTCCTGGAAGCTTAAAAATATTCCTAGTTTAGCCCTTTTATCTGGCGCCATATCAGTTATTTCTTCACCATTAAAAAATATCTGGCCTTTAGTTATTTTGTATTTTGGATGACCTGCAATAACTTTTGCCAATGTGGATTTTCCAGAGCCGTTTGGTCCCATAAATGCATGAATCTCTCCCTTTTTGACTAAGAGATTTATTCCCTTCAGGATTTCTTTGTTTTCTGCGCTGACGTGGAGATTTTTTATTTCTAACATTTTATTTTTCTCTTAGAATTTTTTTCAAGCCTTCCAAAGGAAGGATCTGACATTTGACTCTTGTCAGTGTTATCTCTGCGCCGATGAAATCATCTAGGTCTTTTTTCCCCAGCTTTAATATGTCCTGGATATTCATTCCTTTTATTTTTTCAAGCAAAACAGAAGTTGAGACGGTGCTCACGAAACATCCACCTCCTGTGAAGCCGACGTTTAATATTTTTTCATCCTTGACTTCCAGCTCAAGATTTATTATATCGTCGCATATTGGGTTTTTTATTGTTATTTCATGAGTCTTGTTTTTCAGCTTTCCATAGTTAGGCCTTTCAGAGTAAATTTCAAGAAGCTCTTCGCGGAATAGAGTTTTGTTCAACATACTGAGTTTTCAATCTCTAATTCAATTAATTTATTTAATTCGGCAGCATATTCCAAAGGAAGCTGTTTTATTATAGGCTCTATAAATCCAGAGACTATCATTTTTGTCGCTTCTTCTTCACTGAGGCCTCTTGACATTAAATAAAAAAGCTGTTCTTCTCCTATTTTCCCAACAACAGCTTCATGTGAGACTTCAACTTGATCTTCTGAAACTTCCATACTTGGGAAGGTCATTGATTTGCTTTTGTTATCAAGCATTAAGCCATCACACCTTACAGAAGTTTTTGAATTTTTTGCCCCGGATTTTATTTTGACCAAACCACGGTAAGAGCAAATTCCACCTGCATGACTTATTCCTTTGCTTACAACAGTTGAAGATGTGTTTTCAGCTAAGTGATAAACTTTGCAGCCAGTGTCTTGATACTGCCCCTGGCCTGCGAAAGCTATTCCCAAATAATCTGATTTTGAGTTCTTTCCCATTAAAATACTGCAAGGATACAGCATTGTAAGTTTTGAGCCCATGTTTCCATTTACCCATTCTATTATTCCGTTTTCATGAACAACAGCTCTTTTTGTGTTTAGATTATATGTGTTTTTACTCCAATTTTCTATTGATGAATAACGAACTTTAGCTCCTTTAAGGACAAATATTTCAACTCCTCCTGCATGAAGGGAGTTTTCAGTATACAAAGGAGCTGAACATCCTTCAATATAATGAACATCAGAATTTTCATCAGCGATTATTAAAGTGTGCTCGAATTGACCTCCTTTTTTTGCATTCATTCTAAAGTAAGCCTGAAGTGGCAGCTCGACTTTAATGCCTTTTGGAATGTAAATAAAAGTTCCTCCAGACCAAACAGCTCCATGAAGTGCTGCGAATTTATGCAAGTTGGGCGAGATGCATTGAGTCATAAAATACTTTTGGACTAGTTCAGGATATTTTTGAACTGCTTCGTCACAATCTAAAAAAACAACTCCTTGTTTTTCTAAAGATTCTTTAAGATTATGATAGACGACTTCTGATTCGTACTGAGCGCCAACTCCTGCTAAAGCTTTCTGCTCTGCTTTTTGTATGCCTAGTCTTTCATAAGTAGCTCTTATTTCGTAAGGAACTTCATCCCAGCTTTTTGAATTTCTTTCTGCATTAGGCCTCATATAAAAATGAATTTCTTCAAGATTAAGATCAGAAAGATCAGGCCCCCAAGACGGAATTGGTTTTGAATTAAAAATTTCAAGGGCTTTTAGTCTTTTAGCCAGCATCCACTCTGGCTCGTTCTTGTCTTTTGATATTTGGATAACTAGCTCTTTGTTTAATCCAGCAACAGCTTTGAATTTCAAGTCTTCTGGATTTACAGAATCATAAGTCTGCCTTGAAAATTCCATATATATTAACTATAGTTAATATTTTTAAACCTTCTTAATTCCTAAATCTTTATAAAATCAACTTTTCTAGTAAAAAAATGAAGAAAATCTGGATTATATTTATTATTGCATTTATAGCTGTGAATGCAGTTGCTTTTAGCGTGTTTTTAACAGGAAACAGTCAGCAAGGCAATAGTCTTTCAAATGCAATAAATCAGCAGAATAAGACAGGAAATTCACAAGACAATAATCCAATAACATCTGGCTCAATATCTTCTTCAGAGCTTTCTAAACATTCTAAACAGAGTGATTGCTGGATTTCATATAAAGGAAAAGTTTATGATTTAACAAAATGGCTGCCTAAACATCCTGGATCAGCTGCAGCAATAGCCCCTTACTGTGGAACTTCTAGTGAGTTTGAAAAAGCATTTAGTGACAAGCATGGAACTTCTCAAGTGCAGAGGATGGTAGCTGAAGGAATTTATAAAGGAGAATTAAAATAAAAATGAAAATTCTGCAAATCAGATAAATTTAAAATAAAATGATGAACTTTAAAAAATATTCACCTCTTTTGTTAAGAGTTGGAATATCAATGGTCTTTTTGTGGTTTGGGTTTTCACAGATTAAAAACCCTTCAAATTGGACAGGAATGATGCCTGAATATATTCAATCAGCAATTTCTCTGCCGCCTAACACTCTTATTTACATCAATGGCGCTTTTGAGATAATGTTTGCTGTTCTTTTGCTTATCGGGTTTTTCACAAGAACAGCTTCTTTGCTTTTGACATTGCATCTTTTTCACATAGTCACTATTGTTGGTTATGGGGCTGTTGGAGCAAGAGATTTTGCTTTAGCTTTAGCTACGTTTTCAATATTTTTAAGAGGAAGAGATGAATTTTGCTTGGATGAGCTTTTAGCGGAAAAAAGAAACAAGAAGAAGAAAGGATGATTTTGGTTGCTGGTTTCAAAAGTTGGAATTGGAAAAATTTAATTTTATTGTTAACCATAACATATTTAATTGAGCAAGACATAGAAAAATCATGAAAAAGATCATGCCACAGGAGATTGAAGTTTGGTATCTTATTCCTTATTTGAGAAAAAAGATTTCTATTATCTTAGCTCAAAAAGGCGTTAAACAGAAGGAAATTGCCAAGATTTTCGGAATAAGCGAGGCTGCTATTACCAATTATATAAAAGAAAAAAGAGGAAGCAAGGTTACTCTTCCTTCAGACTCTATTAAAGCAATAGAAAAGGCTGCTGACAAAATAATCAAAGGCGAGGACTCAACAAAGACTCTTTACGAACTTTGCGAGAAATTCAGAAATTCAAAAGAATTGTGCAAAATACATAGGAAGTTTGACAAGTCTGTCCCAGAAAAATGCGAAGTTTGCTTTGAGTGAAAGTTGGAAATTAATTAAACCCTGCGTCTTTTTTGAAAATTATGTGCTTGATCTTTTTTAATTCTGAAAGTATTTCTTTTCTTACTTCACTATCAAGGCATTCCGGAGGAAAAACCCCTCTGTTTTTTATTTTCGGCATTGCCATTATAAACAGCTTTACTGACAAGGCAGTTGGATAAGTGATAAAATTAGCCCCCAGTTTTAAATTATTTATTTCTTTTTGCTTTGGAAATATTAAGGAATATTTAATGGTTCTTTTCTTGCCGTTGGATTTTCCTGTAGCTTCTGTACATACGGCAAATCTTGCTTTTGGGAATTTCTTTTCTTCTCCAGGAACCTGATCAGGCAGAATTTTGGATAAAAAACTTATTGGTTTTATCTGCTTCCCATCAACAAGAATCTCTTTTTTAGAAAACAGCCCCAACGCAACTAAAATCTTTAAGACGTCAATGTTGTTGTCATGGATTTTTACATCTAATTTTTTTGTTTTAACGTAAAGGGGAATTGAACCTACCTCATCCTGTGCAAAATAATAAGTTTTTCTTTTTCCAATAGGAGCTGGAAAATCGTATTCTTCCCCATCTCCAAAACGTTCTACAACTTTAAATTTTCCATTATTATAAAT
>ERZ1292629.475-Hain-H43-01um-R1-475-length-43564-cov-7_pt1 | contig 43564 bp, 67 predicted proteins | sample MGYA00564399_ERZ1292629 | MGnify/ENA primary metagenome ERZ1292629 (study PRJEB36523, sample SAMEA6512636) | groundwater metagenome | collected 2019-01-08 | study: AquaDiva: Metagenomics assemblies of 32 groundwater samples
TGCAGCTGCCAGTCGCCGTGTAGCGCATGTCATGGCGGCCGGCACTGTCGCAGACGATCGGGTTGGCAGCCGCCGTGGTCAGCCCGGTGTTGCTGTAGATATTTCGCAGCGTCGTGGTGCCGACGTTGTAGACATATACGCGCGCTCCGGAAATCGGATCACCGTTGCTGTCGCATTGCTGGTCGAATGATGTTACGATGGCGGTGCTCATGGAGAACCGATCCCAATGCTATGGGTTAAGATGTTCACGTTGATGACGCTCTGCCTGTCATTCATTGGGCACCTAGCGGCCACCTGTCGATTGATTGGAAATCAATCCAGGAACTTGACCACCTCTGAGCATGAGATCGAGTAATGGATTGACCCCGGTACGAGAAACTGATGGAGACAGCATCCACTGTGCCGGCCGCGACATGAGACCACGACCGACCAATCCCGGCGCCAATCCTGCTGCTATGGCCGATGGATCGCCCGTGTAGGTTCCAGCCGCACCGCCGGCAATCAGTCCGGGGATGAATTGCACCGCGGCCCGCTCTGCGGTTCCGGAACTCGGGAGCGGCGTCATCACCGCCTGTCCCGCCCTTGCCAATCCTGCAAAATCGCTTCGGCCTCTGACGTAGGCCCGTTTGCCCTCGACCGACGAAACCGCCTGCCGCAATTTGGCAGGCGAGATCAATCCGAGAGCTGCCTGCTCCTGACCTCCGGCAGCGGCATTCTCGATCACCAGCAGGTTTTTCCACTGCCGCCGCGCTTCTTTCCAGAGCGCCAAATCTGTCGGGTTTGACAAGCCCCGTTCAATGGCATTGTCCAGCACATCCTTGAGATCGCCGAGTGCCAATTTCAATTCGGATGATGATGCCGCTCGTTTGAATTTTCCGATGTCCGACTGGATCGCCTGATAGGTTGCACCGGAGATTTCAGATTGTCCTTGACCGCCTGATTTGATGACCTTGGCCAGTTTCAAATATTCCTCACGGGACATCCTCGCACCGGATGTTGGCAACGTAACGGTCTGTCCCACCGACGCCTGAATCCGGGAGATAAGATCATCGAGCAATGAAGATCGCTGATTCGTGAGCTTCTGGTAGTCGTTTGCAACATTTGCTGCTTCCGACGCAAATTGCGCATCAAGCGGGATGACCTTGTTGCGGGCTGCAATATCGTTGAATGACGTGCCAATGCGCTCGGCCGCACCATTCAGAACTTCCGGCGTTGCACGAGTTTCTCCCGCAACACCAGCTCTGCGCAAGACAGCAGCCGTATATTGTTCCGCTGCCTTTTCCTGCTGTGCCGTTGCCTTGCCACCGGCACCGAAGGCATTTCCTAATGTGCTCTCGGCATATTTAAGAGCTTTCGATCCACTTTTTTGACCGGCTGTAATGGCTGTGACGCCCTCGGATACCAACTCCTTCACGGCATTGGCGCGAACCGCTCCCGGTATGGCGGCGGCTGCAATGTTGGGCCGCGCGGTTGGCGCACCGGTGCCGAGGCCCTGGATCATCAATCGCCCAGCCGCCGAAAATGGACTTTCCGTTGTGTCCTCGGTACGACCAAATACCTTGTATCGTTGGTCAACCGGATCCTGCAAAACAATATGCTTCGATCTGTCTGCAACAGTTAGTTGGCCCGTCTGTGGATCGGTAAACGTGAAATTACCCGCATCATCCTTGAACACATCAGAGGTGATAAAATTCTTGGACTGCGCCTGCACATTGGGCGTGGTCAATTGAGCAGCAGCGGTGCCTTGGTTCTGGAAATCAGTCAACAATTGTTGCGATGGAGATGCCGGTGCCACTCCGCGCAATGCTGTATCGAGTTGTGCCGCGTTGGATGGTTGCCACATCCCGCCAAATCGTGAAGTAAATGTTGCCGGTGCTGCGTCCGGAAACTGTGCCCAGGGATCAGACGCAGGCGCAGCCTGTCCACCGTTGGGAGCATCCGGAAATTGCGCCCAGGGATCGGCATTGCCGGTGGGTTGAACTGTGATATCCGGCATTAGGGTCGAACCTTGGTGCGACCATCAGGAGTCATGAACGGCGTGCCTGACGGCAACGCCATGGCCTCCTCCGGACTATTGACCCGCCGCGGCCTTCCTGTCCCGGCTGGCAACTGAGTCGTAGACATTGACGCCCCAGGAGCGGTTACATCAGGCGTCTCGTTTGGACTCGTCTGATAAGGCAAACGATTATCGCGCTTCAAGATCACATTGAGCGCATCGATACTCTTGGCATGAACAATCGGGAAATCCTTCGCAACCTTCTTCCATCCTGCCGGTCCGGTTGCCTGTCGCCAGCGATCCTGCAATGCGTTGACTTTTGATGCCATCAAATCGGCTTGCGTGGCGATAGCACGATTGCGCGCGATAGGAGATTGTGCGGCAGTGATATCGGCAATGGCCCGCTGAATATCTGACTCACTTCCGCCGGTTCCGCGATAGAATTTAGTGGCTTCCTCAACAAAACGGCCCAGAGCGTTTTTATATTCGACCAAATTGGGATCATTACTGGCACCTTTGTAGAGAACATTGGCTTGATTACTCAAAGCATTGAGTGGACCCAGACTACTCACCCCGCCAATCTTTGCGCTGGCATCGCTCAGGGTTTTCAGATGTTGAATGGCAGTATTTCCGGAGGCAATGATAGTCGCAGGAGCGCTCTGCCCACCGGCATTAAACTCCTTGATTGCGGCAACCCTGGCCGGTGCAAGAGCGGCATCGAAGCTCGGATCGTAACGTGAGGCCGCTGCCATGACTTTTTCACGATGACCGCCTCTGACCGAAAGTAAGCTTGGACTGATCTCGTAATTTGCTACCTTTTTTACCAACGAAGCTTCATCACTGGTCAATCCTTTCAGAGCATCTTCTCCGGTAATATCAGCAGTCGGTGCTGGCAACTGCGACGGTTGACCCTGAATTTGCACAGGACGAAAACCACCTGGTCCCTTTTCCACTGTCGTCGTCGTTGTTTCTCCAAATGGTCCTGGAGACTTAATATCAACGGTCTTTGGCGCATACTTCTGCGCGACTTCCTGTCGAGCCGTTTCGGCTGCGGTAATTGCCGCCGGGGATTGCTGATAGATTTGATTGGCGAGTTGCCTTTCCTGAATTGCCCGCGCCGCTTGCTGATTGGTAATTCCAGCCATCGCCACTGCACCTTGCGGGTCCAGACTCATCAATGTGCTCAGTGCCCCTTGCGTATCGCCTTGCCCGAACAACTTTGCCGCATCGACCCGCGCCTGTCTGATCTGGTTCTCGCGCGTGGTATCCTGTGCTGTATTGAACGCCTGTTGACCCAGCATCAACGCCTGCAGCGGATTCGGCGGTTGGATGTAGAACGGATTTGAATTATCGGCCATGATGCGCGCCTAGTAATAGGTTGGGTTGCTCACCCCGCCATATGGATTGTTGTATTGCGGAGCACCGCTGCCACTGCCACCGAACAGATAGCCGCCAACCTGGCCGCCGATCGGCCCGCCAAGCGCGCTGCCGATCAGACTGGCGCCGGTGTTGACCAGATTGCCGATGCCCTGTTGCTGCGCCTGCGCCGCCGCAATCTGGGATTGCGCCAAGGCCTGGTTGGCTGCGAGGTTGCCCTGGTAGGCGCTTGTCCGGGTCTGCAATTGCAGGGGATAAGCTGCCGACTGAATGCCGGCACGAGAACCGACCGCGGCCTGACCCTGCTGACCGAGGCCGAGCAATGTGCGCAGATAGTCCTGAAAACGGGTATCCGCGAAGCCCTGGCCGTATCGGATGGCCTCTTTCATGGCCCGGCCGCCGGCACCACCACCGGGCCCGGCCTGCTGCTGCCGTTGCAGAGCTTGGTTGCCCTGGTCAAAGGCGAATTGATATCCGGGCGTGTTGGCAAAGTTCTGGGCAAAGGCCGCTTGCTGCTGTGGGTCGCCGGCCAGCCCCAGTCCGGTCAGGGCGGCGTTGTAAGCCTGTCCGCCGCCTTGGACGTAAGGATCATAGGCCCCTGCGATGTTGCCGTAGATGTCAGGAAGGGTATTGCCGTAGGCCGTGAGTTCCTTGGCGGCCTTGCGGTTGCCTTGTGCCAAGGCCTGTCCGGCTTGCTGCGATTGCGCCGCTGCCGCTGATCCGCTCAGGATGTCAAAGAAATTGGCCATTTCAGCCTCCGTTAGACCGCAGCGACGGTCCAGTTTGTCCCATTATAGAACGCCAGCACTTTGTTTGCACCTAGCGGGGCAACCGTAGCGCCCCAGGTCGCGGTGTTGCTGTCCGTGACCACCCGCAGCATACCAACCTTGGGATCGGACGGCAGCGAGCCGAATGCCACTGGGATAGCCGAAACCATGGTCACGTCGCGCCACACCTCGTCCAGGAAATGAGTCATTTCCCGTGACAGGTTGGGATCGGTGGGAACGCGGCTGCGGGCCATCAGGTGCCCCTGTACGGGTAGAAAAAGCAGCGGATCTGCTTCCAGGTCGGCGAGCGGCACACATGATAGGAGCCATCCAGGCTTTGCGCCGCCTTGTCGCGAGCGATAAATTCCCCGGTTGCTGTGATGCGCCAGCCTGCGGTGTATTCCTCCACGGCATTGTCATCGACAGCATGGCAGTCCTGGCCGCCGCAGCAGGCCTGGGGATACCAGGAATGCGCGCGGGCGGGGCGATGAAACAGCACAAGGAAAAACACGGCCAGGACCACCAGGATCAGCACGGCAGCGATGATATCGACGCGAAGTTCTCTCATGGTGCGGCCTGTGCTTGGTCTGATCCGGCCGCGCCGCCACCGGCCATCAGGGCACCGAGGATGCCGTATTTCTTGATGATATTGATGATATCATCACGGAATAGGACGTAGTTGCTGGTCGGTGTCGGTGTATCCAATTCACCACCCCAAGGCTTATACAAATGTTGGCTACTCTTTGGAATGATTGCACCGCGCGATCCTTGGTCTAGGTATTTGATGCCGGGGATGCCAACCTTATTCAAGGTATCTGTGGCGGCGGTGGCGTCAGATTTTGTAATCCCATATCTATTCTTTAGAGCGGTATAAATTTCCGAACCAGTTTTCGTTGGGTCTCCGACAATTTCGTGCCGCCATGGCCTAAACGTTCGTTCAGGCTCCAAAGTAAACATTCCGGCCTTTGGCATAACCTCACGAGCCCGCAACAAGGATTCCTGTGTTTGTGGAGATTGTCCCGCCAACGGCTTATCCCAATCCAGGAACTGCTCAGGCTTGGCGTTGATGTTGACTTCGTACATGCGGCCGGGGATTTGAACATCTCCGCGGGCTAATTTTGCAAGTGCCTCATCGTATTGAGTTCTATAGTCTGGCGTCGGCCACCCCTTACGCTCGTAATATGCAATCTCATCACGAAGTTTTTTACTTGCTAAATCAAAGTCCCCTCTCGCGCTTGTAAATACTGATTGCGCTAAATCGGTTTGTTGCGAGGCGGGCAGATTCTGCCGAGACAGCGCATCCCGATATTCCTGAGCTACCTTTGGATTTTCCGCAAAATAAAGCCCGTGCCCATATGCCTGCGCGCCCTCGCCTGTCCCGATCTTGCTCATGTCAAAGCGTTCAAAGTCATGCGGGCTGCCGTGGTAGGCGCGGATCATACCTGCTCCACCCGACACCGGCGGCGCAGCATAGGCCCCGCCCATTACCGTCCCGGCCAAGTTTGTCAGCCGTTCCAATGCGCTCTGCCCTGCAATGCTGCCGTAATCCGTCGAGCCCGGAATACCAGCCGCCGATGGCAATGCCGTTCGCCCCTGTGCCACATCACCCGGCAGCATCAATCCCTCCAAGATGCTCTTGGCTGTGCGAGCCGGCCATGTCTCGGTCATCAGCCGTTCCAGTATGCTCTTATCAGCCATAAGGCGGTGTCCAGACGCTATTCCACTGTTGTGGCGCTGCACCGCCAGTCGGTTGCCGTTGCATCGACGGTTGCCCCCACGTCTGCGCTTGGCCACCCGTGTAATTCTTCTGGAATGGCGACCAGCCCTGCGGATGCCAACGCTGGCCACTCTGCATGCCCTGACCCATCATCGGGTTCTGCGGCATGTTGGGCATGCCGGGCCAATTCGGGACGTTGGGCATGCTGGGCATGTTCGGTATGTTGGGCATATTTCCACCGCCATACTGCGAATACATCTGCATCAATTGGTCGAGCGGGTTAGCCATGAGCGGGTCTCCATGCGTTCTTCAACGGTCGCAATTCCACATCAGTGCCGACCAATGCCCGCACCACCGGATCGGAGATGCGCAGCCGGAATACCATGCCCTGCGGCCCGAACCGACCGAGCCGCCGCGCTGTCACCCGCGTGGTGTATTTGCCGGTCACGCCCAGTTCGAGTTCGCGGTAGCCTTCGAAGGTGATGCCACCATCCCGCGACACTTGGAACATGATCCTGGGATCGCTGCCCTGCCCGCTGGACAGACCATAGCCGACCGCCAAGTCCATGTGAAAGGCATCGACGATGGCGCCATTGGGAAACACATGCAGAGTTGGACTATCGACGCCCCAGATCATCGGGTCGCCGAATTCGGTGAAGGTCTGATTGTCGAGATAGCCAAGCTTGCCAGACAAGGCATCGCCCACGATGGTCCGGTTCCAAGCCTCGGCCATGAACTTTCCGCGCCAAGTGTCGTAGCCATAACTCTGCCGCGTGTGCCAGGCCTGGGTTGCCGCATCGTAGCAACGCGACCATGTGGTCCCGGTAAAATTGGCAAAGGCATGCCCATCATGCGACCACGAGAAGCCAATCATGCCGTCGTTGCTGACATCGTCATGCACCAGACGTTCGACCGTGTGCGTCGAGATGCGCTGCAGATCGTAGTTGGCCAGCCGATAGATGATGCCGTCGTCGCCGCCGGGAAACATCAATGTATTGTCGCTGCGCACCAGTGCGGCCGGAGAGCGCATGCCATGGCCGCGGGCGCCGATCGCCTCGAACGGGAAATCGGCGTTGCCGGTGTTGCGCCAGAACTCGATGCTGTCGTTGCAAAATCCGATCAACTCACCGTTGCTCTCGGCCACCCGGACCAGGGTGCCGGCGCGCTGCGAGAACCGATCGAAGTCCAGCGCATCCCAGGCCGTACTCTGGTTGATACCGCTGATGTTGAAGGTCCGATCGATCTGCCCGACCACGGTGTAGCTATCGACATAATCCGCAGTGATGACATCGGTCGGAAAATCGGCATCCGACACCGGCGCAATGCTGTCGCTCGACAACACCTGGGTCAGCAACTCGGCCTGCACCATGATTTCCGGGGAGGCATTCTGGTTGCGGCTCAGTTGCACGTTGTCAGTGCCGGGCACGATACCAATGCTGGTCGATGTCGCCGTGGTGCCGTCGAACGTCACTTTGAACACGCGGGACGGATGCACGGTGTAGAGCGCATCCAGGTCCTTGAGATAGATCATGCCGCGGCACGGCCCGGCATCCTGATCGACAAATTCGATGATGCCATTGCAGGGATGTACCGACAGCGCCTGCTTGGTATCGTTGCTGCCCTGTTCGGCATAGGCATTGAGCAGTTCCGTCACGCCTTCGAACTGGTAGCGGCCCTGGGCCGAGCGGAAGGCGATCGGGAAGTTGGGCATCAGAAATATTCCGCCTCCATCACCTGCCCGGTGGCGGGAACGGTGCCGAGCCGCCGCAATTCCTGCTCCATCGCCGCCATCGCGGTCTGTGCGGTGCCGATGTCGGACAGACCAAACGAAGGCGCGAGTGAGATACCGATGCGCCGGGACAGCAGCGTCAGGTAATACCGTGGCACCGCGGAAACGCCACCGTTCCAGATCGGAATACCGCGGGCCTGCATCTGCTCGATTTCGCTGTCACAGGTCTCCAGCGCCCATGCCAGATCGACCGCGGTGGGCGTCTCGTCGGCCGCCACCATGCCGAGATCGCGCAACACGCGGGTCGCCAGTTCGGTGCGGGTATAATCAACCATCGAAGCCATGCCTTCTGAGATGCCGCTGCGCCGCGCGCCGATCCTGACGGTTCATGCCCGACAGAATAGCGGTTTCCTCGGCCACAAGCCGCTCCATGATACCGGATGCGCTCATCTCGGCGCACATCTCCGGCATCAGGCCGCCGCCATGGATGGTGATCGTTCCTGGAAAGTTGGTCGCCACCTCGACCATATCGGATGCCTGCAGGATCATGTTCTTGGCTGACTTGAACACCTTGCCATTGCTCTGCGCCAGCACCATGCCCTGCTCTTTCGTGGGGCAATTACCAGCCTCGCTGTAGACGTGGGTGCGGTCGGTATAGGAACTGTCACCGCCGAACACATGCACGTCGACGTAGCCCAGCATGTAGGCCAGATAGGGCGCGCGGGCGAGGCAACTTGAACCTCCCGGCACGGTCGGGACGCCGCGAGGATATTTCACCTCGGAGTCGGCCGGAAACCACAGTCGGACGTTGTGGTCCTTGAGATGGTCAAACACCTGCGGATCGACACAGGCCCCGAGATAGTAGGTGGCGTCCTTGGGTGGGTCGATCAGATATTCCTTCAGGAACCATTCCGGATCGAGTCCGATGAAACCGTGTGGCGCCAGGCCACGGTGCCGCAGCCAGGCAAACGCCCCGTTGATGCCCCAGAGCTCGCCTTCAAAAGCGCGCAGCGTTTCCACCTCATGGGTCACGCTCGGGCCTGACGCCACGATGGCGACGCTACCCGATCTAGGCTTGGAGCGAAACATGCAATGCGGCACGGTGCGTTTCAGCGCAGAATCGATATTGGCCTGGCGCTTGCCCTTATCCAATACCGGATTGATGTCGAATATCTTATCGCTACGGTCGGCCGGCTTGAGCGGCACCATGTCATCATGTTGCTGGAACATTGTCGGCCTCGCGGACAAGCTCCGGGATGTAGATCTCGGCGTCGTCGGGGTATTCTTCCATCGGCGCCCGCAGATAAGCGTCCATTAGTCCGCCGCAGCGGAACGACACTTTGATGCCCGGCAGTTGTGCCAGCACACCCAGCATGGAAACCTGCTTGCATAGCAATAGTTCGGTTGGGAATGGTCCTTCACCATTGCATCGGACCCAGTTGATCGGCCGTTGGCTGTCCTCGACGTAGGTGTTGTCGGGATAGGCATAGCGGCCCTCCGGCTTGAATGAGGAATCGGCGCCGAACATGGTGACATTGGTCCAGCCCAGCATCTTGGCGAGGAACGGCGCACAGGTCATGACCGTGGTGCCGCCTGGAATGAGCCACTTGCCCTTGCCGTACTTGATGCCCTTCTGCGCCGGGAACCACAGTTTGATGTTGTGGTCTGTCAATCCATCAAACGATGACGGGTCGCACAGGCCGGACAGGTAGAACGTGGTCGAGGCTTGCGGATGTTGCAGATATTCCCACAACCCCGGCACCGGATCACAACCGATGAAACCTTGCGGGACAAGACCGCGATTGAGCAGGAAATCGTAGGCGCCATTGATCGCCCAGACCTCGTCGAAATCATGTAACTCATCAGCATAGTCCCGAAGTGACGGGCCGCTGCCACATACGGCGAGGCGGCCCGTCCTTTCGGGGAGCGGTTCGCACTGTTGGAAACCCCGCGCGAGATTGCATTCGAGGTTTCGTTGCAGTTCTGGGTTATCGAGAACACAGAGACTGCCATACAGTGAAAAATGCTCCTTCATGGATCAGCTATCGCTTTCCATGTAATATTGGACCTCGACGACCATGGTGCCGGAAGTCAGCCCCAGGATCGACGATCCCCACTTGACGATGACCTTGCACTCGGCCTGGGTCACGATTGGACCTTCCGAATGCAGCAGACCACCGAGTGGAACGGTGCGGAACGCCGTGTTGTGCAGGACGGCCGACACCGCGGCATCCGGCCCGATCGACCAGGCATCCAGCAGAGCGTTGCTGGTGCTGGCGGTCGAGACCGAAGTCCGATTGTAGAGCGTCTTGACAGCACAATCGACGCCGATGTTGATCGACGCCAACGCGGACCCGGAACCGGCCGAGTCCAGCTTGTCGCCCCGGAGCCAACCGCCAACGATGACGGCGCCCTTGGGCAACTTCACCATTTCGATCGTGTCACCCAAGACATGGATGACATCGACCTCGTAGATGCCGATGGCGCTTTTCAGCGTACCGGCCCAACCCACGGCTCGTGCCTGTTTTCCGGGGCCCGCAGTTGTAGCAGTATAGGTTACCATGTGCGTGCCTCCTTATGCGTCAAGCGCGGCGTAGAAGAAGCCCGTCACCATGCCCCACTGGACAAGGCTTGACAGGCCGCCTCCGAGCGCGTTGCCGGAGCTTGAGTTGAGCGTCGTGGTGCCGGGGATGTACATCGGATGCTTTTTGAACATCTTGGCGATGCCATAGGCCATCTCGATGCCGGTGCCGGTGATGAAACCATAATCGTCCTCTTTTCGGAACGTCGGTTTCGCCATCTGGCCCCAGGCCATGGTTGCGGTCTGTTGCCCGCACAGGAACACCGGCTCGGCCCGGCCCGACACCGTCGCGCTGCCGAATACGGCACTCCAGTCGCCATTGACCATGGTGCTGATCTCCGGGACTTTCCGGATAATCACGCCATCGTACATCAGGTCACCATCCTGGAAGATCGGGTTTGCCCCGACATCCCTTGGCCGTGCATCGCGGTTGGCTGTCGCGATGGTTGTGTCGGTCTTGGCGTCGCGGAAGGTATAGGTGCCCGCGAACAAGACGTAATACTCATAACCGTCGGCGGTCTTGTACGGTCTGATCTTGGGCGAGCACAGTTCCGCACGGCGTTTGAGCATCTGCACCGTTGTTGCCGTCAGTTTCACACTGACGATGACCGACAATGCCGAAGTCAGCGTGGCGATGGTCGAGGTGTTGTAGTGGTTGCTCAGAGCATTGCCGAACAGCACCCGGTCGACGTTGTCCGCCAGCCAAGTGTTGCGCTGCGCCGCCGTGGCAGTTTCCCACAACACGCCATTGACGCGCTGGCCTTCGTCGGAACCGAGCAGAGCCGGAGCCGATTCGGACGGGCACGCCATCATCGCGGCGATGATCTCGTCGCGCTGCAGCTCCTTGCCCCAGTCGGAGAGTAGCGGCTTGGCTTCACCGAAGATGTCCGCCGAGTCCTTCTGGCTTTCCGCCTTGGTCGTAACCACGGCATGGCGAGCCCAGTCGAGCCAGGCACGCATACCGTAGTTGTCGATGCGCTCTTCGGCGCCGGTCAACGTTCCCGTTGACTTGCCGTTGCCGAGGAGTTTGGTGACGAGCGGGATGTTCATCTGCTCGCCGCCGGATTTCAGTTCCTGCCGCACTCGGATGACGGCATCCATGCCTTCACCCATGTACGGCGAGAACAGATTTTGACGCACGAACTCTCGATTGATGTCGCGCGTAAACGCCACCAATTTGTTATTGGTGTCGACGGTGGTAACGGCCATGGCCGTTTATCCCTTCATCTTAGCGGCGAGGCGTTGGCGCCATCGCGTGCTTGAACAGGGCCCGGTCGCTCATGTCGTCATCGGATGCTGCGGCGTTGGAAACGCCTGATCCGGTGGCGCGATTGAGCGACGGCGGGAGGTTCACGACATTGGGACGGGATCCATTGGCACCCGGTGCACCCGCTTGCGTGCGAGCTGCTTCCAGCACCTTTGCCTGATAGGCGGGGTCTTTCATCGCATCGTCGAGTATCTTCTGTCGATACGAGGTCAGATCGCCGCCGGTCTCGGTCACCACCCGATTGAGACGATACCAGTGCATCGCCACGCCGACTGGGTCGTCGCTGGCCTGCATGTTGTGGGCCAGCAACGGCATATCGGGGTGGTTGCTCTGGAGTGCCTGGGCGATGGTCTGTTCCATTTCACCGACCAATTGCGGACCGTGCACCACCATGGCTTGCGCCCGTGATGTCGAGAGCTTCATACGGCCCTCGAAGTCCCGCAGCCGCGCCTCGAAGGGGTCGAGCCGTTGCCGCAAGGCCTGGTCCGGGTCCTGGAAGAAATCGACGGGCTCTTGTTTCGGCGCCCGCAATTGCGCGATCTCCTTGCGCAACTGCTCCAATTCGGCATTGTTGGTGTATTGCACCCGCAATGCTTCCTCGGCGCGCCGTTCGGCTGCCTGCCTTGCCTCGTTGACCTCCCGCAACCGCCATGACGGCACCTGGGCCGCCGTGTCGTCTGCAGTGGGTTGCGGCGGTTGACCCGCCACCGGAGGCTCCGCTATCGGCTGTGCCGGCGTCTCGACCGGCTTGGCTTCCAGCGGGACAAAGCGTCCTTGCTCGTCGCGAGCGCGTTCGGCAGGAGCGGGCGGCTGGACCTCTGCCGGTGGCGGTGCGGGAGGGTCCGCGGCCACGGGCTTCGGGTCAGGCGCCATAGCCTGGTCGAACAGCTCGTTATCGTCCATTGGTACGGTGACTTCGCTCATGGGTTTCCCCGTCCTTTCGCCGTTTCGTGGCAAGAACGATCAAGCAGCCTTGTCGCGGGCCGTCGCGTCTGCCGCTGTCGGGGGCAGGCCCGTTGGTCCATATCGCAGGACCGGGTGGCGTCGATGGAACATACAACATGTTGCGATTGCTGTCCACTTTGGACACAAGACCCGTCATGGCTTGGTGTAGAGCCTGATAAAATCGATGTACACGTCCCCGCTTGCACCGTCAGTGGTCGTGATATTGGAGGGTGGGTTCACGATCACGACCATTTCACGGGTATCGTCAATGAGACCAGCCGGCTGCCCGGCAGGAGTAAGTAGAGGGTTCGTTGTCGTTGCGGTATAGCTGAGGGTGGCATATTGCAGAAACATCCCGTCGAAAAAATTGACGAATAGACCGATATCAACCCCTGTCGATCCCGTTGATAGCCAGAGAGCTTGTACTTTATGGAAAACATCCCAATCGGTACTAAAGTTGCCACCTAGTCCGCGTTTATAGCTCGTCAGTGGGACCACCGGGTTCCTAGAAGCCGCGCCATGAGACCATATGCTAAAAGCACCTTGTCCACCCGATATCTCTGTCATATCAAATTCTACAAATCGAGAACCATCAGGCATATTACGGTTCAACATCTCATCCAGCGAAACCATCCAAAACGCATAATTACCGTTCCAATAAACAGGATATGTTGAACCATCGAACTTCCAGTAAATCTCCACGAACAACGGTGGAGTATAGGCATTACCAACGTATGTCCCCACTCCCGTTGATCCAGCCGTCATCATCTGTGGAAAATAATTACCTGGCGTTTTGACAGGCGAATACATTCGCAAAACCGAAGGACTTGAGATCGAAAAGTTATTCGCAGGGACAAGCCCGTAGGGAGGATTGGGCCACCAGCCCTGCATATAATCGTCGGGAAATCCTCCGCCAGTATACCATTTAAAACCCTCTATCTTGGTATGATTGAGATCGATATTATCGAGGCTGGTAAAATGATCATCGAGGGACTTGACGGTCAAATCCCACGCTGCCTTTGGCAAGACGTTGAACCACGCGACATTGACTCCGGATGTCGTGTTGCCAGCAAAACTGATGCTCCGAGCGGCCGTACCGGAACCGTTGTCTACACGAATCTGAGGTTGCCAAAGTTGTCCTCCTGCCTCTCCGTCTCTGACTCCGTCAACGATGCAAAGCCACCAGCCGTTTCCCTTATCTGTCATGGAAGAACCGTCAAGATGATAACCACTTTCTTCGCCGACATCGTATTCGAAGTTGCCACCCGTCAGATCAAAACCAACAGAAAGGCCGCTCGCATCGGGGTAATATTTCCAATAGACAACGATCCGACTATAACCATTTGCTTTTGCCAACACGGCAACCCGCATCGGAATTGGGGATTGACTTCCTGTTATCGGCCCCTGGGCCTCAACAATATGTGATGTGTTCACTGCACTTGGAATAATTGTTTGCGCATTATTATGTCCGGTCGGTCCCATAACACCAGTTGTTATGGTGACTTGCGTCTTGATCCAATAATCAACCGTGAAATCACTTGCCGTTGCTGTGCTGGTCCAATGCAGCATATTGACAGCGGATGGCACGTAGCCGACGAGCGAAGCAAGTGTCGAAGTTGAGACTTGACCGCCGAAGACGAGACTGGCCATTAGAATGTAAGTCCATATTTTGTCTGGACGTAATCTTCCATTGCGGTTCTGTTTCCGGTGCTTATTTTGTTGTCGAAAATGAAAATTTCTGCAATGTCGCCTGTGAATTGTCCCGCGCCACCGTAGCCAATATAAGGAGTTGCAAACCATCCCACGGTGTTTGTTGCCGTGGTATATTGCTGTGCTCCGTCTATATTCGCCGTCCATTCTCCAGATACCGATATGACGTTAAAAAGACGGAAATTTGTTCGCAGCGCAACAATGGGAGTTCCAAGTGATTTTCTTACAGTGCTGCCAAATCCGTCGTAAATATTTTCATCACCGTATGGAAACCATTCATTTCCTCCGCCACCAGCCTCTGCACAGTAATGCCATAACGCGTTGTTTGTAGCAGATGCCACAGTTACCTTCACCACCACAAAAACTTCCACCGCCGTCAATGCAGCCGGACTCGGAGTAACATCAAAATAATTAGAAAGTCCATCAATACGGATAACCGGAAGAGTGTTCACGACATTCGTACGCAGGGTCATTCCTGTTCCAGAAACACTTGTCAAGTTGCGATTGTTGATGGATTGGTCCTGCCATCCCAACACAGGATCGGCATTGCTGGTTGCCGGAGTTGTCATAAGGGTATTTTGATATGTCCCGGAATCCGCTTTCCACCAAGCCCAAATCCCGGACACATCATCAGGTTCAAGACCAGCACCGGATGTGGTGGTAAAACTCCATGTCGTCGTACTCGACAGGGCCGCCACGTTGTTATTGCTGCCGTCCTTCACAACACCCGCATCCCAGATCACATAGAACTCGGTCGATACTGCCAGATCGGTTGTCAGATGCATCGTCAATGCCGTGTTCGTCAGCACCTCGACCTGTCCAGCACTGCTACCTCCATCCGTCGCGACATCCCAGCTATCAATGGTGGAATCATCAGATGTCTTTTTGAGTGTGATGGTCCCAGAAGCCCCAAGGGTAACGGTCTCATCAAATGTTGCCGTGAGCGTCGCACCGATGGCAACACCGGTTGCATTATCCGCCGGCGAATAGGTGGAAACAGCCGGAGCCGTTACATCAACCACTTCGCTCACTGTAATAACAATGATCTGCGTCACGGCTTCGGCTGTCGCAACGCTTGTCGCCTGTACTTCCACCACATAATTGTTGTCGAGATTGGCGTCGGCTGGAGCCCCATAGTCCTGGGTACCATTCGCGACCCATGTTAGCGTCGATCCGCTGAGATCGAACTGTAGTTCATCCACACCGCCGACAATCGACCAAGTCACCGATTCGTCAGCCGTCAGCGAATGTGCAAGAGTATCACCCTCGTCTACGGATGCCGTAGCGGCTGATGTGATGGTCGGTCCGACATCGAGCACCTGGACCGTCAGGGTCTGGACGATCGGAGGATCGACACCGTTGTCGGCGCTGATGGTGACCTGATGGAATGTCTTGGTCTCAAAATCAACCGTCCCCAGTTTATCCAAACTGGTGGCATCAACTGAAAACACGTCATCGGGATCATCGGTAATGGTGAAGGTATAAGTTCCGGTGCCGCCGGCCACCGACAGCGTCCCAATGGACGTGCCATTAGTGATGGTTTCCGGCATTGAATACGACGAGAGTATGATGGCGGATCCGGTGCCGCCACCGGCAAAGCTCCATATCGAGAGCCTGATGCCGGGCGAAAACATCAGTACCGGAGCCCAACAATGGCCGTGGCATCGGTGTTGGCACTCATCACCCGATCACATTGAATCGGAATAATTGAGCCCGCTGTGGCGCCACTAAACGTAATCGTGGTGCCCCCAGGATAGGTGCGCACCGCAACGGCCCCGGCGCCGCCGATATAGAGAGCCGCCAGTGGTGGGTTATAAGTTGTGGTATCGCTTTTGGTGATAGCCACGGCATCTCCGGCCCCGAGCAGTGCTGCATCGACTCTCAGCATGATCCGACCTCTTGTCTATTCCGAGGCCAATAGGATTGCCAAGATTGCGGCCTCATCATCCTGGCTTTGCGCGGTGCGGAATTCCGCCGCCAGCGCATCTTGCAGACCCAATATGACGGGTCCAGCGCCCATGTCAAACACAAGGGGTTGTGTCTGGCCATAGACCGAGATGGGCAGCACCGGGGACGGCGCGGGAGGAACAGGACGTGTCCCCGGTGCCTCTGCCACCTCCCTGAGGGGGACTCCCGGAGGTGGAAGCTGCCGATAGAGCGTTTCCAGACGGCGTCGACGGCGCCTGAAGGCTGGCGCATAAGGGCCAAGTGCCGCTCCGGCACCACCTCCGGCACCACCTCCGGCACCACCAGGGCTTGGAACAATGACTTCGCCACCTTCCTCCTCCGCAATTTGAAACGCATTGTTCTGGAATGCATTTTTCTGGAATGCGGTTATCATGGAATAGATATTGGTTTAAGGCCGTCCCAACCTAGGTTCGGCTGGCGTGCCAGATAAGGCATCTTCAATTCTGATTAATCCATTCCTAGCCCGTCTTGCCTCCAGGCCCTCGATGTTCTCAATCTCTCTGGTCAAAGCTTTGATTTGATCGTGAACTGCCCTGAGCCGAACCTCAAGATCGTCTTTCTTGACGATCAACACATCCCTGGCGGAACGCCGGGTTGTCGTTGCCAGCTCAGCCTCGTCGATGATGGCTTGTAGCGCCTCCTTGCCATCTTCCACAATTGTATCGATACGGTCGGCCATTTCAGTCGTCCTATGTTAAGGTAACGTACTTGATAGTTCCGCCATCATTATAGGCCAGGTAAACGCCTCCACCTGAGGTATCCTTGAAGATTCCCGCTGTACCGGCCAATGGTAATTCCGTGGTGGTAGGAATCCCGCCATTCGCCACTGCAAGTGCACCAAAATATCCATCATAGGTTGATGCTGAACTAAAAGTTCCGACCACGTCGCCTGGAAATAGATTAATGCCTACCCCACTGCTGTCGACCGATCCAGCATAGATGGAAAACTGCTTGCCAGTGGCACTTCCCGTGATGGATCCACCGAATGTGCCCCACAGCAACGATGAATAGCCATCCATATAAATAAATGCATTGCTCCACGCTGGATTCCCAGTGATCGTCAGAGCTCGGCCGAACATACCAGCGTTGGTATCCATGAATATTGCATACTCACATCCTGCAATAATCTCACATGTTATGAGATTGAGATATCCTCCCGTGAGTACATAAAGCGCCCAAGTGGTGGCATTCGGATCAATAACGCATGATGTCAGAGTTAATTCTGATCTTTTTGCACAATGTATAATGTTATCAAAAGACGAAGTCGATGATAGCTTACAATTCGCCACCTCGACACGTAATCCACTACCATATATGAAGATACAAGCAACGCTTGACGAAGTCGTGATGGTCGTGCTCGCGGAACCAGCACCGTTAATCTTGATAGTCGACCCTTGGGATGGCCATGGACCGACAAATGACGCCCCGACAAATGTTCCAGCACCAACATTGATTGTCGTTTGATATCCGAGCAAGGTTGCTGGATTAAGACTGGCATCCAGCGTCCCAAGAATAATATCCACAGGACGTTGAATAGTCAGAAAGGCTCCTCCGGAGGAATCAACCAGGCCAGTATTTGAATCGTTTCCATCAGAACGAACATAATACGTTCTGTTTGCAGTCAATAACTCTCTCACGTTATTACCAGTTATAACATGGTCATCGTTCCAATCCGAGGGTTGAACAAGATTGGTATCCCCCCCATCAGGGACAGCGCTGACATATTGATGCTTAACGGTAATGGCCATTTATGAGACATCCAAAATCAGTCGCTAATCTTGCGCAGAACGACTCACTGCACCGACGATCTTGCCGCTCTTGTCACGCTGCACCGAGATGGTCTTGGCTTGGTTCATGTGCTGCGCAAAGCGTTCCATGCCCTTGATGAAAGTGTCCCCGGCCGATTTGTCCTCGCCGTTGCCATCGTCCTGCTTGTCCGCCGTAGCTTTAGCGGCGGCGGATGCCTGCTTGGTCTGCAGGTCGACATTGGCCTTTTGGATCATGATCTGAAGCTCGACATCGGCTTTCTCGCGCTCGATTTGCAGTTCCAGAGCGGCATTTTGCTGCTTCAACTGCATCTCTGCCAACGCCTTTTCCTGTTCAATGGCAGCCTTCTCACGCTCAATCTGCAGCTCCATGGCATCACGCTCGCGTTGAGCCTGTATCTCCATGGCGGTTTGCGCCTGCTTGGACTGGCTATCCTGCATCTGAGTCTGCGCCTTGATCTGCGCCATTTGCTGCTCGGACTGTATCTTGGCCTGTGCCGCTTGCACGGCCGGATCGGGTGGCGGCGGCTGCTGCGCTGCCTGTTCTGCGGTATCCCGAAACGCCTTCTTCACGTCAGCCGGCAAGCCAGAGCTTTCGATGATGAGCTTCATTACCTCTTGTGCCATCGGTGGCGTCAGCATCGGCGCAATGGCCGGCACCACCTGCTGCAGCATGGCATAGGTGTCGGCCATGGTGCTGATGGTATCCTCGCCCTCGTCCAGGATGATGTCCACGTCCAAGGCGCCAATCTGATTGACCAGTTGGGGGTGGCCGGTCATCGGATCGACCTGCATACCGTTGATCTGGACGAACTGCGCCAGGTTTTCGTCGTCTGTCACGCGTATCCAGCGCTCGGCCTGCCAGAACTGCTGCACGCAATTCCACAAAGCGCGATAGACCCGCAGTTTCCAGCCCTTGTAAGCCAGGATATACGGTCCGAGCTCGGCCATGCCGGCCTGTTGTAGCAGCGCAATGGCGCGCCCTGATTTGTTTTCGATGCCTTGGCCGATCAAAGCCGGGTTGGGGCCAAAGTTCTCGATCTCGGCCAGGTTGAGCTCCAGCATCTTGCTCCAGCCAGCAAAGTCGAATGACTGGTCGTCGGCCCGGATGCCCTCATTGACCGGCCGGTTGGTCATCACCACGCCGTCCGGTCGCGCCCATTCCGCCCGTATCTTCTCGATGTCGTCCACCGCACCATGGGAAATCATCAGGCGCCGACTGGCCAAGATGTGCTGCATCTTGCTCTGCCGGGCGTTGATGCCATCCTGGGCTGATTTCATGTTGCGGATGAAACCATACCTGTCCCCGTCCTGGTCGATGTTCCCAGAAAACATCAGGTATTTTGAGAACGCCTTGCCCTTCTCGTCCTTATACGGACTTTGGCCTTCCATCAGGATGGCAGCGCCAGTGAACACCGCCCAGCACCAGCCACCATTGTGCCGATACCAGATGTCCACGATCCGGAGCCGATTGACTACGCCATCGGTCGAAAACCACTTCATCTCGCGGTCGCTGTTGCTGGTCAGTTCGAAGTCATTGCCGGTCAGTTGCGAGGCGTCGACGTCCGGAAACATCTGCTTGGCGGTGTCCTCATCGACCCACTTGCCGACGCCCAGATAGCGCGCATCCTCAAAATTCGGCTGATAGGACCGCGGGTCATAAAAGAAGTTTTCGACGTCGACCACGGCAAACCCGACTTCTGGATCGCCCTGGTCGCCCTGCTCCATCTCGATCTCGATGCCGCCGATGCCATCCACGGCACCCGACAGCGCGGTCTGTGGGCTCTTTTCTTTCCAAGACTGCTGGTCCAGCACATAGCGCAACACCGCGGTCGCCAAGTCAGACCCCTGCTGGTGCTGTGGTGTGCGGGGATAGGCTTTCGGTTGCTGCCGCAACCTTTCAACCAGTCCGATCACGGCATCGATCTTGCGGGCAATGCGGTTGAACGTCATTGCCGGCTGATTGCGCTTGCGCAGCGTCTCGATTTGCTTCGCGGTCCATTGGCTGCCGTGGTAGTAGCGCCGGGCGTCGATCTGCTCGTCGATCTCATCGCGTTTGCTGAACAGGTAGTTGCTGTAGCAGCGGCGCAACTTGCCGATATCCCAGTATTTCTCGCCTTCAGTCGATGGCGCCGAGCCACCGCTGGCCCCGCCTGAACCAGGAACGTAGGACTGCTCAAGCGCCATTGGACTTCCTGGCCAGCATTTTCTTGAGCTGCTGGTTTTCCTCCTCCAGCAATGTCACGATGCCAAGCACGACATTGACACCGCTGAACGGGCCATGTGACATGCCGAGAACGTCCCGCTCCGGATGCTTGAAGCAGGCATCGTGGGCCTGCTGCAAAGCAGCCAGAGCGGCTTGATACTGAGGTCCATACATGGATATCCGCCGCATTGCACAACGGGTCAGCCAACAGACGCGAGCGCCTGACGTGCTGGCATTGGTCGATTATGTGCTAATGCACGCCCAACCGCAAGGGGTTGAGGCGGAGGCGGAGAAAACCGCTAAGGCTAGGTTCGATCGGCGAGCTTACCAGCGGGATCTGATGCGGAAACGTCGCGCCGCGCGCCGAGCTCTTGGTCATGACTGACCTTTCTTGCGCGCCGATACCAAGTCGCTCGGCTCATGCCTTCCGCTGCCCAGGGCTTAAGTTGGCTCAACGCCAGATGGGCCTCCTTGGCCAGCCTCCGACCCTTCTTGCCAGCGATAGGTGCGGCCGAGACATCGGTCACAGGTGATAATGATCGAGCCACTGTCATGGATTTGGACTTTGAAGTCACCACAGCCGCAGGCTTGGCAGGGATAGGGGTAGCTGAACTGCATAGTCCCCAATGACGCTCGCCGCATATCTTGCACTTGGCTGGCTCCATGAGACAATTCCAGACAATTTGAGATGATACGATATGCGACAATTTGAGATAGGTCAAGCCGTCAGCACCGCATCGTTGTTGGCCGGGCTGCGCTGATACGACCGATAGCCGCTGGCGAACTGGTCGACCAACTTGGGCTCCGGCTTCTGACCCAGGCCGATGCGGTGCAGGAGCTGCCCGATCAGACCCAGCGCATCCACAATGTCATCGTGCTTGCCAGCCGGGAATGACAACAGTTCCGATCGCAGGTCAGCCATCCAGCCCGCATATTGCGGAACATAGAGCCCGTCTACCGCCATCCGGCCCTGGATTGAGCGCGCCCGGATCGCCTTCTCATGCCTGGTTGGGAACGTGCTGCGATAGACAAAAGCTTGGTGCTTGCGCTGTTCCTCATCGATAAACGGCCCAAGCGCGGCGTTGATCTGGCCTTGCTCCTCGGCCCATTCATGCGGCTTCCATTGCTTGACCAGTGCACAGAACGCCTCGACCCATTCCTTCGATTCCGCCTGTTTCCTCCACATATCAAGCAGATACATGTGGCCATCCGGGTCAATGCCGACCACGACATGCACGGTAAAGTCCCCACCATCCGCCGTCACGGCATAGTCTGACCCGCCATACACTGCCAGCGTCTCACGAGGCGGCGCAGTGATGTAGGGCTTGAGCCAACTGGCCAGGAAGAACGTGCCATCGTCTGGCGCCGGCCGCTGCTGGTACAGCGCCGACCAGAACCGCGGGAAGGTATTGCTCCGGATACGCTCGAGCGCGGCCAAGGGATAGGCTTCCGGCCATAGCGCCTCGCCAGCATCGGATATGGCCGGCAACTCAACCACGGTCCATTTGTCGCCGCCTGCGGCCTGCTGGGCGAGGAGCCGGCCACTCAGATCATCCTCGTGCATGCGATGGTTGATGACGACCACAGCACCACCGGGCTGTAGCCGGTTGTAAGCTGTGCCGGTGTACCATTCCCAGGTCGTCTTGCGGACCTGTTCGCTCAGTGCATCTTCCATGCTGGAAAACGGATCATCAATCAGCATGACATCGGCGCCGCGGCCCATCAGATGACCACCGATGCCCAGCGCGTAGTAGATTCCACCGGCCGATGTGTTCCATTTTCCCCGGGCCTGGCTATCCTCAGCCAGCCGCACATCCTCGAAGATGCGCTGATATTCCACGCTGTTGATGAGGTTGCGCACATCCCGGCCGAAGTCAGTCGCCAGATCCGCCGTGGCCGAAACACTGAGGAACTGCCGCTCTGGATGGCGGCCCAGATACCATGCCGGGAAGCGCCGGCTGGCGAGCTCAGACTTGCCATGCCTTGGCGGGATCAACAGCATCAGCCGGTCAATTTCACCACGCTCGACGCGCTCTAGCTGATTGGCGATGTGCTGGTGATGTGGTGCTGTACGGTAGCGCGCGAACGTCTGCTCAGTGAATGGGATCAGATGGTCGGCCGCTGTCATCCTCTGCAGCAGGAGCTGGGCTGCGCGCAAGGGCGTCATGGATGAGCGCGACCAGTTCGTCTCTGGTCCAGTCTGTGGCGTCGCGCTTGAATTCATGAGTGTTGACGCTTTCCTGAACCGGCTTGCCGTCCAGTCTATCAGCAATGAACTGAATGGCCCAAGATTGTCCGGCTAATGCTTGCTCAACAGCCTTCTCGGCAATCTTGCGCAGTCGAGGCTGACCGTCCTTGGCAGTTTGTGTAACAGCAACCCGCAATGCATTTGCGAATGCCCTTTCGCTTGGCGGTCTGCCGTTGGGGTTGCCTGATACGCCCATGTTATGTAATTCACCGTTATGCTTTTGAATTCACTGACGTTTCACGTGTGTCGGACTTCAATCTCGCCTTTTGCTTGCGCTTATAGGCTTGCCAAGCTTTTCGAGCGGCTGAGACAGATGATTGGACGGATCGGCGTCTCATTTCCGCTTCATCAGCCGTTCCATTGGGCCGTCTCGCTTCTCATGCTTGACCTTCATGGCCCTGGATAGGAGTGCAGTGCCCTTGTCGGCCTGATTGAACTCCTTAGCCACAGCAACTGATGGTCCGCCGCCGCCCGGTGGATGCCAGCCATGGGCAACGGCAGCCATGAGACGTGCTTGCGGGGCTGATGTGCTAGACATTCATGCAAATCCTGTGAGCATGGGTTTCATGGTGTCGGGCCATTTTATGGTCTTGGCTCTTTTCTGTTGATAGCACCTGAAACACAAGCCGTTCGCCGCATGCTTGCGCTTTACCGTATCACAACTAATGCAGGCGGTAAATTTTTTTGACCATTCTACGGGTTTTTTGTGATCGATCATGTTACCGCTCCGCAATCAAATCGGCACGGCCGATGTCGCCACCGTAGGGCGTGGCTGCCATATTACCACTTAATGTCAAGTCGTCCACTGGGCTCCAGGCACGCGCCACGATCGCGAAGGCATAGTGATTCGTGGTGTTCTGGCCGGACTTGTGGATCAGGTTACGGTCAAATAGGACCAGATCGCCGCGGGCAGCCGCGCAACAGCGTGTTTCGGTCCCAGTCTGCTGGCAATACTCCGCCAGCCATTGCTCGGGCACCTCGTATTGAATGAAGCTGTGCGGGCCTGAGTTGTATTCGGCAAAGTCCCAATGTTCTCGGTGGCTACTTGGCAAAATCTGCATGGCACCGTTGGCCTCGGTGCGGTCGCCAAACAGCGGAAACCACAGGTTCACAAAACGTCGGCGCTTGGGATAGTAATGCGCCTCTGTGTGCCATTTATACAACAGACGGCTGGTATTAGGACGGCTGACGAACAGGGCTGGGCCTTCTAGCATCATAAAATGCGGCGAAACTCCCAGCAGGGAAGCACAAAGCGTCATCAACTCGGGCTGGAAGAATGCCCGTACTGGCAACGACGCGGTCAGGAACCGCTGGACCTGATAAAGCACCTCCTTGTCGGTAGCCTCCATAGCCTCCATGATATCAGTCAGCCGCCACAGATCGCGGTAGGCCCCTATCTTATTGGCCTGCATGGCATAGAGCAGGGTGATCTGGCTTTCGAGCGCGGTCAGCAAATGCAGGTCAAAGTAAGCCCGCATTTGCTGAAACCCGGCAATCTTGAATTCGGACTGCGCTAACATGTTATACCGCTACTTGGTTGTAGTTTAGCAACCTTTCCCTTTACGGGAACCTTTGCCTTTCTTGGCCATCATAGCCTCCTCTAATTGGCTCGGGATGAGCCCTTCTCGAACATAAACACCGTCAAGTCGTCTAATCCGGTCAGGCGCCAGTAGGCAAACATGCAACCGGTCAGCGCCAGATCGGGGAACATATCGCAGTACAGTGACCCGTAGTCCCGGCCCCACAGGGCATCGTTGTGGCCCCGGTAAGGAATCATCTCGGTCTTCCGGCGGTAGTATTCAGCACAGACGATCCAGCGACGGGCTACGCGGTGGATTTCGCGCAGGCTAGCCTCTAATTCCGCTTCCGGGACGTGGATTAAGACACCCGACGTCATGACCAAATCGACATGCCCATCCGGCCAGGACAGCTTGCGCGCATAGTCCGCGGTGACATGGGTGGCCGGCAGTACCTCCTCCAATACCCCGCGGGCCATGTCGTTGGGCTCGGTAGCATAGAGCTCGGCTGGGCTGAACTGGCCAATGGCTTCCAGGTTCAGGCCGACGTTGGCGCCGACCTCAAGGATCGATTCGACATGACGGGGCAGCAGCATCTGCCAAAGTGCCCGGCGCGGGGCGATGTCCTGGGACATGTTGCGCTCGGTATAGTCGTCGCCGAATTTGCCGGTCCATAGGCTCATCGCTGTCTGAGCTCACCGGTCGGACGGATCACGCCGTCGCCCATGCCATGCCAAATCGCTCGGGTGGCCGTGCACATGGTCGCAAACTGGTCCGGGTCAAGCGAATAGGCCGCATCGATGCAGCGGTCGTTCTCATAGGCCTTAATGTGCTTTTCGATCACCGTGGCTCCCAAAGCCGTCGCCGCAATCGCCGTCTCAATCCCCGGCGTGTGATCGCTCAGGCCCGCCAGACCATACCGCTGCAGGGTCTTGATGGCTAGCAAATTGGCCTGCTCGATGGTCGAGGGGTACTGCGACACACAATGCAACCAGACGATGCCCATGCCGGCGTAGTTGCGCAGGTCATCCTCGGTGGCGAGCCCAGTCGAGACGATGACCGGCAAGCCGGTGTCCACCGCTCGGTCAATCAGGTTGTGGTCTCGGATCTCGTGGGAAGCAATTTTGATGGCTGGCACGCCCAGGTCCGTCACGAATTTGAGGCCGTCGACCGAAAACACCGATGAGAACAGCGATAAGCCGATGTCATCGGCATGGCCCATCAGTTCCTCGAACCAGGCCCGCGGCGTCTGTGCCTGCTCATAGAGATTCCACAGACCGAGATGCTGGCGTGTGGTCAGTTCGTCCGGGGTGTAGCATTGTAATTTCACCGCATCCGCCCCCGCATCCTTGGCCAAATCAATCAGGACATGAGCCTTTTCAAGCGATCCACTATGGTTGGCCGAAATTTCAGCGATGCAGTAGGGCGGCTGGTCGGGGGAGATTTCACGGCCGTAGATGACCGGAAAAGTGGGCTTTTGCTCAGATCCGAATAGTCCGAACGTGGCAGGTCGGCGTTGTGTTTGGGTAGACATGACAGCTTCCATAGGCCCTGGGCGGCGACATCTGGGCTCATGTAGAGATGCCAGCCGCGGATGAAATCATCGTCTTTTGGGTGCACGCCTTCACGCCGTCCATCGAATCTAGCACGCCGCAGCCATTCGTCGGCCTTGGGATTGTCGTGCAGGATGGCACCGCCCTGCGATATCCCCAGGATTTTGCTGATGTGGAAGCTGACGCATTGCAGCGTGCCTTGACGATACATGCCACTGGTGAAACGCCGCGCGGCATCAAAAATGAGATGGGGACGTGACAGATATTCGCCCTGTGGGCTCAACTCATATTCGCCTTGCCAGTCTTCATCGCGAAATGTCACGCGACCTCCTGCATTCAGGATTGATTGCGCAACTCCAACGTAGGTCAATTTTGGAATTTGAACGGAAGCGCCGTTGAGTGATTTCCACTGACAAGCGAGAAACAGGGCCGCCGTGCATGACGTGACGGTAACGCAATAGGGTGCTCCGGTGTACTCGCAAACGGCGCGCTCGAACTCGCGGACGACGGCGAACGGATCACTCATGACCGCTTCTCATATGTATGCTGACAGATGGTGAATCCGAGCGAAACGAACAGCGACCGCGACGGGTCGTTGCGCGGATTGATGTTGGCGAGGTAGCGCCGCGGGCCGTGCGCATCCATGAGCGCCAGAATGGCCCGGCGCCCGTAACCCATGCCGCGATACTTGCGATAGAGGAACACACCGATCTCGTCCTGCTGGGAAAGATAGATCGCGCCGACGATGTCGTCCCCGACCGCGATGAAACTCCATTCGATATATGGTCGCCGCTCGACGAAGCGCACATGATCGTCAAAAGTCGGCATCTCTCGATGGCTAATGTTGACCGTCCCATCACGGTCCCCCATCAAGTCATACAGCAATTTGTGCCGATCCGGCCGCCCGTACACGCTTTCCAGGTTCACAGCCGAGGGCGGCGCAGATGACGAGATAATCCTCCCAGGTGTCAAGGACACAGCGACCCTCCATTCTCCATGGTGAAGCCAAGTTGACCCGCCGCACATGCTTGGCCTCGCGCATCAGCGGCGTGACATGCTCGCGAGCGTAGGAACCATTGGCAATGCGGTCGCATTGCTGCAACAGATCGACGGTGAACACCTCGCAATCGAAACCCTTCGGAAATGTCGGCGGATCGTTGTTACAGGCATATTCGGCTTCGGCCTCGAAAAACAAATTGAGCACATCATGGCATAGCTCTGGACATAGCAGCGGACAGTCGCCAGTGATCCGCATGACAACATCGGCGGGAAACACCTTGACGCAGTCGGCATAGCGACCAAGCACGTCATGCTCGGAGCCGCGAAATATCGCGGCATGTGGTATGTCTGCAAGAATATCGTTTTCCCAGTTATTCGGTATTGCCAGCGCCACCTCATCAATACCCTTGATGCGCTTGCATCGCGCCAGCACTTCCTCGATCACGGTGTGGCCGTTGAGCGGCAATAGCACTTTGCCTGGCAGACGGGTCGAGCCGGTCCTGGCTTGCACGATGCAGACAACCCTAGCCATTCAATGCCTCCCGCAATTCTGCCACCGTCATGCGCCTCGCTATGTCACTAGTCTGACCGTCTCGCAAGCCTTCGTGTTTCTTCTCCCATTCAGGCATACCGATCACCTTCATCTTGGCGCCCATCGCCTCGGCCAGGTCAGCCAGCCGATATGCCGGCAAATGCGGCGGAATGTTGAGTTCCCCGCCTGCCATGGTCTCGATAGTGTCCAGTACGAGCTCGATAGCTTCCTGCATGGTCATGAAGAACCGCGTGGCGTCAGGATCCGTAACTGGAACGGTATCGCTGCCGCTGCGCAGCAAAGCCTGCCAACGTGGCACCACCGATCCACGCGATTTCCAGACGTTGCCGTATCGAGTCACGGCAAAGCAGGTATGGCCCTGATAGGCATTGCGGAACAGCGTCTCGGCAAGCGCCTTGCTCTGACCATACGGACTGATGGGCTGGTACGCCTTGTCGGTGGACAGCAATACGCATTTCTCGACACCGGAATCCATCGCAGCCTCAATCACATTGATAGCCCCGCCGATGTTGGTCGCCACCATTTCAGTCGGATTGTAATAGCCGACCTCGATGCGTTTCAGAGCCGCTGCATGCACCACGACATCCATGCCTTCCATGGCCCGGCGCAGGCGCACCCGGTCGCGCACATCGCCAATGAAGAACCGCATACGGCTATCCTTCATTTCCGCTGCCATGTCGGCCTGAGCCAGTTCGCCGCGCGACAAAATTCCAATGCGCTCGATGAATGAATCCTTGAGTAGATGACGCGCGAAGGCTTGTCCAAAACTACCAGTCGCGCCTAATATTAAACACGAATTCATCGATCAATCATCCTGGATCCCATGATCTGGCCAAGTTCATTGCGAATGGCTACTCTGCGGCCTGAGCGCCATTCTTTCTTTCTTAATTTGCTAATTTTTGCGAGTTCTTTTTTCCCACTTGGTTTCCTTGTCCAGTGGTCATCTCCCCGCTTGAGCAATGATGGATCATTTATCAATTTGTTTTTTCCTTTTCTAGTCCAATCCTGCATATTGTCTTTTTGTGTTCCCACAAACAAATGATCTGGTCTAACACAGCGTTTATTATCACAATGATGACAAACATAGAGACCGTATGGAATTGGACCTCTTACAAATGTATATGCAAGACGATGCGCACTGGGACGCTTACCGTCTTTGGATATACGGCCATATCCCTTTCCATCAATGTTACCCTGCCATTCCCAACATTTATCCGTCGTTCTGACGAACGACCAAAACCGCTGTTCCGAAAATCGACTTTTCCCCATGATATATTCCTCTCTTACAACCTTACCGCCACCCCATGCTCGCACAGATACCGCGCTGCTCCCTTCGGTGTCATGTCCTTGAACTGGAACGCCGCCCCGACCGCAACGGCATGGGCACCGGCCTCGATGGCCTGGCGCATGTGCTCGTATGATCCGCAGCCACCGTTGGCAATGACCGGAATAGACACGGCGTCCGAGACTTCGCGGATCAGGTCCAGATCGTAGCCGTCCATCATGCCCTCGTGCGCAACCGACGTGAGGAGGATTTCGCCCGCACCGCGCGCTTCGGCTTCGACGGCCCACGCTGTCGAATTGTCCATTGAACCTCGCGCAAAAGATATATGGCACCCTCCGTCAAGTCGTAAAGTGTCTGGTCGCTCAACGTCAATGGAAACAACGACCGCTTGACTGCCAAACTTTTGCGCCGCTTCATTGATGAACTCCGGGTTATTAATTACCGCAGCATTGATGGAAACCTTGTCCGCCCCGCATTGTAGCAGCCGGCGGATGTCGTTGATGTTGCGGATCCCGCCGCCGACCGTAACCGGGCAGAATAGTTGATCGCAAAGCTGTTCGATCTCGTCGAACCGCGGGCCATGGCCTTCCGGAGTCGCCGCAATGTCGAGCAGGATCAACTCGTCGATGTCGCGGCGTTCTAGCAATCGCACCCGGTCCATGATCGATCCTATTCGGCGGCCTGAATTGAATTGCTTTCCTTTGACGCAACTGTGGCCGTCCCAGAGAAGCACCGGAATGATTCGGGTTGCGATGCCCATTCGACCACCTCCCGATTGGTGAACCGCTTGCAGATGGTTTCGTAGTCGGCTTCCGTCAAGCCAATGCGAGAAAGAACATCTCCCAGCTTGACGTTGATGTACCGATAAGGCCAAGCCCCTTCGCGGCCGTCGATCATTTTGATGGCTTCGCTGCGTGCCAACCGATCGCGTCGGATATGATTTGATGCAATATCCAGCGCACGACTATATCCGAATTTGAGCCAGCGCAGATGGTCGTGGATGCCAGTTTGGGCGTTGTCGAGGTTCTCATAGTCGCCAATTGAACCCTCGACTTGGCGTTCATAGGGCGTGAAGCCATGTTCTCTCGCCAACAAAAAGTTCTCATAACCGTCCCATGGAAAATAAGCGCCCATGAATATCGCTTGCACGTTCTCGGCATTGTTTGGATAGCGATAGATTTCTAATTCAGCGCGATCGATGTCCAGAATATCGGCCATGTCATCCAATCGCAGCCCGAGCAAGCCGCCAAACTCGTGCATCCAATCTTGTGTCAATCGCGTCTGTGTTTCCGAGCCAGCAGGGCCAGCGCCATATTCGTTCTGCGGGCATTCGCCGTAGAACACCAATGGAATATTGCGCTCCACCGCTTCACGCATCGGCACCGACCAAATGAGATGATGTTCACACCAGGAGATATCGCCTACCTCCTCCAAACTAAAGCGGGACAATTTGGCCCGCGTTTTTCGATTGGGTGTGACCTCAACCAGATCACACAGATTGGCAATGTTGTCCAGATTTTTACGGCCGAGCGGCGTCAAGTGATCGGTCGTGGCGCAGACTGCCAGCGGGCGCTTATCCAAGTCTAGAACTTTTAGCACCAAAGCATGAGAATCCTTGCCACCCGACACTGCCACGATGCAGTCATGAGAACCATCCGATTTTATATCTACCAGATCGATCAACTCAAACCATTTTTTTTCCCAATCGACAGTTTGCCGCTTGTCATAGGCTTGACAAGCGGAGCAAATGCCATGCTCGTCGAAATGCAGGTCCGGTTTCGTATTAGGATAGAGACAGCAGCGGCAACGGAATAGGTTCATATCCATGCCTCTATAATTTTCGGTATCATGATTCCCGCAATAATCGCTCCAATCCATACCATCGGATTGCCAAGAATTATGAAAAGGCCGATCTCTCCTCCTGGTTTATAATCATGCGCCGAACCTGTACGCTTTCGATAAAGCGCCTGCCGTTCCTGTTCGCGTTCCGCCGCGATGGGCATTTCGCTCATATCCCACCCAACTGATTGACAATAGAGAAACTTGGCCCATATCGTATTCATATCTAGGTCCCCCTTGGCTTTGCCAATGTAATCGGCTTTGGCTTTCTGATGGTCTTTTGCCGTCCGCTGATGGTATAGTTGCCGCTGTTGGCCGAAGCCTCCCGGCGCAGCAATGCGATGATGCGTTGCTGTTTCGTGTAGGGTCCGGGTCGGCCCGAGATCAGCGGGTTGTGGCGCATTACTCGTCACCTGCGCTCCACAGTGCCGTCCATTCTTTTTCTAAACCCGGAGGCCCGAGAGCCAGCCATCGGTCGTCGAACGTGTCGCTTGATCCCGGCTTGATGCTTTTCCAGACGACGGCTTTTTGCGATGACGACCATGTCATCTGCGGTCTTGAGCTTATGGCAAGTTCGGCAAACAACGCGACAATTGCAAAGATCAGCATCACCGCCAAGCCGATCGGGATGAATATGATCGTATTCGATGTTGCCGGGGAATAGCTTGGCTGTGCAGACCTGACATCGGCCGCCAGCTCGGGTCCAAGCTTGAAGTTTGACCTTGTCATTAAAGTTCCTCCTCATGCGACGTTCTTCACATTCTGCGACAGCGATGTCACGTCCGTACCTATCAACTGCGAAATGTATTGCAACACCGCAGTCTTGCTTTCATGGAACACCCGCGCGCCCATGGCAGACTTGGCCTGCGATTGTGCGGTGTATATTTTGACGGTGGCCTCGCGCGCGTCAACGATGGCGTAGTTGTCGATGGGTTCCAGGAATGCCGCCAGCCGGATCGCCTCCGCTCTGGACTTGCAGACGAATGACCGCTCATCGGCATATCCCGTCTTGATGAGCGCATATTTGCGCAAGTGCTCGACGGTCGGAAATCGTTCGGCCAGGACTTCCGGCAGATTGCGCCATCCCTCCGCAACACAAGCGAAGTAGTGGCTGTGGCTGGCCTGCGAACGGCCCTCGTAGGGGATCAACGGATATATCTCGCCCACGACATATTGCCGATTGCTAAGGTTGACGAAGCGCGGCAGGGGCAACATAACTTCGCCATTCCAGTGAAAGGCTACGGGGGTCATTGTCGATCCTCAGAAAGGTATTTCGTCGTTCATATCGTCGGGTGGCACCGGCCGTCGATCCTGCATATCAGCCGATGCTGGCCGGACAGCCTGCTTGGGCTTGTCCTTGATCTGTGGCATGCGGACCCGGATCGCCGGCACGGTGCGGCCCTGGAAGTCCACCATGGCCTCGAACAGCACGATCTGCTTGCCGATCCAATCGTCGGTATCATCACCATAGGCATTGGCGATGTTGTTGGCGTTGGTCTTGTTCAAGACCAAGCCGCGGTCTTTGCCCTCAAAGTAGAGGATCAGTTTCTTATTGTCCCCAAGTACCTCGAATTCGACTCGATCCATGGTTACAGTGACATTGCGGCCCTTGAGGTCGGCGGCCTTGAGATAGTTGGACGGGAATGCGTCATTGATGGAAGGCATGTCATGTCCTTTCGGTTCAGGTTGAATTGATTTTGCATCGATTGCTCCGGAGCAATCCTTGGGCATCATGCATCTGCCAACACAATGCCTGCCACCATAGGCTTCGGCTACACATTTACTCATTCCGCAGATACCGCGTGTCGGTTCATGTTCTTGGCTAATCTTGTCATTTCCGCTTCGGCCAGGGCCATGATGCGGTTGGAGTGTTTCTGCAGGGCTTTGAGGTTGACCATGAGTTGCTGGTCGGATGCGCGGTCGAGATAGTCGGGGTAATCCCAGAATGGGCACAGTTCGGCGCGCAGCAGATCGTATTCGCTTTCGATGGCGGACAGCGTGAGCCTGAGCCCTAGGCGTGCAGTTGTCATGTGTTGGCCTGTCTATACCAAGCGGTGTAGTTCTGTTGCTGCTCGTGCTCGTCCTTGACATCCCTGGCATGGTCTGCTGCCAATTCCGCCAAATCGTCAAGGCTCCAAAAAAGCCTCACCTGACGCCCCCAAGCACGGCGCTCGGCCGGCGTCATCGCTTCCAGTTCTCCTAGGGTCATCGTCATTGGATCTCGGGTCATGGTTCCTCCGGTTTCCATTCTCCAACTGCCAGTTCGTGCTTGCAATTTTCTGTGCAAAGTGCACCACAGATCACGCAATCACCGGACGGAAAGCGCGGATGGTCATGGATGTGCCCGGCATAACTGCGCTCGCACGGCGGCGGTTCGGTTCCTGCTTCCTCGATTGGGTCTCTAATCATGCACGCAGACTAAACCAACGGTTTAATGCCTGTCAACAATTATTTTGACAATTCGTGAAACCTGTGGTTTTCATAAGATATGAACAAGACGCCGCTTGCGGCCCTGCGCCGCGCCATCACTAGAGCCGGAACCGCAACCCGGCTCGCGGAGCAACTCGGCATCTCCAGCCAGGCCATCGGCAAATGGCAACGCACCGGCATCCCGCCGTTGCGGGTGCTGGATGTCGAGCGATTGACCGGCGTGCGGCGCCACGATTTGCGGCCGGACATCTACCCAAGGGGGAAAACATGACATGGACGAAAGAAACTGTGGATGACCTAGAAAAGCTCAATGCGGCAGGGCTTTACGCATCTGAAATTGCTGACGCCCTGGGCAATGGTATCACTCGCAACAGTGTCATTGGCAAATTGAACCGCATGGGCCTGCGAGCGGCACACAAGCCGGTCCCGCGCCGTCCCCGGCAGAAACGGCCACCCAGGCCTCGGCTGCGGATATTCCCGCCGATCCTGGCCCCTAAGCCCAAGCCAGCAGAACCCACGCCAGTCGAAACCGCGCTGCACTGCACCATCATGGAACTGCATTCCCGGTCCTGCCGCTGGCCAATCGAGGAGATCGCGCCGCGGCAGTTCCTGTTCTGCGGCAACGATACCGGCGAGACCTATTGTGGATACCACAGCAGAATTGCGTATAACTTTACGGCGAGGTGAAATGAATGTCTTGCTGCACTGCGGCGATTGCCTCGAAGTGCTCGGCACATTCGAGCCCGATATTTTTGATTCCTGTGTGACCGATCCGCCCTATCACTTCACCAGCATTGTCAAGCGGTTTGGTGCCGACGATTCAGCCCCGGCCAAGGATGGCAAGACCGGTGCATACAAGCGCGCCTCGGCTGGTTTCATGGGCAAGCAATGGGACGGCGGGGATATAGCATTCCGGCCCGAGACATGGGCGGCAGTCTATCGCGTGCTCAAGCCCGGCGCGCATCTGGTGGCATTCGGTGCACCGAAGAACTTCCACCGGCTGGCCTGCGCAATCGAGGATGCAGGCTTTGAGATACGCGACACGCTGGCGTGGTTGTTCGGTTCTGGATTCCCAAAATCGCATGACGTGAGCAAGGCGATTGATAGGGCAGCGGGAGCGGAGCGGGAAAAGATACGCATTGACGCGTCTAGATTGAAAAATCCGCCTAATTTGGTTGGTGGTGCGGGTAAGGGTGATGATCGGCCATGGCGACAAAATGCAATTGCTATGGGCTTCCACGAAGTGGACGGTGATCTACCCTCCACCGATGCCGCTCGCCAATGGTCCGGCTGGGGCACAGCACTCAAGCCCGCCTATGAGCCCATCATCTTGGCCCGCAAGCCGTTATCCGAGCCCACCATCGCGGCAAACGTGCTGCGGTGGGGAACGGGCGGGATTAACGTGGACGGATGCAGGGTGCCTACATCGGACGGCTATACCGAAAACTGCGTCACACAAGGAATCAATACGGCGCAAACGTCGTCCTACGAGCCACGGCGGGAGTGTAGGACGTTTGCGCCCGCTGCCGAAGGCCGCTTCCCCGCCAACGTCGTGCATGACGGGTCAGAGGAAGTAGTGGGGATGTTTCCGCAAAGTAAGGCGGCATACATCAATCAAGATTCCGCCGACGCAAAACTTTCGGAGCGAAAGCCGACAACAAAGCGTGGCATTACATCATTTGATGATGGCAAACCGTGTTCATCGCTTTATGTGGACTCCGGCTCAGCCGCCAGATTTTTCTACACTGCAAAAGCCGACTCCGATGATCGGCTCGGCTCCAAGCATCCCACTGTAAAGCCGCTCGACCTGATGCAGTGGCTGGTCCGCTTGGTGACGCCCAAGGGCGGCCGTGTACTGGACCCATTCGCCGGCACCGGCACCACAGGAGAAGCAGCGTGGCGCGAAGGTATGCGCGCGGATGTGATTGAGCGTGAGGTGGAATACCAAGCCGACATCCGGCGGAGGATTAAGCTGTGTCTTGCCGGACCCGATGAGCGTGCGCGCGAATCAATCAAGGCCAGGACGGCCGATAAGCCGATTGATGCTGGCCCATTGTTCGGCGGAACATGATCGCCCGCTACATCACGCAATCCGACCTTGACCTATATCTAGCGCAATGCTGGCGCGTAACCCCCTACGGGCAGCGTGGTGATGTGGGGGAGTGCTTTGTGGCGTCGTTTGAGTGCTCGCGTGATCCCCGCAATTCCCAGGATGCCCGAGCGGGGCGTTGCCATGCTCCAAAAGAGGGACTATAAAACGGTTGCGCCGCCCGAGCGTGTCGGACGGCGCAGAGATCGATTGTTGGCTTGGCGGCTGCATCGATCCTTAGACGGACCATAGATACCTACCGTATCAGGCCCCGTCAACCCTCCCCAGCCGCAGCCCCCCAAGGCGAGCCCTTCTGCGCGTAACGACGCAGGGTGTAGGGGCTTGCCCCAGTTCGGATGCGTCGAGTGGTAAATGCCGGGCACTGCCGATGTCCCATGCCGGCTCCGTCGGACAAGATATCGGGCAGCTTTCCCCTGCCTTCCATGGGCTCTTGTCCATGGGGGTAAGGGGGTGCTGCCTAGAACCCTGCCTCACCATCGGACAGGAACTAGGAAGAAAGGACTTAAAGCATGGTAGTTGCTGGCTTTGATGAATTTTGGCGCAATTATCCGCGTCGGATCGCCAAGCGGACGGCGGCAATGGCTTACGAAAAAGCGGTCAAGCGCGGTGCATCGGAGGGCGACATCCTGGCTGGCGCAATGCGGTTTTCGGCCCATGTCCAGGAGCAGGCCACCGAGGACCGTTTCATCCCGCATCCGGCGACCTGGCTGAACGGCGACCGCTGGTGCGACGAACTCAAAGGAGGAAATATCTGTGGACAAGTTGCCAAACGTAGCGCCATCACGGCAGTCGTTGACCGACTGCTTGACGAGCACGGAACAGACCAAGCTCCATGCCACGAAATGCGCCAAGATCCTGCTCGGCTGCTATCGTTCCGGAGACGCAAATGACCCGGAAATCTATGTCCGGTCGGTGATAGCGGTCCTGAGTGCCTACCCGGTCGAGATCATGGACCGGGTGGTCGATCCCGTGACCGGCCTGCCGTCCCGGCTGCAATGGCTGCCGTCGCTGGCCGAGATCCGGAAGGCCTGCGAGGAATTGCACGGCCCGATGCGCCGCGCTGCGGAATGGGATGCTGGCGCCCAGCGGCAGCTCGAGGAGCGGGCGGAAATCGAGACCAAACGCGAAAAACGGCTGACTTATGCCGAATTGCGGGCCAAATATCCGGAGGCCTGGGTGGCGGAATACCCCACAGCGGGCCAGAGATGACCGCTGAGAAGAAATTATAGATTTTAGGTAGTTCAGCAGCCCTGATGGATAATTTCAATGGATTGGCGAGAGAACCCAAAACAGGCGTTTCTAAGACAAAAAGATCGTTCCAGACAACGACAAATAGAATGGAAGTTGGAATACTGGGAATGGTTGCAAATTTGGCAAGAAAGTGGACATCTTTCTGAAAGGGGGAGAAAATCAGGAGAATGGGTGATGGGTAGAAATGGTGATATAGGACCATATTCAATGGATAATGTGAAAATTATCCGAGTTGAGACAAATAATCGTGAAGCAAATCTAAGAAAGAAACGACTCACAACGCCGCAAAACAGTATGGAAAAATGTTAACGGTCGGAGGCTACCAATGCCAGGGTCGGTTCATTTTATGCAATTGGAGAGCATCCTAGTCCGTTTCGCGAATTGCGGCTAGAACTTCCGGCTTACCAACTAGGACGCGCACACCGTCATCCGCAACTTTCTCAATCGGTAGGCGTTTGACACGTCGCTCGGCTTCGGCCAGAGCGGCGTTCCAGCCCGAGTTAAAATCATCATCAGATGGGCGCATCTGCGCTCCTATTCTTTCACCGGCTTACTGGCAGATTTCCGCTTCCGCACGAAACGGCCATGGCCGCTCTGCTTCCAGTGGGCATAGACCGAGGCTGTGGAAATCTGCATTTTCCTAGCCACAGCTGGGCCGCTCATGCCGCCGTTTAGAAGCTCGCCCACGCGCTTAATCCTGTCGGGGGTCATATACACCTTCGGCCCCCATGAACTGCCTTCCCTGCGCGCCCTGACGGCGGCAATGCCTGCCCTGGTGCGCTCGGATATAAGTTCCCGCTCAAACTCGGCAAATGCGCCGGCAACGGCCAAGTACAGCCGCCCCATAGCTTGGTTGATGTCGAAGTTCTCTGACAGTGACCGGAAAGACGCACCCTTAGCGATGATCTGGTCGAGGGTGGCGTAAAGCTGCCGCATGGACCGGGCCAGCCGGTCCAGCCGCCAGACCACGAGGGTGTCGCCTTCTCTGAGGTCTTTGATGGCAAATTCGAGGGCCGGCCGGTGCTTGCTGGCACCGCTGATCTTCTCGACGTGCATGTTATCGGGGAGGACGCCGGCTCGGGTGAGGGCGTCAATTTGGAGGTCGAGGCTTTGATCTTCGGTCGAGACCCGCGCATAACCGACCAAATATCCCGGTTCCATGTGATTTTGAACTCTAGCAGATTGTCACAGCCTTGTACGATAAATTTGACAGGCTGTCAAACCTATGCTAGATTGATTTTCGTGGATAGAAACCGGGAGTCTGATATGAACCAATATCCAGTCAACGGACCACGCGAGCCAGTGTATGCGCTAATGCGCGGACTTGGCTTCTCGATGTCTCATTGGTCCGATAAGTTTTGGAATAGCGCGGACAAAATCGAGGTGTCGATCTTCGGTGCCGGTTCCATGGCCCGCATATCTGTTGAAGGGCACGCCAAGGGCGAGTGCGAGCTAGACAAACTCGCGGAGCAGGTCAACGTGCTCCGAAATACCTAGCAGAGAAGGCCCATGACCCGGTGCAAGACGCAGAGCATGGCTGTCGGGCGACCTGGTGTCGTTCGATGGGCATTCATGCCGAACAGTCGGTGCAAATCCGGCGACCGGGGCCAGTTGTAGGATAACCCCCAATCATGCAGCCAGGAACCGGAATGTTTTTCAAGTGGTGCGACATCGACGGCAGCGGGAAGAAATGGCGTCTAGCTGTATCGCGCCAGATGGACGACGGCGAGGACGGCATCTATTTCCCAGTCGAGGATTTTCACGACTACATCGATGGCTATGAGGACTACCCGCAAGAATTGGTAGTCATGCCCATCCCGTTAAAGAAATAGGCCGCTGGAATGACTGATACCGGTGAACTACGCAAGGAAGGTCTCGCGGCTATCGGCAAGGACTTGCGGATCGGTTATTACTGCATCGAGGCCGCTGACGAGATCGACCGACTACGTGTCCAATTGGACGCCGAAATCAGAAGCCACAACCAGACGCTCCAACAACTCCGCAATCGACCACTGCGCAAATTGGCAGAGTAGGCCCATATGGGATGCGAACTTAACCAGTTCATCGGCGTAGCTCAGAAGCAAGAGCGCCTGCACTGCGCGGGAGGTCGCGGGTTCAAGTCCCGTCGATCCGATGGCGGGTGGTGCCCGCCGCATCTCACCTAACAGAGAACCCCCGTCATGATTGGACTAGATGCATACGGATTGAGAGCGGCCCGGAAGTTGATCCGTGAGACTTCGGCAAGGATGAAGGGGCAGACGGATTCCTATGCGAAGGGGCACGTTGGAAAAGTAGGACGTCATGGACCTTGTTGAGCGTCTGCGACAGAACAGCCCGGAACGTCCAACGCGGGACCGATTTGAGGCCGCCGATGAAATCGAGCGGCTGACGACAGAGATCGAATCGCTCCAATTGACGTTGACTGAACTCAACGCAAACCGAAAGCTGCGTCTCGCAGAGTAGTACAACCATATGCCAGACTATGCAGCAATCGCAGCCATCCAAGTCGGGATTGCTCTAGGCGTGGCATTGATTTATTGGCTTTAGCTAAGGCTTGCGCTTTTCCAGGTCGCGGACCCGCTCCTCCAGCTTGCGTGCGAGTTCCTCTGAACTCTGTCCGATGGCTCGCAATTCTCCGGTGGTCGGCCGCGTGGCTTCCAGACGGATCAGTTGGTCCTGGATCAATTTCAGACGCTCATCGATGCGGTTCTGGTTTTCTTTGAACTCTTCACGGCTGGGCACGCTATTGTGTAGTTCCCTGATTTCGGTTCTCCGGAAATCCCGCTCCGCTTTCAGGTCAACTCGAACCGCGTTGAGTTCCTTCCCGAGCATGCTGTTCTGATTGGACATGATGACCCAGACACCGCCCAGCAACGACAGCACCAATCCACCCAGCGCAACACTATTGCCCCACGACAGTTGCGGGGCTTCGGCGGGCATCGCACAAACCTAGTCCCGGCCCTTTCACATGGGACCGCTCACAATATTGGGCTTGGCCGGATCCGCGGCGACGGCCTTGATGTCAGGCGGCGCCTTGGGACCGACCACAATCTTGATATTGCCAGGCGCCAACGCCGCAGCCGACTCGATAATCGCCGACGGCCGATTGACAAAGATCGACCACACCGCAGCCACCGCCGTCGCCACACCGCCAATTGCGATGACCGTCGTAACAATAGGCTCATGCAACGCCTGAGATGTGGTTTGATCCATCAAGCCGAACGAGACCAACGCCGTCAGGATCATGGGAACAGTGGCACGGATGATGCCGCCGATTTGATCGCTCGTTGGGTTCATGATGGTTCCCTTTCCTGCGGATTCTCCTGCCAGTAGGTTTCAAGTTCGTTGAAAACCTTATCAATGGCAGCCGCAATCTTGGCATCATTGACCCAGAAGCCATATCCCGCCGCATTGATCTCGCGGCGGGCGAAGGCAAGCATGTGGTCAAATTCGCCCTGGGTTAGGATGCGCTTCGGCATCAGCCAAACCAGCCACGACGTTGTGACATCTGCGACTGGATTTGCGTAATCATCATCGTCAGCGCCAAGCCGCTCGGGTCGGCCGCGGCCTGGGGCAGGTTCTGCACCATGTCGCGCACCACGCCCGGCACACCGCGCATGCCGATGATCTGCGCTGCTACGGCGGCGGCACTTGTAGGATTGCGCTGCACCGTCGAGAGCAACGAATTGACCTGTCCGACCAGTTCATTGTCGGTCTTGAGCGAGCCGATCAGATCGGCGGCCTTGTCAGCGGGCAGAATCTCGATCACTGACTTGAGTGCGTCGAAGAAATTAGCCATTTCATTTCTCCTTATTCGGGCTGAACGATTGTGCAGCCTCGTCGTTCATGATTTTGCAGATGGCATTAGCCGCCGGAAGCGTGTCGAGCATGTGGACATTCTTGCCGGTCTGGTTGTCCGTGATGGCAAAGACTTTGCCATCGGGTTGGACTGAATAGCGGTCCTTGTTCACCATATCCTCATCTGGACGTCTCGCGTGTAGCGCGGTCCTGTTGGCAAATCATTCCATTCCGGATGTTCCTGATAAAGGCGCCGCACAATGGCAGGGCCAATGACCGGGAGCAAACAACCTGCCACGATTTCATGTGCCTCGCTCAGCCTCAGTTCTCTGCCTTCGTTCACATCCATGATCGCCGCCGAGATCATCAGGTTGACGGGCATACAGAACGCGATACCCACCACAGTCAACTCCGATGAGGTCAAGCCCGAAAACCGGTTTGTCAGCGGCGTCACGTCCCAGTTTTCGTGGTGCTTCGCCTTCTTGGTCTGCGCCTCGGCTGGCCAAGACAGCAGGACGAGCAAGAGACCAATCACCACCCGATCCATGGTTGCTCACGGGCCGCAAGTCCAGGTGAACCCGACGACAGGGAGGAACAGCCAGCAGGGTCCAACACCGGGAGCATAGTATTGTCCGCGCCAGAATCGACCACCTGGAGTGCCACGCCAGCGTTGGTCCTGACCGCTCCATACTCCGCCGCCATAATAGATCGGCGGAGCTTGGCCTTGGCCCCGCCCACGTTGCGGGACGATGTTCTGCGGAGCACCACGACCACGCTGCGGAGGTTGGGCACTCGCGGCGATCGGCGCCAGAAAGATCAGGATGATCAGAAAGATCAGGATGATGGTCGCGATGATCCTAGAAACCACGGCGGTTCTCCTTTCGCACGAGTTGCCATACTTTCAGCCACCAGCCGGTGAACGCGCCAGCGCCGAACACCAGTAACGCGCCGATGAAATCCTGCGCGGCTTGCGTTTCCACGGTTTATGCCAACAGCGGAATCATGTCGATTGCAGACCTGAATATCCGCCCGCCGCCAATGATGGGCGACAGGGCCCGATACAGCAGCAGAATGACAATCAGAACCACGATAACCCAAAAGATCTGGATAACACGATCCGGCAGGGACACGCCGAGCTTCTCAAGAACCCAGATCACAAGCCAGCACAAACCAACCACAATACAGATTTGAATGAGTAGCATAATGACGTTTTCGACCATGATAGCCTCCTATATTGCCCTCAAGCACCGTCTAGCCTTGGCGAGCTGCCGCCGGGTCAAGTAACGCTCAGCATATTGTTTCGATACTTCAAGGCCGTATGTCTTTACCACATACCGCACCAAGTCGCATGTCAATTTGGACTGCGCCTCGGCCTTGGTGGCCAGCATCACCAGCAACAGCGCCACAACGACTTTCATGGTGACCGGAACGTCACCGGGGTCTTGCGGATACCGCCCAGCACCAGACCCGACAGTTCCGGTGTCGTTCCGCCTCTGGAATCGCCCATGAACAGCGCGGTTGCGGCCCCGGAGGCTGCCATGGCACCCTGAGCCCCGCCAGAGGCCAGGAAATGCACCGTGGCTGCGCCGGCATCAGACAGGGCTGCCCTGGCCGCCCAGCGAGCAACGAATGCGCCAGTGGCCGTCCCTGAGGCAAATAGACCCCCCGAATCCCCCGATGTAGCGGCGCGCACGGCAATGCTGGCAGCAACCCAGAGGGTGACCGATGTGTCCCAGGCCCCTGGGTTAACGGCGCCTGGAGATGCAATTTCCTTGGTGGCGGCCCCGCTAGTCGACTCGTTGCCACCGCTGGTGATCTCGATCTGATTGCTATAGTCGCCGGGTGCCAGAATGCCGGTTCCGCCAAGGGTCGAACCAATGGCGGTAATGACCCAGGCATTGGCATTGGCAGTGGTGATAGATGGGCTGTCCGGAGCGGAATTATTACCGAATGTTGTGGTTGTGGTGGCGTCTTCAGGCGTGGCCTGATCGACCGCGCGCAGCACGATGACGGTGCAGGCATTGCCGGTGCCGCCATTGGCGGCAAATACCACGTTGGCCGCGGCTGCGCTCAAAACCTTGCGATAGACGTAAAACGTCGAGACGCTGAACTCGTCCGACACGGCGACCAGTTGCGTGAATCCGGTCGGCGGGGTACCGGTCTCGAACTGGGTTTGTTGGAATCCATAGACCACATCGCCGGAAGCGGTGCCGGACAAGGCGATGGTAACGGCTGAGCCGTCCGATGTCTCGCCCTCGAACGTACCGACCAGTGATATGCTCACCGGCTAGTCCTCGGTGATGGTGGTCGCGGTGGTGATGATCGGCGTCACACCGGTCGTAATGGCGATGTTGGGGCTGAGTGTCCCGCTATAGAGGATCTTGCCGGCGTTGCCGGTATCGGTCGTGCCCACCGCAGCATGGGTCGCCGTCATGGTGCCGCTGCCGGCAGTGGGAAAGCTGATATCAGCCACCGGGCTGACACTGTTGCTGCTGACCGACCAACCGCCTGAGTTGCGGTTGACCGCCACCCTGGCATAACTGCCATAGGTCACTTCGTTGGTCAGTTGCGTCCCAGCTTCGCCGGGATCTGCGGTGTGCAGGCTGACATAAAGCACGGTCAGCGGGCCCGAGGTGGCATTGATGGCAATGTTGGCGATGGTCGTGGCATTGAAGATCAGGGCCAGGACATCGTTCTCGAAAGTGTTGCCCTTGGACATGGCTTTGCTCCTAGGCCCATTCGGCCGGGTTATCGGTGAACACCACCAGACCAGATGCAATCAACGTGATGACATCGGACGTATCAGTGGACGAGAACGAGCAGCGATAGGCGCCGTCGAGATTGCTCATATCGGCCGGTTCGGCCTGCACCAGCAGAATGTCGCCCACACTGTCGCTGGTCTTGGTGATACCGTCGCTGCCGACCGTGGTCAGTCTCAATACCACCGTGTCGGTGTCGCGCTCCCGGAATGCCAACTCGAAGTCATAGCCGGCCAGCGTCAGCCGTCCGCCGGTGTCCTCGTCGATCACCGGGATATATTGCTGCCAAGTGCTGTTGATCGGGACGCGGCCCTTGATGATGGCAGCATCGTCCGGATCGGATAGGCCAAAAGAGATTGACATTAGAGATCACCATAACAGACGAAAAAGATTGCAGTAGGGTCTTTATCTGTTCCGCCAGTGGTGATTGCTTTCAGGGTAAATGATCCGGCCGCTTGTGTTAATAAATAGACAATTGTGGCACTGGCGTCCATTGGACTGATGGCAACCGAATAGTTTGCACTGGAAAAATCATTGGCAATAGTTACGGTATAATCCCCCGTATCGGCCCGCACCACGCTGGTGACATTGTAACTGGCGGCAATCGTGCCATCCGATCCAGCAAATTTTGCCCAGGCCTTACTGGCAGCCGGATGAAAATGCTGCCGCCCCGGCGTCACCGCGCGCGTCACATCAGTGCCGGTTTCCATTTCCGACTGGATGGCAAGCTCAATCAAACCCTCGACCGTGTCGGTGGCCGAAGGGTCGGTGACCGTGGTCGGCTGCACCACCGCATTAACCCAGGCCGAGCCATTGTAGATTTCGAAGGTCGCCAGCGTGGTGTTATAGCGCACATCGCCGGTTGCCGGCACGCTCGGACGCTGTGCTGTCGTGCCGGTCGCAATGTGGGTCTTTTCAGTCGAAGCCCCGGCGCCGACCAGCGCCGCCACGTCGGCCGACAGGTCGGCAAATTCCGCCGCCGTCACGCCACCCAGGTTGGACAGTGCCGTCGGTGCCGTGCTGGCCCCAGTGCCGCCGTTGACGATAGCAAGAATACCGGCCGCGCCGATCGGAATGTTGCCGTCGATATTGTCGCGGGTATACACCGTCACGTCGGAACTGGTCTTGACTACGATCTTGCAGCTGCCAGTCGCCGTGTAGCGCATGTCATGGCGGCCGGCACTGTCGCAGAC
>ERZ1292629.476-Hain-H43-01um-R1-476-length-43554-cov-10_pt1 | contig 43554 bp, 45 predicted proteins | sample MGYA00564399_ERZ1292629 | MGnify/ENA primary metagenome ERZ1292629 (study PRJEB36523, sample SAMEA6512636) | groundwater metagenome | collected 2019-01-08 | study: AquaDiva: Metagenomics assemblies of 32 groundwater samples
TTGAATGGTGAATGGTGTTCTTTTATAAACAACTGCTTCTCCTTTGTCTAAAAGATTTTGAGCCTTTTTATGGCTTTTCATAGGCATGAGAGGTTTCCCTTTCATGTTTAACACATAAACAACGGATACTATACTCAAGTTCCGTCTCCCTTGTGTTGAAGGGAACAGATTCTCATCGAGGAGTTATTTGAGGTTTTTAAACTCTGCTCACTATTCCCTCTACAAGAGAATTGTTTAAAGACAGAGTCACAGTAGAGCCAAGAACGTGAGAAGTATTCTTGGGTGTGTGGGTTAAACCTTCTCTCAAATAACGTTTGTGTACAAAACACTTTTAAGGGTGCTCCTTAAACCCTCTTGTCACTGTGTAGATTAGAATAAAAACTACAAGAATTTTTCTTCCAAGCTACCGGGCTTCAGCCCGTGTAGTCAGTGACGATTAATTATACAAGAATTTTTCCAGCAAGTCTAGTTATATTAATAGCATCATCAACAGCTCTATGATGAGTGCCTTGAATTCCCATTTTATACATTTTTAAGGCTTCTTCCATTCCAACTTCTTTGGTTAATTTTGCTTTAATAGCAAACAGATTTTTAAGGTTAATATGAGTTCCGAACGGGTAAATAGCTCCGTATTTATTACGCGGATAGAAACATTGTCTTTCAAATTGTTTACGATCGTAATCTCCCCAACTAGCCCAAGGTCTTTCTTTATATCGTTTTAATTTATCACATGCTTCTTTGAATGAAATTCCATTTTTGTCAATCATCTCTTGAGTTATAGTTGTCAGTTTTGTGCAAAATTCACTTATTTTTGAATATTGGTTTTTAACAAAAATATCTTCTGAATTTTCTATTTCCCAAGTTTTTAAATTAAAAACACAAACTCCTATTTCAATAATTTCATTGAATTGCCCATCAGGAGGATATTGTTCCCAGCAAGTAGATTCGACATCTATGACGATCAGTTTGTCCAGCCTCTTAGCCATTAAAAGTTCCTTTCAGGGCATTTTGAATATCTTTCTTTTGATTCATAAAAGTTTCAAAATCTTGTACGTTATTAGGTCCAAAAACTGGAGATGATTTATTGTAAACTATAGTTGCTCCAGGGCAAGATTTAAACCCTTTAGATTTCCAATCCCAATGTTGCGATAATCCTACAACTCTATCTCCAACATAAATTGCTTCATCTAATTCATGAGTAACGATAATAACTGAACACTCTTTTTGAGTATTAGATTTAATATCTTTTCTTAAATTAGTTCTTAACTCTGATCTAGTTGCTTCATCTAAGGCTCCAAATGGTTCATCTAATAGTAAAATTTTTGGTTTCATAATTAAAGCTTGAGCTAAAGCAACACGTTGTCTCATACCTCCAGACATTTCATCCGGGTAGAGATTTATTGCGTGTTCAAGTTTTACTTTTGATAAAAGTTCTGCAGATTCTATAAGATGTTTTTTTCTAAGAGGTAGCCACTTCCAAAATTTCATTCGTTGTGGAATAGTTGTTTTGTCTAGTTTCAAACCTAGAGCTACAATTTTTTGAGCAGTCAAAAAATATAATAATGAATATTGCTGATAAACTACTCCTATATCTCGACGAGGATGAAGAATTTGAATTGAGCGATCTTCAATATTTAATATAATTCGTCCTCTTTTTGGTGGATGAGTTCCTGTAATAGTTCTCAATAAAGTAGATTTACCACACCCCGATGGACCAACCAAAGAAACTATTTCTCCTGGTTTTATTTGGAGATTAATGTCGTAAAGAATGTGGTTCGCACTAATTTTATATTTTGTGCGATCTGTTTTTGAATGATTAAACCAATGATTGACACACTCCACTTGAAGAATATTCTCATTCATTTTTTGGTATACCTTGGAGATACTAATTCTCTTAATTTTTTCAAAGAATAGTCTACAGTTAAACTAAAAGTTGCTAACATAATTAAATAAGGGTAAACTATATCCATTCGAGTTTTATGTGACTCAAGACGAATTCTAAACCCTATTCCATTGTTTGCACATAACATTTCGGCAGCAATTAAATAGATTAAAGCTGGACCAATTTGGGTTTTTATGGAATTAATAATATTTGGAAGAATATATTTAAACACGATCTCCAAAATACCTTCCATATGACTACCTCCTAAAGTATATGATTTATAGATATGTTCAGAAGGTATTTCTTTTATTGCGGAACAAATATTCGTTGTCATAGAAGGTAAAATGCCAAAAGCTATCATAAGGATATATAGCCTAATATCTGTATCTACTAATACGAAAAACACAGCCAAAACTGCTGTTGGTGGAATCGAACATAAGCAAAATATAGGTACAAAAAACGATTCAACATGAGCGATACAGCCCATAAGCAGCCCTATAACGATAGCTCCTATAATACTTATTCCTAGACCAATAACAAGTCTAGTTCCAGTAGCCTTTAGGTCTACAATTAACCACCTTTCACCGGATCTATAATTGGGAGTTACAACTTGTTGAACTCCTTTTGCTAATTGATTCCATGTTGGGATTGTGGTATCATCTGGATTAATTTGGTGTTGACGATAAGAAAGATATGTATAAAATAACACCATCAACAATATGGAACATATTGCGATTACAACTCGTTGATAGTATTTTATTGGTTGACAAATCATTTGCAAAATTTTGATAACAAATTAAGAACTACTACAGAGAATATAAATGCTATCAAATAATTCACGACGCCAAAAGCGATATAAGCAATTCCTTCTGGTTTCAGACTCCCTTTTTCGTTTGTTATTTTCGACCCTTTAAGGATTTCTCTTTGAGCGAAATTAAAAAAAGCAACAGAAAAACTCACGGAAAGAACAAGAAAAAACATAGTTGTTATTATATTGTAATTCATAAAGTTCATTTCAAGGATTGCATATATTGTGGGTCAAATCGTAAGTGAGTTTTTGTTTGATAATTGTTCCCAAAACCGATTACAGGGATTTGGTCTTTTGGTAAAAATTCTAATTTTGCACAAGTATTTACAACTTTTTGCATAGTTTGTGGCAAATCGGCACTAGTAAACAATGTAGTCCCATCAGACGGCGTTTTATAAAATACCGTTTGACGAACTACTTGTCTCATATTTTGTAAAGTTAAACTGGAAAATTTTTCACCCAAAGCGATTAAAGTGTCATCTTGAGTAGATGGATGCTCAATCCTTTTGTTTATTTGATAGAATGCTTCACAAATGGCTTTAGCAGCATTATCTGCTCCAGGACGTTTTAATGAATCTTCTGACATAACAACCATGTCTATAATTTCACCCTTTATTTGTGTAGAATCAAAAAGAACTTTCACATCTTTTCTTTGATTCAATGTTTGTAAAACAAATGGGTTCCATACAACAATGGCTTTTTGGTCGTTTTTCTTTTGCTGCATTGCAATTGCAGCTACTCCAGGGTCCATATTAACCAAAGGGAAATCTGCTGGATTAAGCCCTTTAATTTCAATGTTCCTAGCAACCATATACTCAGAAACTGTTTTTGGCAAACCATAAATAGGGTATTTTTGTAAATCTTCTACCGTTTTAATATCTGGTGTTACTAAAACAGCATCAGCACCATAGCTAGTTGAAGTGGCTAGAATTGCTACAGATGGTCTTTTAAGAGCAATATTAAGAATATCCACGTTTGTAGCACAAACAGCATCAGCCTGATTGGCTGCATACATTGTAAGACACGGATCATATTCTGCAAGTTTGAGAACTATATCTACCCCATATTTCTTTTCGATTTCTCCTAATTTGCCAGCATCTCCATCTATTAATTTAAGATCATTAGCCACACCAAATGTAGACCAAGATGGGTATTCAGACCACAATAAAGAAAATTGTGGAGGCGAATCTGCTTTTGAAATCCCAGCCAAACACAACAAAACAATGAACAATTTGATCGTTTTCATTTTTTCCCTTTCGTTTTAGACCTTTTCCGGTTCTTTCAAATGAGCAAGTTTTTCTTCTAGACGTTTTACTTTGTCATCTCCAAGCCCCAACATAGCATCAAATTCAACATTTGATTTCGCTGATTGAGCAAATTGCTCATATTGGGCTTCAAGGTGTTTAGCATCTGACCCATTTAAATCTCGTGCAACTTTTGCTTCTGCTTTAGCTTGTGCTCTCATTTCTCTTAATCTAACAAGTTGAGATTCTGAATTATCTTGAGAGATTCCAGACAGAGCATCATTGATGGCTCTTTCTTCTGCCGAAGATATTACATCGGCTACAATATCTGCGGATTCTTCTTTAATTTTCTCTATTTCGCGAGAAAGAGATTGCAACTGTATTTGATGATTACCAATCGTACCAGAAAGAGTTTTAATGTCTCCTTCTAGTTCAGTAATACGAGCTTCTTTTTCAGTTATTGTAGAACTAAAGTCATTGAATGCGGCTTGACATTCTAAAATTACTGAGTCAGATTTTATAAGTTCAGGAAAATCTATTCCTTGTGACTGCAGTACTGAAGACCTTTCTTTTGCTTTTAACCCAGCACCAGTTTGACGATCTCTTAGTTTAATAACTTCATCAGATAGTCTCTTAAGAGTTAATGTTTTCTTTTCTTGTTGAGCTATTAAAGTGGCTACAGCCTCTTTATATTCATTGATACGTGTTTTTTTGTCTTGAATAATCTTCTCTGTTGTTGCTCGAATAACGCCTGGATCGCGTTCTATTTTCGATGTTTGTTTATCAACACGACCAGTCAATAAATATCCAATTGCTCTAAAAAATCGGAAAATAGATCTAAGCACATTCAGTCTCCTTTACCATTTGTTTCATTCCAATGTTTCGTATTCTTTCTGACACTTTTGTTGCAACTTCAAAATCATCTTCTATTTCTTGTTTTATTTGAGCATAGTCAGAAGAACTTTGATTACTTTTAATACTCAAAATTTTAGTCACTGTTTTACTTAAACTAGCGATTATGTCTTGTGTACATTTCTGGTTCTCTTTTAAAGATTTTGTTATAGATTGTCGTGAATCCTTATCTTGAATAGTTTGGTAAAGTTGATGTAAATTAACATTTCCATGAAGCAAACGTATTCCCTCATTAAACAGATCGTTTACCTTATTGGAAACATCTGATAAAGCAGGAACTGTTTTTAATTCTTGTTCGTTTTTTCTAAAAGTTTCTAAAACATTTCTTAAATCATCAAAGATTTCTGAATCTTTATATCCATGCAGTTTAGCAGCCAGTTTATCAAGTTTCTCTTTTGCACGTTTCTCATTTTCTTTTTGTATTTCTACTCTGATTTTTTCGGTAACACGTTCATCGCCGAGAACAAGTCTTGTAAGAAAGCTACCAACGCTGAATAGCAAACTAGATATCGTTAAAATTAATAAACTTTTAGAAGATGTGTCAAATGTCCATATTAAAAGTCCGCACGTAAATCCAACTACAAACGGAGCTAGTGTTATTGGGCTAGATGCTAAAGCTAAAAGAAATTTTTGTCTATCTATCAATATGTTTTTCCACCGAATACAAAATTAACAGAAGAACTATTTCCAATCACCGCTTTTGTATGTAAACGGTTTTGGCTAATTCCTAATACTTGCAAATATTCGTTTACAACATTCGCCCTTTCCTGAGCTAAGTTTAAATTCGCCTCTCTGTCTCCACCGGAAACAGTATTACCTATTACAAATATATAATAAGCAGGAAAGGATGTCAAATTGTCCGCTAAGTCTTTTAGGTCTCTCTGACTTTGTATATTTATTTTAGAACTACCTCTTGAAAATTCCAGTTCATTAACTTTCAAATTTCCAACAATAAACAGTTTCTCCCATTCGGCGTCAGTTAACAATGGGAGGTCTTCAATTGCCTGAACAGTTTCAACACCTCCATCGCCAATATCTTTCAATAGAGATTTTCTAGATGGATGAAAGTTCTCTTTTTTAAGTTGAGTTAAGGTTTCGTTATAATATAATTGATTTTCAGAACCTTTAATATTTTTTGATATGGACCCAGTAGATGTAAGGATATTTGAAATTCTTATAATCATGTCTTCGATGTGAGTGGTTCCAGTAATAACGCCTAAATAAGCAAAATTATCTAAAGTATTAGCCCACTGGATTCCATTTACAATACGTTCAGATTCTTTTTTATTGCCAGTTTCTTTCGCAATAAGATCAATCATCCCATTCTCAGAATAAAAATAAATTGTGCGTAAATATGCTTCTGCAATTAATTTTACTAATTCTGGATTACTTGCTATTAAATGCCTACTTACAACTAAAGCATCTACTATTAACCCATCCATTTTTGAACTATCTAATAAGCACTGGACTCCATCTATACTAAGAGCTTGAGATAATTCTGGTTCCCATAAAGCAAAAACATAAGGTTTGTTGGGATATTTTTTGATCTGAGACAGAACATCTTTAGACCCAGTTGCTTCTATTAAAAAATTAGATGACAAACGTGGCAAATTGAATTGATTTACAACAATTCTAGAAATAAATTCACTTGGGGATTTTGGTGTAGCAACAAACCTAGCATCTTCTCTATTAAGATCGTTTATTGTCCCAATAGACTTTTTCCATGAAACAAGACCATCAGCCCCTTTTGTTTGATCAATAACCAAAATAACAGTGCCAGATGGTGGCCATTCTCCAATTTCGAGACTGGACGAAATCATCGCGTCTAAGGTAAAAACAGTTATATCTATTTCGTTTTTTAACAGTTTTTTGCTGCGTGATACATAATCGGCTTTATCGTCTTCCCAAATTATTTTTATACTTTGTTCTCTAAGTAATCGCTCCATCATTTCAGAGCGCAATGGAGCATACCCAGGGAACATATCATAACTACCATGAAGTTCATATTTATATTGAGTTGAAGAACTAGTATTTTCAATTAGGGATTTTTTCTGTGAAGGAAAAATCCATAATTTAGTAATAACAGAACCAATTCCGGCAATAAAAAGCCAGATTATTGTTGCTAAAATTATTCTTTTACGGTTCATTTTAACCTATTTTATCTAGTAATTACGAATAACTTTAATTAAGGCTATAAAAATAATAAGCCCTATAACACCTCCACCACATATTAGTCCAAGCGGAGCAAATAATACGTTTGATTTGCTTTGTGTTTCTATTGCCTTTGTTTTCGGTTTCTCCCCAATAGGTTGGTTTTGTGGAACAGATAATGCTGTAATAATTTGTGTTGCTATATCACTATCTAGTCCCTGCAACAATTGAAAATCTTCATCAATAGTAGATGTTCCTGATTTTTGTTCTATCTCTGCAAAAGTCTGTTTTATTGCTTTGGTTAAAGATTCCGGGTCATTCCCTTTACGATATGAATTCACTTTTTTAGCTAATGTATGATTCTCTCTCATTCCTACTCCAATGGCATCAACAATGATCCCACGGGACAGAATCTCTTGAACTCGTTCATCTACTTTTTGTCCAAAATCTGCTTCACCATCAGTAATAACTAAAAGCCTAAAAGAACCACACCCAAACTGTTTTCCTCTTTGCTTTAACAGACAATCTGCACCAATTTTAATATAATCACCTAAAGGTGTTCCTCCCCCTTCTTTAATTGACGAAACAGATGTAATTAATGTTGTTTCGTTTTTATAATCTAAAGGATAAATCCAACCAGAAGTATTCCCAAAAACAACGATACCTATATTAGTGGTTGAACCAATATTTTTAACAACAGAAATTAATGCGTTTTTAGCAATAGAAATTTTAGACTCTTTAGTCCCTGGCATTTCTCCGTTCATGGAACCAGATGCATCAAAAACCACTACAATGTTATCAACACAATTTTGGTTAGGAGGAATATCTTCACCAGCAAAGATCAAAGCTACAATATAGAATAGCATTTTTTATTCCTTTTAAAAATCGAAATCAGAAGGATTTTGAACTTCAGATGAAGTACGAATAACTCGTATTTCAACTCTCATGTTTTTCTTAGCTTCTTCCATTCCTGTTGGTTTTGGAATAAATGGTTCACGGATTCCAATCCCCATTGGTCGAAGTTGAGATTTATCTATATTTATTCCACTGTTTTGAGCAGCAATACTAACAGCTTTTATTAAAGATTCAGCCCTTGCTCGTGTTAAATTAATAGCGTCTTGCATAACATCTCTTGGGTTATGCTCTTGTATCCCATCGAATGCTCCAGATTCTATTAGCCGGATTAACTCCGATGTTTGAGAAATGTCTAATGGACGACCATTTAGAGTGTACTGCCAATTTCCAGGTCCGCCTGTTCTTTGGATAATTTTCTTTTGTTCTCCAGCTTTAATAAGCTCTATAAGGGTTTTTGATGGATCAGCATGTGCTCTAAATAAAACAGCCGCACTTCCAAATTTACTAAATATGTCTATAACTTTTGTTATATCGTTTTCATAATTTTGTAGTGAAAAATCTGTTTGGTTTGGCTGAAAATTAACTGTAAAAGAATAAATTGTCTTTTCGTCTAAAGCCCCCTTGCTGAATTCTTCAATATCTTTTTGCAAAGCTTCTGCATTAAACCGGTCAGTTCTTGCTACACTTGTTTTAGTTAACCCTCCTAACGAAGCAATCTTTTTGTAATCAAAAGATGGTGGAGTCAATGGGAACTTATTTTTGGCATATCCTCTATTAATAGCAAGATTAATAGAACTGTTATTTAACGCTTGAAACCCAATAGGATTATTTTGGTCTTCGAAGAAAACTACGTTACCAGGGAATCCTACAAATCGGCAATCACTAATTAAACCATGAGCATCTTCTATTGTAGGGATTGCTTTCTTGCCAAAAAAAGATTGAGTCATTTTTAAAAGAGCATCGTAATCTTTAGATCCTTTTGATTCGTAATCTTTCTTCCAATCAATAACAAGTTCACAACCTTTTAAATACCCAGCAACAAATCCTTCAACGGTTTGACGATTTTTAGAGTTGAAATCTGATCTTACAAAAACCATATCAGCAATAGAATGGGATAATTCTGATGTAGAAACCAAAACTCTTGAACCTTTTACTGTTCCTTCCGCTCCAGACCCAATGTTTTGTAAACCACCTGTTAAACTAATCATGTCAGGAGTAATAACACAAGCCCAATCAATTTTAGGATTTTTCTTAAATTGTTCAGCAGGGCTATCAGAAGTTCCTGTTATATCATTCGTCCATATAATGTGTATATCATCCCATGTTAAATTCGCAGTACGGAGTACGTCATCTACCAAGCCTACATGTGGTCCATTTTTCTGTAGAACTCCAGTTGTTCCTTTTAGTTTATTTAAACTAGTAATTTGATCACGCGAAACGACATGATCCCCGCCACTCCAAGACATTTGAACAATGGCTATAGGTTTTGTTCTATTATCTTGAGAGAGAGTTTCAGAAGCAATACCAGCCATAGCAAAAGTTCCACGCCAAAATGGAGTTTTGCCAGAAAGATAATCTTGAGTTTGTTTAACTGGGTCATCTTCCCTAACTAACTTAAACTTCAACCCCATTTTGCCAAAAATAGAATCCGGAGTTGTTTCTACTGATAGCCCATTGGCAACGAACAACCCTACTTCTGCTCCCCAAGTGATGCATGGAACGATAATAGGTTTAACATCTTTGACATCAGAGATTTGAACAGAACCGACAAGATCAGAAAAACGTTCTTCTGCCTTAACAACTGACAGAAGTCCTAGAAACAAAAACACTACAGTCTTTTTCATATATTTTCTCCTTCGTCTTCAATCTACCATGCTTCAAGAAAATGTCAAGACAATTTTCAGAAATTGCTTGTTAGACTTGTTAGTCCCAAATTGAAATGCCTGATTTTAATCTATTTACGATAATCGGTCGTTTTGCCCAATGGTCATCTTTGTCTTCAACCACTTGTAAAAAATCTGCTCGTACTATCTTGTATCGTTCGTCTACATTACCAGATGTTTCGTCTTTAATATACAAACCTTCCATCAAATTCGTTAAATCTGTTTGTTCTAATGCTTCATTTTCTGGAACACCAGATTCTTTAGCTGCGAGTTTTAGATTTTCAATATTTTGCAAAGTTTTAAATTTAGATGGTCCAATTAACGAAAGCAAATCATCTAAATGGTTGAACGTTGACTGTTTTAGAACAGGAACAGAAACAATGTTAAGTGGTTTCAGCATTTCATGTCTTATAGTAGTTCCAAGAAATATTTCTTTTTCGCGATCGAAGACATCGAATTCAAGAAAATAATGAGGAAGGTTATCATAGAACTCTGTATGCTTAGCAAACATCCACTCGCCGTACATAATGTATCTGTCTTTAAGAACATCGTATAGTTGGCTTGTTTTAGTAAAAGCCCAAGATTTAAATAAGTCAAATTGTCGTTGATCGTGACCTTCTAGATAGTGTCCACGACTTTGGAGATAAAGTTTTCCGTTTTCAAAACTAATACCACAATTTGACGCATCGACTTTTTCCTCTATTACTAAAAATTTGCTTTTTACTTTACTGAATGGAACGCAATCTAAGTCTTCGTCTCCTTTTTGTTGGCGAGAGCCTTCAAGATGTGGAGTTCTTGGATATTTTAATATCATATAATTTCGCAAAAAGAAAAAATGCTCTGGTCCCCATATCCACAGCTTTCGCGGTCTCGGAACGTGGCGTTGCAGGGTTGGAATCCGCAACCGGGAAACTTCCACGCCAGAACGGGTTTGCACCCGCAGAGCAGTTTTTCAAAATCCCTGAAATATTTTTGTCAATTGCTCTTCATCATAATAATTATCTACTTCAACATATTGTTTTTCTGAACAATAGCTGCTCGGAGCTATACGCTTTCGAACAGCATCGATATACATAGAAAACTTTCCTTCCTCAAAAGTTACCAAAAGTTGTGGAAAATTTTTCTCTATTTCAGAACGAAATTGTTGAGCAACAGCAGTGTCAATACCTATTTTTGTATATTTGGCATGTTTCTTTATTAATTTAATCCAATTATCATTTTTTTGACGATAAGATTTAAATCCTTTTCCACGCCCAGTCTCTTTATATCCCAATAAAACTAGAGTTTTACCTATTTTAGCAACTTCTTTTAAAATAAGTTCTAATTCATATTCGCTTTGTGTTTCAAGTACATAATGAAAACTTAATTTGTCATCTATCCCATAAGCTTTCGATAATGCATAAGCTTCTCCAATTTTAGAAGAGCAATCAATGCTAAGAGCGAAACGTCCAACACGTTCTTTAACCGCATTTAAAATAAACGGGTCATTCATCCATTTTATAGTAAATGTCGTAAAGTTAGGAACAATATTTTTTTCAGAAAAATGTTCCAAAATTTTTATAAAATCAGGGTGTAAAGATGGTTCTCCTCCTCCTAAAGCGGCTTCGAATACTTGCATTTTCTGCAATGTACTAGATATATTATAAAAATCATTAATATCTGCATGAGCGCCAGAAGGAGTAGAATCTTGGAAGCAGTAAGCACAATTAAACGGACAATAATCCGTGATTTTTATATCAACTAACTCAGGTGTTGCTGATTTTGTGTAAGGCAGAGGATTTTCGCCAAAAGTTAATCGGAGTTTACACCCTGTTTCTTTATTAAACAGAATCCAATAATTTCCATCTTTTTTGCAAAAATGGGAACCAACACGTTCATCTCTAGGCAAGACGTGTTTCTTTCTGTTTTCAGTAAATCTAACATGTTCACTATTATCGTTTCCGCCGACGATCGTCAGATTCTCTTGTAAATAATAGTTTTTTAATTCATCAAAAAACTCTTTGCTAACTTGGCCTGTTTCAATACTATATGGCAAACACATTAAACTTTGATGATCAACATATCCGTCTTTATTAGGAGTAGCATTAGTCCATTCTTGAACAACAGACAAAGCTATGTCGTGTCCTAGTTCTGTTTCTAAATTGGAGTAAAGAGTTTGAGCTAAATAAGAAGATTTAGCTTTCTTACTTGTTGCACACCATTCATCCCAGCTAAATTGACCATCTTTATAATTGTCTTTGGCTTTTAAACCGAAAATAATGCTATGCGTGCTACTGGAATTAGCAGCAAATCCAATTCTGACGTTATCAAGTTTCATATTCAAACTCCAACTGCTACTTCCATCGCGTCTCGTGCGGACTTTGAGAGTTTCCTCGAAAGTCGCGCCACATCTCGGCGCGAACGTCCACAATGTCTGCGTCCTCAACTCTCACATTCAAGTCGCTCCATAATCCGAACGGAGACACAGACCTCACTGAGTTATCATGCGTACAATCCCATATTAACTGAATAACTGTACTCATTAAAATTCCGAAAAAGAAAACTAAACAATCAAATCTCGATTCTGCTTCCTTCCAAAAAGAAGGTCCAAATAAAGGAAAATCTAATATTTGCCAAAAAATAAATAGCACAAATAAAGTTACAAAAACCCTGAATAATCGTTTAAGTCTCCAAGTTAACATTTTGGTATTCTACTTTGATCTAGAAAAATGTCAAGAGAAATTTTGAGTTATTTTTACGGTTTGGATTTTTTCAATGCTTCCTGAGCCGCATGAACAGCATAATCGTCTTTCGATAAAGCTACTGTTAGCTCACGGCGGTCCACTTCTTTTTGCTGCCCAGCCAAAGCCCGACCTTTAATAAGGTGTCTCGGATCACTTTTAAATTTAGGCTCTCCCACCTCATCTTTACCTAGCAACTTAATTCGTTTGCGAAGTGCCCTCTCAGGATCTTTCGTCTTTTTCTTATGTTCTGATTCTTTGTGATTATCTAAAGACTGTTTAATGCCTTTTGATACAATGTAAGTTCCTAGCCCAATCATACGTTCCATTTTAGAAGAACATTTTTTGCAAATAATTTTAGGATTTTTTTTAATAGAATGAATAATTTCTTCTACTATTTCACAAGAAGCACAACAATAATCATAACATGGCATTTAAGACTCTCCTATTCTGCGATAACTAATCCTACCATATCTACAGGAGGACCAGTAATAGTTGACCAAGATTTTTCATTAACAATTTCGCATTTTTCTTTTTTAAGATTTAATCCAACATGCATCACCGAATTAATTTCTTTATTTATTGAAACTTTGAATGGGTATGGAGAACCAGTATTAAGAAGAACTATTATAGTTTTATCATTTTTAAAAACATTGGCTAAAATTGGGAAACTGCTATTTATTTTCACAAAATCCCATATTGCATCTTTCAAAAAAGATTTTAAAATATTGAAGTTTTTTTGCAAAGATATATAATCTTGAAAAAACGGATATACAAATGGAGCATTCGGCAATAACGATAAAATATTATGATAGTTTTTATTCTTAAATTCGTTATAATCAGGCTGTATTAATGAACGCTCAAATTCGCCTATAAGTTTCATTAATAACAACGATTCATAGTTTAGAACTTTATTACCATTAATCGTTTCTATTTTATTCCAGTCAAAAGAAGTAATCTCATTAAAATCAACTGTTATTTCATCTATTTTAGTTCTAAAAGAACAATTTTCCCATTTCCCTTTTGATGCAATTTGAATAGGATAATCTACAAAAGCAGATTTAGCGTACTCTAATGAATCCACCACTATATCTAAATCGTTAACTTGAACATTAATACCATGAATATGTAAAGCCAAACTTCCTATAATACAGTTTTTACAACCTAGTTTTTTCTGAACTTTTTGTGCTACATTGTAAATATTGCTAAAATCCTTTGGTGGTGTAATATTACAGTTAGTAAAAAGAGCATATTGTATTTGTGGAAGTGTTACATTTCCAGTAACAGGTAGTGGTTCTTGATAACCAAATCGAGAATAAAAATCAGAAATTCCTTCTCGTAAGGTATCAAAAGATTTCAGAGTTAATACTATTTTATCTTGTGTTATAACATTAAAATAAGGAATAAAATCATGAAGAAAGTGGCAGAATTTTATTTTTTGTAAATTTTGTGTTGATATATTTAAACAAGAATTTTGTCCTTGTAAAGTAATTATAGGAAGAGAAAGAGATTGATTTAATGGGTCTTCTGTTGGATATTTATAGTTTCTTGAACAAGTATAGCCTTTGTTTATTGGAGATATTTCGTCTCCAATAAACAAAGGGATAATATCTGTAGGGAACATTATTCCAACATCTGTAATTTTAGATTCAAAAGAAACAGATAAAGTATTATGATCTATAAAAGTAATAGAACCTTTGGTGTTTTTATTTGTGTTAAAACAAATAGTTTTATCTATTAATTTTAGATTAGCTATGGAACAAATAGTGATGGTTTTTTGAGAGTCGGAAGTAAAAAAAAGAAGTGGCTGATAAATAAACTGAGAAAGAAGTCTAGTTACAATTATTTTTTCTGAATTGATTTTTAAATCAAGCAGTTTAGTGTGAACATATATTTCATCTCCGCGTTGCTCAATCACGCTTTAATTATACAGTTTTTCAAGCGTAAAGAATAGGAAGAATTGGGTATTTTATTTTTGGCAAATTTAAATGAATTGTTTGAGCTTTTTTGTAATAATGTTCTTCTATCATATGACAAACAAAGGAATCATTCATTGCTTCTAAAATAATGTGCTTTCTTTGTTTACTAAAAGCATATAAGCCGTTAAAAAAATAATCTTTATTATCACAACAATTATCACGATATTCTGCGGAATGTTTCATAAAAAACCAATGAACAATATTCATAGATACCCACTCGTCTAATTGCCCAAGTTTGTTTCTATTAGAACTGTTCATTAATTTAATAAGAGACCAGGATTGAGATAAATAATAATTACATTCCTTCCATAATCCAGAACATACAGAACTAATGAAAAGATGATTAAGTAAATATAGTTTTCTATATTCTCCTACATGTTGAAACCAATCTGCATATATAGATGACCACATTTTTTGTGCGATTTCGAATCTTTCGAAATAAGCATTAGCATGTGCTCTTAACACATGGAAATATGTGTGATTAAGAGGATTTGCTTTATATGGTTCTTTTAGTATCATATTATCAAAAGAAGAATAAAGTATCGATTCACAGTGCTGGATAATTGAATAAATATTGAATTGAGTAAAAGCGTGTCTTAACAAAATAACAAGTTCGTCTATTGAAAAATTGATTTTTAAATTATTAATTAATTCAGGAAGGAGAATTGGTATTTCTTTTTGTTCGGCTGGTCTAACTAATCCAACATGTCCAACATCTCCCCATGACAAATATCTGTCTGGGGGATAATCTTCTGGGATCGAAAACTCTGGTGATATTCCTGCAGGCATTTGTTTCTTTCTTTGCGAATTTTAATTAGAACAAAAAATATATCCTAATTTTGCAATAGTAGGGTGTCTTCTATATTTGTTCCATACAAAATTTAATCCTGGAACTCCTTCAATTGAGTATGGCCTTGGGTCTATAATTGGCATTTCTTGAGTATTAATCGACACACCGAATGTGGAGTTCAAAAATGTTTTCAAAATAGAAAAATTACCTGAATGCAACCATTCACTATGTATAAAACAGATCTTTTTGTTTATTAGTTTCTGATGTATTCCCATCCAATATTCAAAGGATTTAAATGCGTGAATTTTATTTTGTTCATACATTTGAATGCAATAGTCTAACGGGTTTATAGTTATAAATAATGAACTACCATTAGATGTTTCTAAAAACTTTTCAACAGATTCAATATCAAATCTATCTATTTCATATTTTGCAAAAATAGATAAAAAATCTGAAACATAAGAGTGATCTAAAAAACTTAATAAATGTCGATCAGACATTTTAGGTAGAATTATTTCTTTTTTTGAAGAATTCCAATAATCTTTAATATATAAATAAATAAGTTGTTGTGGTTCAGAAGGAATTTTGTAATTTATAATAATATCACGATACTCAGACCCTAAACCAGAAAATATTTCATGAACTATTTTTAGTTTTTTAAATACAAACTCATCTTTAGTGATAATAGAGTAAACAAAATTTGGGTCTATAACCCAATATGCAAACAATTCAGCTCTGTATTCATTCGGGGATTCTATTCTAGGTGATAAAATTATTTTTGAAAAACAATCTGGAGTGTTATTCCACTCTTTATTTACTGTTTCTATATTAAGATAACATTTTTCAATTGCATGATAAATCTCATGATGAAAACTCTTTGCTTTTTCGAATTCATTAATTTTACTAGAAACATTCCATAACAAAGACCCTCTATCATAAAGCCCATGTAAAACATCTTGCCCGTCTGTTATTTCAGAAAATAAGTGTATTCTTTTTATCCCAATTTTATTCAAAATATCATTAGGATAAAAGTTCAAACAATTATTTAATATCTCTAGTCCACTATTTGTTTCATCCTCTGATGCAGCAGAACCTTGAAACCCTAATATATTAACACTTTGATAATTCGTTATTTTAACATTGTACTTCTTAGATATTTGATTTGTTGTAGGGAAAACAAGTTTATGTGCCATTGGGAAAAAATATAAATAGCTATTACGAATATCATCTTTGATAGTTGAAGAAATTCGAATGTTAAGAAAAATTTCAGGAAGCACAGTAGAAATTTTGAGATATCTTTTTTCACCATCCATATAATAAAAAAACTGAACATCTGTTTCAAAATGAGTTCCTATATCATAAGTTTTATTCTGACTTTGAAATCGAATAATAGGAATATTTACGTTTCGTTGATTTGAATATTGAAATTTCCAATCTTTAGTATAATTAATTAAACTTTCTTGAGTAACTCCATCTATAGATTGAATTGAAACATCATCGACTAAAATACTGATTCCGAACCTATATTCAGGAACAGAATCTTTACTAACGATATCCCAGAAAATATCGTTTTCTTGTATTTGAATATTATGTTCTAAATTTGCGTTTAAAGAAAAATAATCATATTTTTTGCAAAATTGAATGGAATTTTCTGTTTGTTTTTCTATTTTAATTTCGTTAGAAGAACTATAGTGGTTACAAATAGGTTCTGAAAAATCATGTACAAATGTATAAACATGAGGAAACTCCAAAACTGGAGTATTAATAGAAATATCGCCTAATTTATTGATAAACATGGCAATCCGCATATTGTTGTGCTTTTTTCATCAATTCGTTAAACTCTAGCGTGTTCGGGCATATAATATTGTAAGTATCGATTCCGTGATCTGTATCTAATCGTAAATGAGTAAACCAGCTACTCGGAATTCTACCAAATGGTTTTTTTCTTGAAACATTATCTTTTCTAAAGTACGAAGCAAATAAACCTGCCCCACCATCTGAACTCATAAGATGCGAATCTATTTCATCACTGAAAATTTTAATATTATTAACAAATGTCAGTTTTTGTGATAAAAATTTAGAACTACTTATAAAGATAAATGAAGGGTGAAATCTTAAACTTGCTTCTGTTATACAAGAAGTAGCAGGACGAGCAACTATATCAAAATTATGATCCGTGACAACGTCTATCAATAAATCAAACAGTTCAATTTCTCTAAAAAACACATCATTATGACAAAAAAGAAGATAATCGTAGTTTTTAATATAATTTTGCGAAAAATGATGAAAAATGGCAATATCCGGTAAAGGACTCTCCCATTTGAAAGAACTTGAATCTATCTGAATAATCTCTGCATTTATGGGCAGAGAAGCCTTCAAATCAATCATTTTTTTGAATTTACTAGAATTCTTATAGACATAACTATAATTACATTCATAGCAAATAAAAGAATAAGAAGCCTGTATTTTGGATTTTTGTGCAGCCAACCAACATGAAGTAATAGTTTGTCTACACAATTGGAAACACGCTTCAGAAAATCCGAAAATAATTGCAATTTTCATTAATAAATTATACAATAATGTATAATACTCTCATTATGCTACCCAACTATATGCCCAGTCAAAAAGAATTAGATGAACGTAGAAAACCTAAGTACATCATTGACCCCAAAGATGTTTCTCTTAAAGACAATCTTAGAATCCGTCAATGGGGACTAGATGTAATGAAGAAACATGTCAGTCGTCTAAAAGAAGATGTTCCAGATAGAAATATTGTTTTCGAAAAAGAATTAGAACCAGAAGAAATCGATATTAAAAACATCTATCCTTTTCAAGATTTATATTATTCTATTTTTAGATTAAAACCTTACTGGAAATTACGTCTCCTTTATAAAAGACCTTCTAAAACCTACGGGATTTTAGCCGAACTCACGTATGCGAATATAGAAAATATTTAAGGTCTTTCAAATTTTAATCCCGATAATTTGCGAAAACAAAATAGAAATCGTACTTTCTTCCTTGAAGGAATATTTGCAGTCAGAAAAAGCAATAAAGGATTTGTTAATCGTAGAACAGAATAATAACCAAATAATTGTTCTTCTAAGTGAAGAGCAAATTAACGAATGTGATGCTCAAATGTGGTGGTCTGGATACTCTGAAGGGTTAAAATCATTTACATGAAAAAATTCTCTCAAGAAATGCAGAAAAAAATATCTGAGTCAGAACCGGAACATCTAAATGTTTACATAGATATGTTCGATAGACTTCTTTTATACTCAATGGCTGCATCAAGTCTTCCAAATGAAGTAATTAACGAAATGATTGAACATTGGGAATCTGCTGTTAAAACAACAATTGATCTCGAATCACAAAGAAGAACACAATTTTTAGAATCTACTCCTCAAGGACGTTTAGCTAAAAAACAAAATCAACCTGATGGAGAAGATATCCGATTATTATTTTTAACTACTTTGAATACAGCTAAAGATATAGTATCGATGAACCTTAAAAAACCTGATGAATTTGAAACTGAAGATTAGTTAACAATTAATTCCTTCTAAATCGATCATTAATTCATCTACATTATTTTCATGTCTTAAATGTCGTTCGATTAAAACGCTACTATGAGTAGTAGCGAAGATTTGCTGAGTTGGAAAATATTTTTTAATACAATCAACCATAGCAACATGTCGATCATAATAAATGTGCATTTCAATGTTATCTAAAAGTAATATACGAGGATAATTTTTAAGCACGATTTCTCCACGATTTGGGTGTTCCAAGTCGTAAACTAAATTTAATAATTGCGAAAAAGATTTAGCTATTTTTTTCTCCCCAGCACTCATTCTTTTATAATGAATTTTATGATCTTTTTTATGAATTACAAAATCAGTGCAATAATCGTGATCCATCAAATGCACGCCTGAAGGAGGAATACATTCTGCTTTAAATCTCATAACAGTAGAAATAATTTCTTCAAATGTCTTTATTTGTGAAGAACGTAGTTGAAATTTACTTAAAGCCAAATCATTGTCAGATGTGATAAAATGAGAAATACGTTGTCTATATAATAAATGCTTATCTCCCCAAGGACCAGGATTAAAATCATTACGAACAAAACCATTTTGTGTTAACGTTACTACATATTCCTTCCCATCTAATTCATATGTCCCTTCTATAACCATATCTTGAAGATTATCTTTATAATTTGTAATTAACTCATCTGAATATTTGTAGCCTGAGATTTTCTCGTAAGATGGATTATAGTCTTTATTTCGAACGTATTTCCTTAATGACCGCTTTACGCTCTCTTGGTCTCTTTGAGACTGATTAGCAGTTAATAAAGAAATAGCTTCAAGCAATGTCGTCTTCCCTTCGCCGTTGGGACCAAAGAAGCACGTATATTTATATGGTGAACTATTTTGTTGCTTAAAATTGAAAGTGTAAGATTCATAGTTACAGAAATTCTGTAACTTTAATTTTGTTAAATATAGCATAAAACATTATACAATGTTTTGCTACAGTGTCTTGCCGCATCCGTTAGGCGCATATAAACAAATATATCTATATGGAGAATTTGTTGCTTGAAATCAAATGTATCCTGAATAATCAATGAAAATATAGAAAACTTTAGTATTTTATAAACAATTTTTCATATAATTTTTCTTATTTTTAGAAGACTTCCATATTCATTATTGTATAATGTTATGTGAAAAAGAGCAAGAAGAAATCAACAGAAATAATTCGGTCTACTAAATGTACTCTTAATTTTTCTAACACAAATAAGCTAGAGAATATAACTCATTTTATTATTGAATATTCAAGAGTATGTCAACAATTTGTAGATATTTTATGGATATTAAAAGACACCCAAAAGAAACTTCCATCACTTTTACCAAAGAGTATTATTTCTCAAATAACTAATACTAAATTGTCAGCAAGAACACTACAGTCTTGTGCTAAACAAGCATCCTCTATTGTGAGAGGAACAATAACTAAACATAATCGTAGAATAGCTATGTTGAAGAAGTTAATGAGAGAGGGTAAGCCTACTAAGAAGTTACAAAAAATTCTAGCTAAAGAAAAATTATCTAAACCAGAATTAACACTTATAAATCCTGAATTAGATTCACGATTTATAGAAGTAATTAAATCAAAGAATTCTTTTGATATGTGGATTAAATTAAAGTCTACAGGTTTTGGAACAATTTATATTCCTATTAAGAAACACAAACATTTTAACAAGTTATTAAAGAATTATAAGTTAAAGAATGGGTGTAGGTTGAGTTTAGATACTATATCATTTAACTTTTCTAAAACAAGAACTCTTAAAGAAGAAGGTGGTATTATAGGAATAGATGTAGGAATCTCAAATATTTGGAGTGCTTCTACTGGAGTAGCATCCACTCCATGTCCTCATGGACATACTTTAGATACTATTAATAAAAGAATAAATAAGAAAAAAGACGGTTCTAAGTCTTTCAAAAAATGCCAAGAACACAGAACTAATTATATTAATTGGTCTCTTAAACATATAAATTTAAGTGGAACGAAAGAATTAAAAAGAGAGAATTTATATGATATGAGAAGAGGAAAGAAGTTAAGTAAGTTTTTGTCACACTGGGTTTACCCAGAGATATTAAGTAAGTTGGATATGCTGTGCGAGGAGCAAGGTGTCCTTGTACGTACAGTGTGTCCTACTTATACGTCTCAAAGATGTTCTCAGTGTGGTTGGACTCGTAAGAGTAATAGGAAGGGAAAGTTATTTACCTGCACACAGTGTAGTTATACATGTGATGCAGATATAAATGGTTCTCAGAATATTGCTCTGAATCTAGATTCAATTAAGTTGAGTCAACGGTTATCTCAAATTAATAGAGAAGGATTTTATTGGTATGAGATAGGTCAGGAGCCTATAGTCCCTGATGTTCAAAGAGAATGTTTTAATAGAAGTTGTGATTTTCTATAAATTTCTATAAATTTCTATAAAATATTCAACTATGAGATTCGTAATTACAGAAGTTCTGTAATTTTAATTTTGTTAAATAGAGCATAAAACATTATACAAGATTTTGGAAATACGGTGCTAAAGGTCCTTGCCCAGACTTACCATTTGTTGCCAAGGTTTGAACTATTTGACTTGCTTCTTGAGGAGTTAATTTCGGATTTGCATCTTGATTTTCACGAATTATTTCTTTCACAACTTCTATATATCCAAGTTGAACACCTTTAGGCGGTCTTGGCGGTAATCCTACAATTTGAATAATTTCTGGACCTTTTAAAACTTCTTGAATTGGTGCTATATTCCCGAATTGATCTGCATTCGACATTCCTCTTAATCTTTCCAAGTTTTGGCGATAAGGAACAGATTTTTGCGGATCTGATTCTTGAGATTTAGACATTGCATCCGCCATTGCATGAATATATTGAAAAACCCAAGAAGGATTGTTCCGTAAATATTTTCTTAATTGTTTTTCTGAAGGTGGGTTTTCACCTATATTTTCTACATGCTGATGCGGATTCATATGATTAACAACTAAATCTGAAATTGTTGACGTTTCTTTATCAGACAATTTTAATGCTTTAGCAAAAGTCATCCAGTGTTCTTGACTTGCCTGTTCATGAGACATAGAATTAGGATTTGTCGGATCTCCATAATAATTTCTAGTTCCATCTGGTTTATTTTTATGCGATCTTGGATCAAGTTTCCCTATATCATGAAATAAAGCACTAAAATTCATCATCATTCTTTGGCTATCATCTAGCCCAAATTCTTTCGACAAATCATTGACATTTTTAATAACTTTTAGAGTGTGATCTATGACTGTCATTGAGTGGTAATTATTTTTTTGATCCATATCAAGTGGACTATAGGTTTCTGGCAATAACAATAGTTTTTGCAATAATCCAATTTCGTAAAGAACTTTTATACCTTTTTCTGGGTCTTCTGAAGACATGATTTTTCTTAATTCTTCAGACGTTCTTTCTGGAACAATTCCGCCAGTATTATCTCCATATAGTCTTCTTGTTATTTGATTTTGAATGTCTGGATTCTTCATAGATTGAAGAACTTCTGGAGCTATTTTTGATTTTGGGTATCTTGCATAAAACCGAACTATTCTTAATAGCCTTAATGGATCTTCTGTTAATATTCTTGTGGCTTCATCAACAGGATTATGTCCTTTTCTTGTTGGAGTTCTCAGAGTCATGGTTAACAAATCATCATAACCTTGTCCAGTAAAATCTTCAATTCTACCAGTGCTAATATTGTAAAATAGGCTATTAGCTGTCAAATCGCGCCTAAAGGCATCTTCTTCTGGTCCTACTTTTTCTGTCTTAACTGGATTGCGGCTTCCCTCCTCATAAACTTCTTTTCCACGCAAAGGAAGAATTTCAACATCTTGACCATAGATTCTTAAAAATGCGACAGAGAGATTTTTAATTTGTTCTGGTCGTTCTTCTGATGTTTTTGCTTCTGTAACAATTTGTTGATTATTTCCAAAACGTTTTTTAGCTATTTCGAACAAATAGTTAGCAAACTGGTCTCCAGGCATATTAACAGTAATATCTAAATCTTTGGATTGTTTTCCTAATAATCTATCTCGAACCCATCCGCCAACGGCTCTTGGAGTGGGTTGTTGGCCTGTAACAACAGAAATATCTTCTGAAGCATCTGCTAAAAACTTAAAGATTTGTTGTTCTTTGGAATTTAAAGAAATAGCGATATTTGGAGGCAGAGAACTTGTCTTTTGAAGAGATTTAGCAATAAATTTTTGCATTTAATAATATTAAAAAGGGAATTTGGTTAATCCTGCAACAAAGGTAATTAACAACAATTTTTTTAGGAGATATTATGCCAAAATCTAATGAAATCACCGCGTCACAAAATAATTCTAAAGAACTTTTACATGATATCTTAGATAAATTAATTGATGCACAAGTTCAAAGTACTGAAACTATTACCGGACTTAAAGATTGTATTGGTTCTAATACCGAACAACTCAAAGAATTACGAACTATTTTGGCAGATGTGAATGCTCACTTTTCTAATGGGTTTCGTCATGAAATAAAAGAACATATTGATGATGTTTCAAAAAAAATGGAAAATGAATTTACAATTTTAATGAATAATAAAACTGAAAGTTTACATAGTGTTATAGTTGAATTTATTGATATTTTAAAAAGTCCTAAATCTTGGCTTACAGGATTCCTTTTTATCGGCAGTTTATTTGGAATAATAGCTGCTATCGTAACAGTTATTATTAAGTATATAGGAACGGGGAATATCCCCCCAGTTAGTCCTTAAAACAAAAATATCCACAGAAAATTTCTGTGGATATTTTTGTTAAAATGAATAATAGCGTTAAATCAGTGGGATTGCAACTCTTCCAATATGCCCTGATGTTTTATATTTATCTTTTTTATCTGCATCTTGTCTCTTCCCTTTGTTCATAATTGTTTCGAACATTTCTGGTAGCGCCAAATATATAGTTAACAACGCAGATCGTTCTTTATTATAATAATCTACAGTGTTATTGTCTGTAACGATGGACTGTTTAATTCTTCCACCCATACCCATACTAGCTTTTTCTAGTTCTTGCATAATACGAGTAGGTTGGTCTAAAATATCAACAGTTTCTACACTGTTTATAAAACATTCTACTGAATTATTTTCACCTAAATCACAAACAGTATTATTAGCTTTTCTCATAACACTGGCAGTTTTTATAGGGCTAGAGCAACTAAAAGAAGCTCCTATATGATTTACTGCACTTCTATAAACAAGGTCATTTGAATCACTAATATTACTCATTCCCCCAGAACTGCCAAGAAGATCATATTGATGATCGTTATCTAACATTCTGTGACTATTCCAATGGTGAATACCAGAATAAGGTATATATTGGAATTCTATTTTTGGTTTTGGATTTTTAGGAGCAAAAAAAGCAAATCCTAAAGCATGACTATCTTGCATGTGTTTCGGCAATAAATACTCATTAACTGCTAAACCAACTCCTGCTTTGGTAATTACAAACTGATAAACTTTGCCATCTTTTGCATACCCATCAATCCACATTTGTTCCGGCATACGCAAATAATTTTGAGATGGTTCTTTTGATAATCCTTCTTCAAGATTTGCAGGTTCGCCAGTAACCGGATTTATTCTTTGTATCGCACAAATAATAGCACATTCATCTGCATTCCCACGAAAATCAAACCAAATGGGATCACCTTCATTTACAGGAATAAATGTTCCGTCGTTGCTCCAGTCTAAAGGACAAAAGTAGTCTGCAACTTTGAATTCCTTATATTTCCCTAGATAAGGAGGTAAACTATGTGCATTTTCGTCTATATTAACTTTTGTTGTTTTAATTACATCTACATGAAAATTGTTCTGTATCATTTTTATTTTCCTTTTTGCAAAAAAGAAAGAAAAGGGGAGCGAACTCCCCCTTTCTTTTTAATTATTACATATGATATTTACGAGAAAAAGGGTTTATTACAGCATACTCTCCTTCTCCAATAGTTCTCATTTCAGAAACTCTATTATATCCAGAAGTGTTCAAGTTTAAAGTTTTAGGAGCAAACCCTGTATCTACTTTTCCTGATTTTTCACTTTTGGTTTCATTAGATAAAATTTTCAACGTAGGCAAATTCCCTTGATCTTCTAGCTGTTGATACAAAAGAGCAGCCTCTTGATATTCGTCACTAAATTCTGTTTCGTTTAATTTTCGTGTTTCTTTGTTAATAGCCTGCATTGCTTTTTTGGTCAAAGCAGCAGTTTCAATATTTCTTACATGTAATCTAGCCATTATTCGAATTTTTTGAGAAACACCATTCCAGTCTGTATTACTTTGTGGGCAGATTCCTTCAATAAGGGCAACACCAGGATGAAATGGAGATTCATCAAGCGGTTTTGCTAAGAATTCACCAGCACGAAAAACTGAAACAAGTTTTCCTTCAACCATGAAATTCGTATGAGTTGCTTGTCTTTTTGCGAGTTTTATTAGTTTCAAACTAACTTCTACATTTACAGAACCATCGCGATTAAAAACGATACATGGACGACCGTGTGTTCGTTTACGTAGAATTTCTGCAACTTCTGTTGCATCTTGATCGTATATTTTCAACAATTCTCCATCAGACCAATCATTTTTAGGACGATTAGCTGTGAAAACTTTTTCAAGAGCGGAAGCAATAGTTGGTTCTTCTGATGTGGGATGAAGAGTTTCTATTTGTGATTTCCCTCTTAAATGTGAAACTGCTAAACGAAGATTCCCCTTCTTCGTTAATCCACTATCCACAAACATAGAAAACAGTTCTGACATTGGAAGCGTTTCTTCACTGTCTAGCATGTCTAGACTTGTTGAAGAGCTACCATCAGCACCATAATCTGATAGTTTGGACTTTACGACAGATTCGTCGATTTTGCAGACTTCGGAAAAAACCTTAATTCGATCATCGAATTCAGTTTTCCAGGACGGAACGGCAGCAGTAGGACTTGACATTTTTGTTCTCCTTCTCTCTAACACTCAACTCTCTTCTCACTACTACTTTTTAATCGCCGTAGGAGGCGATATTTGTCGAGAAACGATCTCGACATTTTCATTATACAACAATTTTTCGGGAATCAAGAAAAATCTTTAGATTTTTTCTTCTTTTTGCGAATTTTCTTCTACTTTATTTTCTAAATTTTCACTGTTTGAAAATAAAAAATTCTCAACACAATGAAAAATCCAATTTAATCCAAAAATTATCATTACATCTCGAAATAGCCCATATTTTGGATAAATCCAACATATAATTAACGCAATCCAAAATCCGGAACACATTGGGCATGTAAATATTGCGTGCCAAACAGAATGTACAAATCCAGGTTTTTGATTAGCTACTTTGGATGCTTGAAATCTTTGTTCTACAAATTCTCTTTTACCAGCAAGAATTTTTGATTTTGTCAAAATTAATGTAATAGAGAACACTACACATGTCGTAATAAAAATCCATTCAAGTCCTGTTATTTCCAACGTTTATCTCCTACAACAAGAGTCTGCATCATCAGACGAATATTCAATAAAATCGCGAAAATATAAACATAGTATTTCCGCGTGATATAAAAATAAATCAATTATTGTTTTCAATCATTTCTCCTACTATTGAAGAACTTCCAATATTTTTCTGTATTAAAATGTGATTTCCAGTTTTTCTAAGACGGAATCCGCTACCTATTCTAACAGTCTTTTCAACTTTACCTAATGTTAAATTTACAAATGATAGATAAGTATCTGCATTAACAACTAATATATCTGAACCTTCTTTATCCTGAATTACTAAAGACTCTTTTATTCTATGGTTGCCGTGAATTTCCCACATTAAAGTTTCAGAAACAGTGTTATAACAGCACAAATTTTTATTTTGATAAGACAAATATAGATTTCGATCGTTACTATGTTCTACAAATGTAACATCAATTAATGGAATTCTGATAATTGTTGTTTCTTTGCCTGCAGTTTTTTTAATAAGATTTTGACATGTATAAACTAAATATCCACTTTGAACTGTTATTCCTTTATTAACTTTTGCTGTTTCAAATTTAGTCCAAATCGTTTCCCCTGTTATCATATCACAACAAATAATCGTTGATTCATCTAAAACAGCATAAAGATTGAAATCAAACGTAATTGCACTATCGGTTATGTTGGCTACCTTCCATGATGCAGTTTGAACGATTCTATTTTGAGATATAAAATTATAATTAACAAACTGAATTCTGTTATCTACTTTGGTTCCGAATATAACACTATTTTCAGAGTTCCCATGAAACAAAGGAGTTATACATTTTCCTGTACGAATTGGATTCAGAGAATATCGAATTGGATCTATTCCATTTTTATCTAAAATACAAAAATCAGAACCGTTGAAGAGAAACAAAACAACATCAGGAAAATCTAAAAATTCATATTTAGTATAATCTATTGGGGCAGGAATTGATGATAAAATTTCTCCAGAACATGAAGCAGTGATAATCTGATTATTTTTGTAATAAATAATGACATCTGGTGAAGAATATAGAATATATTCTACTCGATCTTGAATTTCTAGTTTTTGAGTGTCTATTACCATTAGATTTCTAACAAGTGTATTCTATTTTCTGATGAAACAATTATATTATTTTCTGTGAAAACAGGATTTCTCAATGCATTATTTACTAATTTGATGGATTGTATTTCTTGTGTTTCTGTATCAAAAGAAATAATAGAACCTGTTTTATCACAACCAATTAATTTGTTTTCAGCTGATATTGCATTTGAAGTCATTTCTTTATTCAGTTTTATTTCATAATCTTCCTGTTTTAAATAGTCGACTCTATAGACACCGTCTACTGTGAACCAAAAAAGTTTATTATTAATCCAAAATTGGTCTGAAACATGTTGTTTAACTTTTATTTTGTATTTTAACGACAAGGATAGTGGAGAACAAACAAAAAGAGTATCATCATACAAATAAAGCGAGTTTGTATTAGAATGAATAGGGTCAGTATTCATTAAAACTGAGAAATCTTTTTCTTCTATAAGTTCTCCATTTTTGCGAAAAAGAAATATATAAGTACCGCTAATAACATGAATGTTAAAAAATAGTGTTAATGAAGTTGGGTTTCCTTTAAAATAAGATGTTTGAGCTTTTTTTTCTCCAGTGTTTTTATCAAAAATACAAACACAAAAATTATCAGTAGATAATGTCCATTTTTTACTTATAGGAACTCCACAAATACAATAAACATTCTCTTCATCACAACGTATGTCTGAGACTATAGGTAGTGCTGTATTAAATGTAGTTAAAATTTGTCCGGAAAATTTATCTATTGCCAAAATTTGTCCTAATTTTGTAGGGATATAGATACAACTCTCATCTATACAAGCAGATAAATGTGGATTTAAATCAGATTCAATTACAAAATGACTGATGTTTTTTAAAGAATTAGATTCTAAAGTATGAATAATTATTTGATTTGGTGCTGAAAATACAAAAATAACAGAGAAATCGTCTGCATAGCAATTGGCTAAATGAGCAGATTCTAAAGATATTGTATTTTTCATCTTCATGAAGTAAATTATACATTATTTTGCGAAAATTTGCAATAAAGAAATGTCCTTTTCATTTTCAGAAATTATATCAAAAATCAATATCCCATTTCTTCTTAGCTCATTTATGCTCCAAGAATCAAACCCGTTTGCTATTACTACACCTTGAATTTGTTTAAACCTATCATATCTTAATTTTCTATAAAAATAATAACAATACTTAGAACACTGACTTACTACAGCGTGATTCCCTTGCCCTATTTTTAATTCAATAGGGAAAAATTTAGTAAAACTTTCTGCAACTATATCACATTTGTATTCGAAATCCGTATCTACTTCAACTCCAGTAATTCTAATATTTTCTTCTAATATATTAAGTTTTTCAGGGTGTTCTACCAAATAGTCTTTCAATTCTTTTTCTAATTTGAATGGTATTTTTCTTGGTTCTATGGCTGGTTTAATTTCAATAGATTCCATTTTTTGCAAAAAATGACCATTTAATATTTCTTGAGATAACTGTTTCAGTCTCTGTTTATAAGGAACTTGTAATCCTTGCATAACCAATCTTGGATTATATTTTGCGATATAAAGCAAAACAGTTAACATGGATTTAGCTTTAGGAATATCGTTTTTATACAAGGCATCTTCAATAATCCAATAAATAGGTTCTAACTCTTTAATATTAGTATTTAAAGACTGTTCAATCATGGTTTTATCGTTTAACTGCACACTCCATTATACGCAAAAAAATAATGTATAATGAACGGAGTCATGAAAATTTTAAATACTAGCAAAAATACTATCTATATTGAAGAATTAGATTTATATTTACCATTCACCAACGAACCGCAAGAATTAGAAACAGATTTTCTAAAACGATCTAAAAGCCTTCGGAATGCTATTATTCAAGGAATATTAGAAGTTGTAGAATATAACCCTAATGAACGAATAGAAGCATCAGTCGTTTATCTTCATAAAAATCATTCTCCAAAAAAAGAAGAGCACACAGAACCAGAAGAAATTCAAGAAGAATTGCAAGAAATTATTTTAAATTCTACAACAAATGGTATAGAAGTTAAATTTCATGGCATATTTTTTGACGGTGGCGGATATGCTAAAGTTAATAGAAATTTAGTTCAAAAACTATCTGAAGCCGGAATTAAGATAAAAATAGACCCAAAACATTGTCAAAATGAATTAACAGAAAAAGAACTAGCACCTATTAAAAAATTAATGCAAACTTCTCTTTCTAAAAACCACATTTCTATAGATAGCGTTATTCCTTCTTTTGGAGAATTTTCAAGCAGTAAATATCCAATTTTATACACCACAGTTGAATCGTATACTATCCCAAAACAATTTATAGAATGCTGTCAATATTACAGGGAAATTTGGTGTACTTCTCCATTTGCAAAAAGAATATTAGAACAATACGTAAAAGATAAACCTATTTATGTCATTCCAGCAGGCTCAGACCCAGAATTATATTGTGAATATGGACCTAAATTCGATTTCAAACCCAATATCAAAAACTTTGTTTTTCTTTCTGTTTTTGGTTGGAGTTATCGAAAAGGATATGATGTATTGTTAAGAGCATATTTTGAAGAGTTTAACGCTTCAGAAGATGTTTCTTTATTAATAGCAAGTCGTTATCAAAATGGAACTTCTAGATTTCATAAAGAAAAAATCAAAGAAGATATAAACAAAATTGTCAAAGAATTTCCTAATAAAGACATTCCTCATGTAGTCAGATATAGCCAAATGATACCTGAATATCAAATGCCTCAACTTTATCGTTCTGCTCATTGCTTTGTTCTTCCTTCAAGAGGTGAATCATCATGTTTATGTTCTCCAGAAGCGTCTTTATGTGGACTTCCGGTTATTATGACGAATGTTTCTGGGCAACAAATGTATTTAAGAGAAGATAACGCATTTTTAGTTGAAATGGACTATTTAGAGGAAATTAAACAAGGACAAATGCATCTGCATTATTGGGATAATCAGAAATTCCCGGCATTAAAAGAAAGAAAAGTTGTAGAACAATTAAAACAACACATGCGATATGTTTTTAATAATTTAGAAAAAGCAAAGGATAAGAACAAAAATTTGCAAAAATTAATAAAACAGAACTATACTTGGACACATACAGCGAATGCTGCTATTGAAAGGTTAAAGGAAATTAAGGCAAAAAATTTATGATAATTGTTTTTTATGAATCTGAAAAGAACGTAATACATTTATGTACTAAAACAGGCATAAAAATATTATCTGTTCAAGATTTCAGATTTTTATCTCAAATCCCGAATGATGAAGATATTCTTTATGTTCAAGATGCATGTTTTGTTGATAAAAAACAATTACAACAACTATTTAAAATTACAGAAAATCATTCATCAGAGATAAACAGATTTACAGGACTTTCTGAGACTTTAGATGATGACAATAGTATTCCAACTTCATTACACAATATCGTTTCAAGTCACAATTCTTCTGTTTATGGGAAATGGTTACACCCAACTAGCAATGGACATATATCTCTTGCAGATATTAAAACACCAAAATATCCCAATGGATTAGGAATGACTGGAAAATATGATTTTATATCTGTGGAAGAACTAGGAGGCGAAGCAGTTTTGGAAGAAAGTCAATTTTATAAAATTGCATTGAAAAAAAGAAAAATAGAATTAGTGGATTATGATTATGTTCAAAAATATTCTGGAAAGAAAAAACAGTCTTCTTTTGCAGATAAAGCTTTAGATGCAATAATTATTAAAAATTCCGCCCATGGAACAGCAGAAAAAGTTGCTGCTGAAGGCGGAATAAGTGTAGATGCAAATGGTGCAGTAGAATTTTTTGTTGATTAGAAAGGTAAAAATGAATAATGATTTTCAACTAGCAAAAGCTATTTATCACCGCATTTTGGCTATGATGAAGTTTGCTTTAGATCTAGAAGAGCAACGGTATCCAGAACGGGGTCGTAATGACGACAGATATAAATTTTTCAAAAAACAACTTATGGCTTTTACATATGACAATTTAAGAGATCTATTTGATGAATTAGCAGAAAATGAGCTAATTGTTCAAACAGAATATGCAGAAGATGTGCAAAATGGGTACAAACAGACACAAAGTGGTGGTTCTGGTTTTTTGAATTCTGAGAAATTAACAGAACTTTTGAACGCAGAATAAAGGAACTTCATTAACTTTGCACTAATTTTAGTGCATATGAATAATTTAATTGTTCAGATTCCAAAATATTCTGTTGAAGAGACCTTTCAATCGTTTAGCGAATCCTATGATTGGGGACTTTTAGACCTTCACATTCCTGAAGTTCATAAGATAACTCAAGGTGAAGGAATAAAGATTGCTATTGTTGATTCTGGGAAAAGTGAACATTTTGAAGTAAAAAATAATACTGTTGCTGCTAAAAACTGTAGTAATTCACCATATCTGGAAGATAAACAAGGTCATTCTACTGCTGTTTCAGGTATTATTGCAGCCGAACAAAATGGCGAAGGCGTTGTCGGGGTAGCACCAAAAGCACAATTATATTTTGCAAAAGCAATGGATGATTCTGGAGCGGGAAGTCCTTCTGCTTTGGTTAAAGCAATTGATTGGTCTATTTCACAAAGAGTAGATATCATTTCTATTTCTGCTGGATTGTTTAGTGACTTTAAACCTTTACATCAAGTTATAAAAAAAGCATATGCAAAAAATATTATAACCGTTTCTGCTTGCGGGAATTCATCTAATCGATATTATGATATTGCTTTTCCTGCTCGTTACCCAGAAGTTATAGGTGTAGCTGCTTATGATCAAAAAAGGCAAGTAGCCTCATTCTCTTCGAGAGGAGCGAATATTTCTTTTGCTATGCCAGGGGTTGGCATATATACTACTTACCCACCGAACACTTATGCGAGACTCAACGGTTCGTCCTTTTCATGCCCTATTTTATCTGGAATATGTGCATTAATACTTTCTAAACACAGAAAAAATCAAGGAAGTACCCCATGTAATACTCCACAACAAATGTTAGAGCATTTGAAAAAATATGCTATTAAACTTGGTGAAAAAAATGATACTGGATTTGGAACCGTAGATTTAGATAAACTATTTTCTGAAACTTAATTGACCAAAAAATTCAGCATTTTGTTTATAATAACTTCATCTAAGAAATTTTCTTTTGCAAATTTTTGAGCATTATCACCGACTTCTTTTATTCTTGTAGGATTTTCAATTAAATAAGATAATTGTTCAATTGCTTGATCTGTATTATCAAATAAATACCCTGTTTTACCACTATCTATTTGCTCTGCCATTCCATAATTATTATTTGTCACGCAACAGCATCCCCCCATCATACCCTCGGCTATTGTCCTTGGCCAAGGTTCCTTCCTATGCCTTGAAATATAGAAAAGTAAGATATCAGTTTCTTTCAACAAATTAGGGACAGTAACTGAATATTCAGGTAAAATAGTGAATTGTGGGTATTTTTCTAGAACCTCTTTATAAACAACTTTTTCATCTTTATCTTGACCATTTACATCTCTGACGTGTGAAGGAACTCCCATCCATTTAAAGGAAATTTTATCTCCATATTTTTCACAAAGTGTTTTAACAATTTTAAGATTATCTTGATCATGTTTATAAGCGAATGCCATAGAGTGGCGATTAATACGTATTTTATCTGATGGAGTTTTTGGTTGACTGTAATGAATATTAACTGGTGAACAAATAGACATACTTGGAATGTTTAATGGACGAAGTTTATCAAATTTGCTTTCTTCTTGAAGATTTTTCATGAACCATTCTGAAGTGCAAAATATTTTCAAATTTGGATTAATTTTATGAATTTCTGTTAACCATTGTGCTGGTCCAACTACATAATTAAAAAGAAAAGCCAAATGAGGAATTTGAGATAAATCTATATTATTTGTGTGGTGTTTACCTTGAGTCCCATCCCAGAAAGATGCTTTACAAAAACTATAACTATCAGAATTGACAACAATAAGAATGTCTAGCGCTTGTAATTTGTATATACATTTTTTGGTTAAAACCGCATTTTCATAAAGTGTCACATTTGGATTAAGTAGTGGTTTTAGTTTGTCAGATAGGTTTTTTTGAGCAAAAATGAAGGTTTGTAGACCTTTTTGGTTAAACCCATTTGCAAGTTGAACAACACGATGTTCCGAACCTCCGGCCATGCCTACCTTGCTAAAAATGCCAATTGTTTTCATGATAGAATTATCCCATTTTTTGCGAAATATTGTTTAATTGATTTAATAAATTCTAATGCTTTACTCTGTCTTCTCTTAGATCCCTTGCCTTTATGTGCTACAATATATTGACCATCTAAAGCATATAATTGTGGAACTTTATCAATTGTATAAATGGGCAATTGAGAAAAAACCATACCACGTAAATTGTTCTCTTTATAGAGTAAAGGCAATTGCCATCCTGAATCTTTTAACATTGTTTTACCGATACGAAGATTAAATATATTACTTTCTTCTTCTGTCTCTATTTTTATTGTTTTAACCCCTATGCCACGTTGATTCGTATAAGGGCCAATATCTGGTCTTAAATCAGGGTTTATTTTTATATATGAATCTGATTTAGCTATAAAGAATGTTACAGCAGGAAAGTTTCGATATGTCATAGGAGCATCAATTCCGACTCCTAAAATATCTAAATTTTCTTTTTCCATTTTTTCTATAAGAACTTTATCCCAATTTGGACATAATATTGCTATATCAGTATCTGTAATAACAATGTAATCTCCATTTATATAATCTATTATACGATTAAGTCCGCTAGTGTGGTTTAGGGACGTATGGGATTGTTTTAAAATACTTTCTAGCCAATTCCATCCTTCTGATGGGGGTCTATAAGCGCTAGCAAAACAATTAAATTCTAACTCATTTTCTCTACTTTTAAATCCGATCATAGTTTCTCTTAAAAAATCAGAAAATATGACTCCATTTTTACCGAGAACAGTGAAAATTTGAATTTTAGACATTTTTCAACAAGAAGCCATTTGGATGCATAGTTAAAAGAAGTTTTTCCATTTTTGTATCAATTGTAAAATCAGATCGATTTTTCATAAACTCTTCTACTGCTTCCCATGGTCCTGGAGTTTGTCCGTTAAACCCCTTAGATATGACTGGGTGTCCATTTAGATTAGTATCTTCAATAATTAAATACTGATTAGTAGATACAATTTCGGAATATAAGTTCAATTCTTGTAATACATGATTTTTATTATGATCTGAATCCAAAATGACCATTGTTTTTTTATTTTTGCTTTTTTCTTTTATTTCGTTGAAGATATTTATATCTATTGAACTTCCAGTAATAAATTGCAATCCTTCTGCTTTTGGAAAATGAACCTTAATTATATCGACTGATATAACATTAGCTTGTATTCCAGACAAGTTCATCATAGATGCCAAAAAATGAGCAGAAGCACCAGAATAAGAACCTGTTTCTATTATAAGTTCTGGTTTTTTATTATGAATAATTTCTTGATAAATCCAAAGATCGAGTGGATTTTTCCAAATTTTATGACCCAACCACGTTATTTTTTTGAAAATCCTAGAGTCGTAAAATAGATTATGGAAATCTATGATTGTTTTATTCATATTTTTTTTGCCACCAAACTCTATCAGAAGATCTATTTACTAAATTATTTCTTTTAATATCAATTGTGGGTTCATATTGAGATAAGTTTTTTTTAAAAAATTCATTAACAGCTAAACAAACGCCTCGTTTTGTCCCTTTGTCTTTTTCCCAAGTATAGTCATGTCCAGAAATTATGCCACCGTTTTTAATTTTAGAAGACCAAATTTCCAAATCTTGTTTAACAACATTATATTCATGGTCTCCATCAATAAACACAAAATCTAAAATTTCAGGAATAAATGCTTCATTACTGTGTTTTTTTATAATTTGTATTTTAGGATTTATAGACAATTTTGATGAAATAATTTTGAATAACTCTTCCCAATTATTAGCGTTTACTGAAGGCCCAAGTAAATTGTCTTTCTTAAATTCTCTGTTTAATTGTTTATTGTCTGAATATTGTGAATTGAATATCCAAGGGTCTATTGCGTATATTTTTTTAATTTGTGGGCACTCTGCTAAATGTAGAGTTGTTTCCCCTTTAAAAACTCCTATTTCAGCACCAATTAAATTTTCAGTTAAAAGAACAGAAGTTAAAACATCGAGTATATGTTTTCTATATAAATTATGTTCTTTAAGCAAAAACAATTTACATGAATTAGCATCTCCATATTTTTCTTTCCACGTCCAACACCCATTTTCTTTATAAATATACGATAATTCAGAACATATTTTCTTATCAAAACAACGACACAAACAGTAGTTATAATATTTTATAAATTCGTTTGGAATAGACAGTATTTGTTCCCATTTGCTGCTTTTAATAGAGAACACTAAATCGGTTATTATAATATTTTTTACAAGTTTATTATTAAAAACAGTTTCGAAAATAGCTTTATGATCTGGGTGATTGTATTCTCCAAAAGGATTATGAGTGAATATAATATCAGGTTTAAATTTTTTAACAGCTATAGTCAGATATTTATCTAATTCTTCTTTGTGTTTTTCAATTTGCATATCTTCTATATTAAGAGTTTCCCATGTGAATCCTAATTTTTTAGCAATTTCACTTAAAGCATTTAGTCTTTTTTCTCCTCCAGTAACACACAAAAGGTGTTTTTCAATTTGTTTTTGCTGGAAAATAGGCCAACCAAATATTAGTTCATCATCAGGATGAGAAAAAATGCAAAGAGTTTTCATACATTTTTATAAAAATCGAAATCCTAAATAAGTTTTAAATATACAATCTTTTGTCTTCACGTGTGTGCATAACCTTTTTCCGTTTTCTAATGAATGCAGACTAATTCTGTCTTTTCTAGTACCACCTACATAAACGTTCCCATATTTTTTATGTTCTACTAAACTTCCTCTCTTGAATCCTAAACTTCTAGTGCCACCATACTCTTTTCTAATCCCACCTTTAGAAAACTGGAAAACATGTAATTGCCTTCTATGAAATCTTAAAGGAATAATTTTTATTAATTTTTTATTATCAGGAACAGTATGCCCACTTACATGCCAATTAGCTAAAACCCAACTATCTACATTATGACACTCAAACTTATCGGCTAATTTAGAAGAACTTTTCTTCAGTCCTAATTCATCTCTTAATTCTTTCGTTTCCCACCCTTCTTTTGTAAAAAGTGTATATTTCTCTCGAACTTTATTATAAAACCAATTTTTACCTACTTCCAAAGGCGAAAAACTCCTATTCCATTTTCTACAACCTTTTTTGCTTTTAGCACAAACATCTTCCACAACTACATGAGTTATAGGAAACATTTTACTTAGCCAGTATAAAACGTTCAATTTCCACTGCCAACGAGCCTTTACAGAAGGTGGAAGTTTATTACATTTAATTCTATTACTAAATCGTGCTTCTCTATAACGAGTTTTTCTTTGCCTACGATTTCTACGCATCATTCTACGTATTTCTACAGCATTTTTTACCCAGTCCACTGTTTCTGTTAAAACGTTTAGATATGTATAAGACTTCGATTTAACAGTAAATGCTTCTCTTTTACTCCCTGGATCAATTCCTACACAAATATCCTGTTTTATTCTATCACTTGGCTCTACGTTGAGTCTAACACAAAACACTCCTTTCTTCCAAAATGGAGTAGCTTTACCAGTAGAAATCCATCTCTTAGCCCTTAATAATGTAGTAGACATAAGAGGTTCTTGATTTAGATTTACTACTGGTACGAAAAAGTTCTTCATAAATAAAATTATTAGTTTTACGGTAAGTGGGTACTAATAAAACCTCTGTTATACTACCCTTCGACAATGTTAAAAAAGCTTAGTTCATCTCCTAAGAGAAAAACATACTATTAAGCGATTCTAGTGTATTTCAAAAGAGACTAGTGGCATCTCTTGGTACTTCTAGCTTCTTTAACGTAGAATATTAAGAAACTCTCAGAATCTCCTTTCTTCTTAGTCTAGTCATGACTTACGTTGTATGTCGCCACACACAAACCCTCGAACTTAATCTTCGGGATCATGACATGTGTGGTTTTGTTTTTTTATAAAAATCATATGTATGATTTTGTTTAATTATTTTTTCTAAAGTCCAATCATATTTTTCGGAAAGATTCAAATTACGAAGACAAGAATATCTCCATGAGTTTAATGGAGGAAAAATAAACATACTAAATTTATGATTTATAAAAATTGGGTCTATAACTCTTCTCTCATCATTATCTGCCCATCCCCAAATAAATATCCCATTATTTTCTAATGAACTAAAAGCACCTTCAAAACATTGTTCTATACTTTGTTTACTATCTGAACCGAAATTACTCAATCCATTAGCAATGATACATGAAAATTTTTTATCGTATACTTTTGGAAGATCTTTAAGATCAGTTTGAATGAATAAACAATTTTGATTTTTTATTATAAATTTATCTAAATCAATTATAACAACTTGATTTTTAAATAAATCTTGATAATATTTTGTTTTCTTGTTTATCCCAACAAAACAAACACTCCCATTATCGAAATATGGAATAATTATCTGTTCTAATATTTTTCTATCTGGAAGTTGCATAAATTAAAAATCAGCCATCCAGTTAATTAGTTCTTCGTCTAAATATGGAAAATAATATCTTGAAAAAGTGTTATTTTCTTTATTCTCTATAAGATATTTAACTCCATCTCTAAGAGACATTTGTCTTCGTGATTGAGTTTTACCAGTATGCATATGCAAACAATATGCTTCTTCTGGAATCTCTATGTTAGTTTTATACACGTCTTTGTAGTAAAAATCAATTTTTTTGTAACGCTTAGATTTTCCTGTATGACCAACACAATGGAAAACAAGAGGGTCTAATACACGAGTTTCAGGATAATATACTTTTGTTTCGGCTACCAAAGGTGGACCAAAAAGAGTTTTATCCCAAGATTCTCTTGTGGTTAATTTTTGATCTGCCAATTCTAAAATTTTGCGATAAAAAGGGTGATCAGAAATAACACCTAAGTTTCCATTAGCTAACGAAGACTGTTCTTTCTCCCCTTTTAAATCCTTTATTTGACAAGTTTTGTCTCCACAAGAAGGTAGAAATATATCTTCTTTCATAAAAGGTTGAATAGATTTTATTGACAATGTGTCAAAATCGTAATAAACTCCACCAGATTTATAAAGGTGTAAATATCTTGCTATATCAGACAGATGAAAGTGTCTATAAGGATTCTCTTTAGAATCTATTTTGGTAGACAAAATTTCATAAAATTTGTCACTTAAAAAATCAAATTTGAAATCATATGGTTTGAACTTAATAAACGTAACAGGCAAAGTTTTTAAATAAATCCAAGTACGATCATTAGGCTCTGGATCATTGTAATATATAAAGACATTATCAGGTTTTTCTACTTTTAGAACTGATTTAACAGATAGAACAAAAGGCAATAAAAAATGGTGTTTGCTATTTGAAGTCCAGTAATACACCCATTTATTAGGAATTGCCAATTAGTTTCTCCAATTCTTTTTTAATAGGACTAAAATCTATCCAGTCTGATTCGTTTTCATACCTTCTATTATGAATTATTCTAATATTTTCTTTTATATTATCATGAATATCTAATTTTTTATTCTTTTTCATACGACTTCGAGTGTAATTATAAACCGGGTCAATAATAGCTCCTTGAATATTATTAAGATGCATAATCGCATTCATAGGTAATTGTTCATCATGAGGATTATACCTATTATCAGAACTTAATTTTTCTAATAAAGGCAATAATTCCCTCCCAATTATTTTAGAAGCATAAGAAGAAAAGCCTATAACACCAACATTGTAATAAGGAGGAAATTTTTCCTCTAGCCCGTAATCAACACCAAGCATTTCTTTTACAATATTACGAACATTTTTTTTATCTGCATGTTTTGTTAAAAATAAAAACTTAGCCATTTGTAAGTGATTTTCAAAATTCCCATCCTCAATACTAGCTACTCCATTTTCAGGGATTAAATCAAACATATCATAAAAATCACCTTGAACAAATGTATCAGCATCTATCATAATATATCTATCAAATTCAATATTTTGCATAATAGAAGATTTCAATTTTCGATGAACAGAATGAGATGTTTTATCAGATGAATGTTTAATACAAATGCAATCAAATTTTTCAAATTGTTCTTTAAATTCAAACTTTCCCATAAAATGAATTTGGATAACAGAATTAGATGCTCTACCTCCATTTTTTCGCAAACTTAAAACAGAAGCAAGAGCAAGTTTTGCATACTTTTTCCCGCCAATAATATAAACAATTCCTTGATGCATCACCTTAACATCATCTCCCGGATATCTTTCCATAAGTGTAATATAATAGGAGAACCACTAAAAACATAGCCTCCTGCTCCAGCAAAATGGCAATTGTACTTGGCTGGCATTGTGAATATTTTATGATTAGGGGCTAAACCAAATGCAGCTCTGACTACTGCAGGCTGAGCATGAGGAACAGAGCCAAATTTACTCCACCCCCCAAAACAATAAGTCAAAAATTCTTCTCTAATCTTGTCTAAAATTGGACCAGAACCTTTATGAGACCCAAATATACCAAAATTCCAATACGGGAAATACGAAGGAACATCTTTAAATATCCCATCTTTAACAGCCGTTTTTTCTATGCTATCTTTCCATTCCATTGTTATGCACGTTGATAAAGATAAATCATATCCATAACTTAATACATCGATATAATCTTTAGCAGCAGGCTTCATTATAAATGCATCGCAATCAAGATATAAAGTTCTATCAAAAGGACTCCATTCTGCAATATATGTTTTAAGTAATTCTGCTGCTATTAATCCGTGTGTTTCTTCTCCTGGTTTTAAATGTTTTTCTAAATACTTAGTTCCATCAATAATATGATCTGCTTTGACATTGCATTTATCACCTAAACATAAAATAGCGATTGGAAGTTTTAAATGTTGTCTAGCAAATAAAATAGACTTATTACATAATTCTTCAAAAACGTTTTTATGTTTCTTATCAGGGGAATTTGAAATAATATAAGCAATTCCTTCAAGCACGAATAATCTCCAATGCTTTGTCTAGAATATATTTCGCTCTTGCACTGTCTGAAGCATTTCTTTCATACCATAATCGCCCATTATAAGCTATTTCTGCTAATGTTTTCGGACTATCTAAAACTTTTTGAACCTTTTCTTTAACATCTGAATAGTCATTTTTTATACAAATATAATGGCAATCAGGCATTAAGTATTCTTGTTCTATTATTTTTTGTTGTGGCATCATGATTGTTATTTCACAACACATAGCCTCAATCTCTCTATGCGTTTTAGGTCTACCTCCTGGAGGACACCAAATAATTTTAGCGGCAGCCATATCTAACATATATTCATCAAAACTCATTCTTTTTGAATTTCCTCTATCTTCAATTTTGGAATCAGGAATTTCTGAAATTAATTTAGCGTGTTTTTTTCTTTCTTTATTCGTTCCTAAATTGCCAATAAAATGCACAGAATACTTTTTAGTTTCAGTAAGACCTAAATTATGATAAATTCCTTGATTTAACCATAATAACGGTTGTTTTGTCCCATAAGCCAATGGAAGAACTGGAATTTTCGATGTACTAATATCTAGTTTTTCATCCATCTGTTCAATGAAAATTCCAGCAAGAATGTCTTTTGTAACGTATTTCCCTATCAACCAAGATGCACGATGTCCAGTATATTCTCCATGGTCAATCATAAACAAATGATCATTAATTATAAAAAATAATCCAGGGTCAAGATGAGGCCGATCCTTTTCTGTTGATATTTTTTTTATTAGTTCATATTTTTTAGCAACAGGGAACCCAACATCTTCATCTCGATAAACATTCGCTCTATTACTAACTGCTAATGAATATAAGTTTTTCATTAATGCTCGTTCTGCGATACTTGATGTTTGCATAGGAATTATTACACTAGAACGAGTATTTATTTCTGTTATAATCAGTGGTTTTTCATTTTTTGCCCAAGATTGAACTAATTTTTTCCCAAGACCTTTGGTTCGATTTAAATGCAAAGCAATTGTATCTGGAACTAGTAAAGCACTTGTATCTTTGAAATCATAACTCTGATGATAAGGCATTCTATTAAACTGAACTGGAAGCTCTTTAATCTTATCTTGCATTTCAAAAAATGCCAATAGAAAACATAATTGATCAGAATCACTAAATAATTTCTGAGTTTTATTAATTTCTAACATTTTAATATAATACTTTTTTGCAAAATTAAATAGTTTTGATAATAAAGAACGATTTCCGTAAATAACTCCACAGTTTCTTACTGGAGATATTAATAATTCTTCGATCGGTAAATTGGTTAATTTTGGCAAAGATTCTCGAACAAAATCAACAGTTGATTTTGTAAAATAGTGTTTCTTCCATGTACGTAAATCTGTTTGATGTCCTTCTCTTTTACTCAGAACCCAAATATAATTAGGATTTAAATTCTCTAATTCTAGTATATCCCCTTGAAAAACAATATCCGCATCCATATACACAATAGGTTCTTCTTCATTGTGTAATTCTGCACATTCCATTTTCAAAATACGAGAAACTTGTTTCGCATTTTTATTTGAAATATTTTTACAAAAATATTCAATATTAGTATTTTTGCAAAAGTTAATTGATTTGGAAGAAGATTCAGGCAAAGAAACACAAATATTTACATTAGAATAATGTTTCGCACTGTTAATAAAACTTTGACCCATTTCTAGAAAATTATCATCAAAAATAGTATAAATTTTCAAAGATTCCACCCTTTAATAATATTAGCTACTTTTTTCGGATCAATTAACTCTAAACACTTTTGATGATCTTTTTCGTTTTTATTTTTACAATCTTTTTCCCAACACCCGCCTAATCTACAACAATCTAATTGTCCAATAGAATGAAAATAATCATGACTAGGATATTTTTCCCACCACCAGGGTTCATGCCCTCCAGCAACAACACAAGCGTGCTTATCAAAAGCAGCAGCAATATGCATAATAGATGTTACTACAGATAACGTCCCAGAAGACTGATAGACTAACCGAATAACTTCTCTCATTGTGGTTTTATTAATTTTATTAATAACGTTCTTGCCTTTAATCGTATTATGAATTGCTCGTCCTGCGCCTGTATCTTTAGGGTCTGGTTTTCCTATTTGAATAAACTGAATATCCGGACAATTACTAACAACTTCTTCCCATGCCTCTGGCCACCACCATTTGGTAGTGTAATCTGTTTTTCCACCTGCATTAAGAACTATAAATTTTTCAGGTTGATCTGGAAAAACTGGAGTTTTCTTCTCTTCTTCTGTTAGGTGTAAGTCCGGCTTAAATTGAGTTAATTTTATGGAGCTTCCAGTTTGTTCGTTGAAATCTATAATAAACCCATGAATAAAATGATGATTTATATTTTGGTTGGATTGATGGATTATTCCATAATGCATATCTAAAGTTCTAACAGATTTATCTGATTCGTCTAAAGGCGTTAAATATGGGTTGTTTTCAAAAATTGCTTCACACGAAGTTCTTACAGAAATTTCAAAATGTGGTTTCCATGTTTTTATGTCTCGAACACATGCTGATAACATTAGAATGTCGCCAGGACATTGAAAATTTTTCAAAATATAACGGAAATGAGGACTTTTTTCAGATTTGGCAAGCCATTCGCTGCCTGAATCTTTAAGCCAGTTTGTATAACTTTCTGGTTCACGTAAATACACATAGTCCATGCCTAATTATACAACAATTAAGAGCTGAAAACGATTAAAGAAGGTCCACCTAAGTTTATAGGGTTAATAGACGCTTTAGTGGCAATCCCGGTTCCAGAAGACGAGCTACTAAAACTAGAAGAACTACTATATGACGATGAACTGCTGCTATTAGAGCTAGATGAACTATTAGAGCTTGATGAAGAGATATTAGAACTACTACTAGATATATAAGTAGAGCTTGAACTTGAACTTGAATTAGAGCTACTACTGGAAGAAGAAGAATTAGAGCTACTACTGGAAGAAGAGTTTGACGAACTAGAGCTACTATTTGAACTACTTGAAGAGCTACTACTATTTGAGCTACTACTTGAAGAACTTGAGTTAGAACTGCTACTTGAAGAACTTGAATTAG
>ERZ1292629.478-Hain-H43-01um-R1-478-length-43497-cov-6_pt1 | contig 43497 bp, 55 predicted proteins | sample MGYA00564399_ERZ1292629 | MGnify/ENA primary metagenome ERZ1292629 (study PRJEB36523, sample SAMEA6512636) | groundwater metagenome | collected 2019-01-08 | study: AquaDiva: Metagenomics assemblies of 32 groundwater samples
TGGGTTAAGATCGTCGCGAGACAGATTGTATGATATCTACTAGGCGCGTTGTTGTCTGAGTGGAACGAGCATTTAGTACGAGAGGAACGGTGCTCGGGTGCCTCTGGTGTAGCGGTTGTTATGAGCAGGCCGCGTAGCTACGCACCATGTGGATAAGTACTGAAAGCATCTAAGTACGAAGCCACCCGCAAGACGAGACAACAAAGGCCGTCAAAGAAGATGACGTTGATAGAGTCGGCGTGTAAGATTCAAGGCAACGAGAATTTCAGCGCTCGACTACTAAAAGCCTCATTTTCAAATTCCTATAATGTGTCTTCCTGCTTGCTTATTGTTTATTTTTTTATTTCTTACAAAAATGAGCAAAAAATTTAAAAATGAAAAGACCACAATTAAATATTAGTCTTTTAGAAGAGAAACTTTCTTACTCAGGGATAGGTGTCGGGATAATGTTGGGTATATTTTTAGGCTCTTATATTTCAGATAAAATTATGCCTCATAATCAACAGTATTCTTCTCTAAATAAATTTCCTCTAAGTTTAGGTATCTCTGTTATTTCAGCACTTGCTCTATCTGTCTCTCTTAGGTACGCAGGCAAAGAATTAGGCAGATATTTAGATAACAGAAATAAAAATTAATATTTTTCTAAATAATTCATAACAATAATTAAGCACTATACAACTTTAACAAAGTTAGAACAAGAATAACTATTAAAATAATCAGAGGTAGAGTTATAATCACTAGGAAAGCTCGGAGTTTTGAAATTTCATGGTTAGCAGAAATGCCCCAAACGGAAATTATAAGTGACCAAATACCAAGGGCAAAATTTACAATTGGAACAAATATTAACAGTATACTCGGAGTATATCCATATACTATACTTTTAACAGTCCCAGCATAACTTCCTCTTCCTCTATAAATTTTAACAATTAAATGTAAAATTCCAGAATAAATAAAAACAATTATTGGATTTATTAAAAACAAAAATATAAAAGTCAGACTAATAATAACTCCAGCTAGGCTGTAAGATGCTAAATTTAATAAATTATTTAATGACGCTGTGCCTGAAATATACTGACTTAAATTATCATTTATAAAAAGAGAAAGGGCACTTGCAAAAATCAAAATAACAATAGATAATACAAAAAAAGGTAATAAAGAAATAAACCATAAATATTTCAATGGTGCAAAAATTCCTTCGTTTTTAGTTTTTTCAAATAACTCTGTAGGTCCAAACATAGACTTCCCGATTTTCCAAAATAACCCTGCTTTTGTAGACTCAAGCTTCTCTTCTTTCTTTTCAATTATATCTTTCAAACTAGAATCTGTTTTTTTCAAATCAATTTCTTTATCTTTTTTAGTTATCTGTATATAGCTCAAAGCATCATTAATATCTTTTTCAGAAAACCCTCCTTCTAGTAATTTCTGCTTCAATAAATCGCTTTCAAAGCCTCTTCCTTTTCCTTCAAGCAAATACTTTACAATATCTTGATTCACCATCTTATGCTATTTATACAAGAAAAAGGCTTTTTATAATTTCCTAAATTGAGCGTTTAACTTATTAGCTCCAATTTATCTCATAAATAATTATAAACTTGGTTTTTTTGAAAATTAAGTGTTAGATAAAGTCTTAAGTTTTATATCGAGTATCAAGGATAGAAATATAGCAAAAGCGAAAGCGTGGAATCCAGAACCTCCAGATTTAATTAAAGCAACTAGAGAAGCTGTTAGGAACTGCACTCTCTATTCACAGTCTTCAGTTGATAAAGCAGAATCGGCTTATCATAAATCTATCAAAGAAGGAAGATCAGAGGATATAGGTTCTGCTCTGAGAAAAGAATATGAACATAGAAGGGAGAGGTGTTCAGGAAATGTTGTTTGGGTAGATGGATACAAGTATCCTTTATTTCGAGAATAACATATATTTATTTAAGTTCACAATTTCTAAGAAAATTATGACGACTCAAAGTAGATTATCCACAAAAGTAAGAACTGAACTTCTACATAGAATAGGAAGTGATAATACTGCACAGGAAAGAGAACATTTTTATCAGGTGTATCACTCGCTTTTACGTACAGGAGATACTCTAGACAGAATGCGTATGAGAAAAGAGTTGGAAAATGCAGGATCCATTCCTAAAGACTCAATTGCTCCATTTGGACCTGGCTGGGAAGAAGAAGTAAGAGAGCAGGTTTCACATCTAATAAAAGTTTATAGAGAATTTCCAGAATACGTAAGGCAAATTTATTCTCTTGATGTTGAAGAAATTGAGAAAAAAGCTAGGGCTCTATAAACTCTAAATTTTCAAAAGGAAAGACTTAAAAACTATCTTTTTTCACTATTTTTGGAGTTGGACAGCTGGCTTCGGAACTTTGTCATTAGATTGACAAGAAATATTATAATTTCTAAGTTCTGAGGAAGGTCCGAGCATCCGTTCGCAAGAACGAAAAGTGACTCGAGGAAACTCGAACTGTCGAGAGGCAGAGCTCCGGAACAGAAACGACACAGCCTTTATGAGCTATGAACCTTGAGGGGAGCTGGGAAATAAAGGATATGATGAAACGGCCGTCTTCACTGATGCAAAAGCTATAACCGCTTGCTTAGACAGATGCCAGACAAATTGTTTGTCGAAAGACAAAATTTGACAGAACTCGGCCTATGTCCAACTCTTTTTTATCATTATTAATTTTTCAGCAGCCAATTACAAATCTTTAAAAGTGATATGTTTCTTAAAATTGCAAGGGGATGTAGCTCAGTGGGAGAGCAAACGACTGAAGCTCGTTGTGTCGGGGGTTCGATTCCCTCCATCCCCATTTGGGAATCGAGCAGGTTCGATTACTTCAAATTTTGGTAACTTTAAATTTGAAGGATCCGCGGAACTTGTTCTGCGTGAGCCCTCCATCCCCATTTCGCACTCAGCAGCGAGAAAGTCCGCAGTGCAAACGAGGAACTTCGCAGCAATAAAGTGCAAAATATATCAATAGTCGTAGTGAGCAGATCCGCATCAAGAGAACACAAAATATATCCATCGTTCGCAGAGCGAAACCGCATCAAAACTTTTATAAAACCCCTGAGCATGGTATTGTTATGAAAAAAGAGGAAGTGCATGAGCACAAGGATAATAGCTTCGGAGTTTCATCAGTAATTTTTAGTGTCTTAAGTGTTCTACTTTCAACAACACCAATTCAAGGAATAGTGCTTGCAATACTCGGATTAGCCCTAGCAAGAAAACAAAGTAAACATCTAAAGAATAAGTGGTCAAAAGCAGGATTCATATTATCGATAATTGGTTTAATTTTAAGCATAGTTTTCTGGATTGTTTATACTTGGATGATAAGAAATGGCAATATCCCTAACTTTTCTAATATATAATGGAACAAAAAAATAAAAAAGCAGCAATTGAACTTTCAATAGGCACAGTTGTGATAATCGTTCTTGCAATGTCTATGCTTATTCTTGGCCTAGTTCTTGTCAGAAATATATTTTCCGGCAGCATAGAGAATGTAAAAGAAATAGATAGTGGGGTCAAAAATAAAATCAAGGAGCTTTTTCAGGATGAAAGAGAAAAATCAGTTATCTATCTATCTGGCAGAACTGTTGAAGTTAAACAAGGAGCAGAGTACGGAGTCGCTTTTGGTATAAGAAATACGAAAGAAGGAGAAGTAGAATCAACAAAGTTCACTTATGAAACAAGCCTTGCAGACAGCGATGCTGAAATAAAGAAAGCTTGCGGAGTAAACAAAGTAACTGCAGAATCTTGGGTAAAATTTGGAACAGGAGATATAACCGTCAAACCAGGTCCAGAAATCGGTTTCCCTCCAGTACCTATTTTAGTAAAAGTTCCAGATGGTTCTCCACTTTGTACGACTCGTTTTAAGATAATAATTAAAGATACAAAGACGAATGATATTTATGATACTTTAGGATTCATTCTTAGAATAACAGCCTAATCTAAACACTTAAAAACTCTCCACCTTTACTTTTTTAATGAATACACTTGAGAAAGAATATCAGAAATATCGTTGGTTTTACACCTTATCAGGCAAATTAGTCTTAGGCGGTAAATCAGCAGCACAAAACGAAGAACTCTTAAAAAGGCTAAAAAAATTTTCTAATGATTTGTATGTGTTGCATACATCCTCTCCAGGCAGTCCATTTTCAGCAATTCTTTCAGATAAAACTAAAGTCTCAGAAACAGATTTAGAAGAAGTTGCAATATTTACTGGTTGTTTCAGCAGGGCTTGGCGCGAAATGAAAAAAAATGTAAGCGTTGATATTTTTTCTACATCCTCTTTGTCTAAAGATTCGAGTATGAAAATAGGAACTTGGGGAGTAAAGAGCAAAATAAGAAGAAAACTAATAAAACTAAGTCTTGTTTTGACTTTTCAGAAAGATAAATTAAGAGCTGTCCCAGAGATAACTCTAAAGAAAAAAACAGACGGGTTATTAAAAATAATTCCAGGGAATATTGATAAAATTCATTTGTTGACAAAGTTACAGGTACAACTGCCAAAGTCATTGAGTCAGGAAGAAATATTATCCGCTTTACCTTCTGGAGGGGTTAAGCTAATAAAATTATAAATGGTATCACAATTAAAATTTCAGATAGGTAAAAATGGTATAACTGATGGAGTTGTCAATTCTCTTTCTTTAGCTATGAAAAACCATAAGCAAGTTAGAATATCAGTTTTAAAATCCTCAGGAAGAACTAAGAAGAACATAGAATCCTTTGCTTTAGAATTGAAGGAGAGACTGCCATTTAGTTTCGATCATAAGGTAATAGGTTTCACACTTATTTTGTTCAGAATAGCAAAAAAGCATAAAACAAAATCTTTATAAGGCTTGTATTTTACCTACTCAAATCACAAATAAAATGGCTAACGTAAAAACTATAAGATCTGATAAGTATAATTTAGCTCTAGCAGAAGCCTTGAAAGAAATTCCAGAATTCGACAAACCAGAATGGGCCGATTTTGTTAAAACTTCTCCTCATAAAGAAAGACCAAGCATAGAGCCTGACTTTTGGCATAAAAGAGCTGCAAGCATTCTAAGGCAAGTATATATTAAAGGCACAGTAGGAGTTGAAAGACTAAGAACGAGGTATGGTGGAAGAAAAAAGAGAGGATCAAGGCCAGCAGAATTCAGAAAAAGTGGCGGTAAAATAATAAGGCTCATTTTACAACAGGCAGAATCAGCAGGATTAGTTGAAAAGGTAAAAGAAAAGCGTTCTGGAAGAAAGCTAACTCAAAAAGGAAAGGATTTTTTGGAGAGTTTTGCAAAATGAATACTCAACCTTTAGAATCTGCTACTAGAAAAACAAAGTTACTAACTTTTAAAGATACAGACGAGATGCTCTTTGATACAGGTAATGGTTCTTTAGCATTATGTGTTAATTTAGGTAACGATCATTTTAGGGAGGAGCATAGAGAAATTACTGTTGAAGTTGAGGATATGCAACAATATAGATCTAGAGTCGCACCAAAATCTAAACATCCCACCATGGGGAAATTACCAATTAATTTAAGTAGAGAAGATCAGGGTTTTTTTATATTTAACTTATATAAGGATATAGAGGACGTACAATATGTTCGCCTAATTAGGCCCGAGATTATTACTCCAGTTCATATTTATGGAGAAAGAAATTTAGTGTTTCTTAGGGAAAGAGTTGCAGGGTCAAAATTCGGAGAAGGAGAAGTACAACAGTTAAAGAAAACTGGTAGATTCTCAAACTCAGCTAGCTACCAATTAATAAGGAGAAGATAAAATGAAAAAAAAATATCAAAAGAAAATAAAGTTATCAGTCCATACTAAAAGAACAAAATGGACGCCTATATGGGCAGTTATAAAAAAATTTGGTCCTGGAAAAAAAATACATCCATCTCAAATGACTAAACACAGAAGACATTGGAGAAGAACTAAGCTAAAGATAAAACCAAGAAGAACTCCAAAATCACACTCAGGATAAAATGGCTGAAAAAATTGAAAGTAAAATTGAGAGAGAATATATTATTCCATTAAGAAAAGAGTGGAGAAAAGTAGCAAATTACAGAAGAACAGGAAGAGCAGTTAAAGAGATAAAGAAATTTATTGCAAGACACATGAAGGTTTCTGATAGAGATACAGATAAAGTCAAGTTAGATATGTATCTTAATAACGAAATTTGGTTTAGAGGTAAAACTAAGCCTCCTGCAAAAATAAAAGTTAGAGCTGTGAGAGAAGGAGAAATTGTTAAAGTTTTCTTAGTTGATATGCCTGAAAAATCAAGATTCCAAAAAATTAAGCAGGAGAAGCTGCTTGATAGAAATAGAGCCAAACAACCTAAATCTCCTCCTAAGTTAGATTCTAAAGAAATAAGTAAAGAAGAAACAGCAGAAGAAAAGAAAAGCGAAAAAGAGAAGGAATTATCAGTTGCAGATCAAAGAGCAGCAGAAGCAAAGCAAGACGCAAAAGCAAAGAAACACACAACAAAAGTAAAAGAGCCTCAAATACATAGAATGGCTTTACAGAAGTAAATTAGAGAAGTTTTAGGCAATCTTTTTATATTGTGAAATTTTAATTGTCCTATGTCAGACAATGAGAATATAAAAAAAGTTTTATTAATTTCTTTAGCTTGTTTAATTGTTTTTATCAATATTTTATCAATAACTTTTATCCTTATTTATAATTTTTCTTTAGACCAGTATCAAAATTACACTGAAGCTCAAATAAAAGATATTTCTTTTAGGTTAAGTTCATTGGAGAAAAAAGATAATGTTCTTTTCTTGAATTTGGAGAACACAGGTAGTCAGGAAATAGCAGGTTTTCAAATTAAGATTTATACAAACGAAAGCATAGGTCAATATGACTTAGAAACTTTTTTATTATATGGCGAAAATTTAACTATAAATTTAACAATAAGCAGTGAAAATTTTCTAAACAGAATTAACATCATACCTCAGTATATAATAGTTGACAAATTTTCAGGAAAAAAAGTTTACTACGACTATGAAAACAGCATAGATTTCACTTTAGATCCTAAAGAAGCTTTAGATACAATAAAAGACTTGTATAACAAACCAATTATTCCAGACAAATATTTTGAAAATAATACAAACAAAAGCTATCTGCCATTGCCGAATATTACTATAGGAGTGAATCAAACGCAACAGCCAATAACTAACTCAACAATTGTACAAAACGACTCAATTCAGAATAATCAAACAGTTGTAAATTCTACAGTATCAGTATGTTCTCAAGGGCAAGATACAGATAGAGACCTATTGCCAGACTTATGGGAGGCCCATTATAACTTAAATTCTAATTCAGTGGATTCAGATAATGATAAAATCCCTGACACTGCAGAAGATTTGGATTTAGATGGATTTACAAATATTGAAGAATTTGAAAAGTGTAAATCACCTCTAGACAAAAACTCTAAACCTTCCCAGAGTAGTTTGCCATTTATTTTAACATATGATGGAAGTTATGTAAACGGTTTAGGTTTAAATGATAATCAAGCCTGGGAAAAATACAAAGTCACAACTACTTCATTAAAAAACATTGGGTTCACGCATATAGGAGTTAAATCTTGGTCAGGAGAGACTTATCCTTCATTAACTTCTCAGAGAATAAATGAACTTCGTTCCCTAAGTTTCAAATTCATTTTATTCCACAGTCCAGGCCACGAAATTTTGGAGGATAAAAATAAATTAGACGCAAATATACATTCTACAAATTCACAAAACCTAAAATATTTCGGAGCTTTCGGGTTTAATCCTTCTTCCTGCTCTTCTTCCTGCTCTTGTTCTTCAAAGCCAAATAGAAATTCTTTAGACCCTGGATACAATGGAAGCGTGTGGCAAGAGGACCTAAATTTATTAAAAGGCGTATTAAATTCTGTAAAGTTAAGAGAGGGAGAACTTGTCATGTTAGATGAAGAAACTTGGGGGCCACTTTCAAGCGATGTTATTAACTGTTACCCAAATGCCTTTTCAGATGGAGGAAGATACTCAGGTTCTCAAAATGAAAGAGAAGCGGCATTTTTTATAAACATGCTAAATCGTGGACTTGATCTAAGAAAAGTAGTAAAATCAGATTCCGCAAACCCTCTATTCTCCTTTTATAATGACCAAACACCTTCTTTAATAGGCACAGAAGGCACGAGTATGCCGGCAGGTGCAGGAGATATACATAGTTCTCCATTTTATCATCTAACTAATTTAAATAATCTAAAAAGGGAGCTTGACGAAGCAGATTTTTCAAATTCATACGCTTGGATAAGCTTAACTATGATAAAAAGAAATAACCTTTATTTAAGAGAGCCAATAGACTTAAAAGTTTCTCAAAAGGCAGGCTATTTACTCAAACAAGAAAATATTCCAGGAGTTATTTTATGGCCTGGGCCAGAGACTTTTAAAGTTGGAAACAGCTATCTAGAAGACGAACACTATATAGAAGAATCGCAGGCATTTATAAAAGGCTATTTGCAAGGGTTAGACACAGGAAATCTAACAGAAATATGTGGAGATGATATGGACAACAATGGAGATTATTATTGCGATGAAAATTGTCCAGGTGTTTTAAATTCAGATTGCGATGGACTTAACGAAACATTCGAATCAGCTTATGGTTTAAATCCAAATTCAAGAGATTCAGATAATGATTTCCTTTCTGATTCTTTTGAAGATCCGGATAAGGATTTTTTCTTCAATATAGATGAGTTCAGAGCAGGAACCAATGCAACAAATCCAGATACAGATGGCGATGGTGTCTTAGATGGCCTTGAAAATCCTTAGTTTCAAATAAAAACTTTAACATATAAAATGAAAAAAGAAACAGGAAATTATGGAAAAAATGCAATTAAAGACTTATTAAATTTTTCAGTAATAAATATAGATAAACCTTCAGGGCCAACAAGCTTTCAAGTTTCAAATTATGTCTGTAAGTCTTTTAAGCTATCAAAAACCTCGCATATGGGTACTTTAGATCCTTTAGTTTCTGGAGTTTTACCATTAACTTTAGGAAGAGCTTGTCGTCTTTCTTCATACTTAATGCATAAAGATAAAGAATACGTAGGGATAATGCGCGTTCATTCAGAAATTCCTATAAAAGAATTAGAAGAAAAAATAAAATCTTTTATAGGCAAAATAATGCAATTACCTCCTGTTAGATCAAGTGTTAAAAGAGAAGAAAGAGAAAGAGAAATAAAATCATTTAAAATATTAGAAATAAAAGGTAAAGATTTTCTTTTTAAAACAGAAGTTCAGGCAGGTACTTATATAAGAAAATTAATTCATGACCTTGGGGAGCAAATAGGCGGAGCGCACATGCTGGAATTAAGGAGAACAAAAGCCGGATTGTTCAAGGAAGAATCAGCAATAACTTTATACGAATTTGATTCCCTAGTTGCAGAACTAAAAAAGGGCAACGAAGAACCATTGAGAAAAATAGTAATTCCAGCCGAGAAAGTAATAAAAGAGATACTTCCAAGTTACGAAATCTCTTCAAATAATTTAAAAAAGATTTTTACAGGTAAACCATTGATGAAATCAGATTTTATATTAAAAATCCCAAAAGAAGAGCTTTTCTCCGTGTTTATAAAAGAAAGGTTCATTGGTATTTACAAAAAAGTAGAAGAAGGCAATATAGCAGCTAGAGCAGAGTTTGTTTTTAATTAGTTTTTTAATTTTAACACTCTAAAATCAAGATTATGTTTATATATTATTAATTCACATTATTAAGATGGAAAAACAACGTTGTTCATGGTGTTTAGGAAATGAATTAATGATTAAATATCACGATGAAGAATGGGGCGTTCCATTACATGATGATAAAAAGCTTTTTGAATTCTTTGTTCTAGATGCTTTTCAAGCAGGTTTAAGCTGGCAGACAATAATAAACAAGAGAGAAAATTTTAGAAAAGCCTTTCATGATTTTAATATTAAGAAAGTAGCTGAATATAATGAAAAAGATTTTCAAAGACTTATGAACGATGCAGGAATAATAAGAAACAGACTAAAAATTCAAGGCACATTAGTAAATGCCAAGAAATTTCTAGAAATTCAAAAAGAATTCAGTTCCTTTGATAAATACATTTGGAGTTTTACAAATCATAAAACCATAACTAACTCTCACAAATCCATAAGTAGTCTACAATCAAAAACAAGTCTTTCGGATAAAATAAGTCTAGATTTAAAAGAAAAAGGGTTTAAGTTCGTTGGCTCAACAATAGTTTATGCTTTTATGCAAGCGTCTGGAATTGTAAATGATCATCTTGTTTTCTGCTTCAGATATAGAGATTTAAGATAATATAGTTATATCTTGTTCCAAATCTCTAATAGACAATTTGAAAATTAGCCGACCAAATTGTCCACATAAAGAATTATAAGGCTTTATTTTTATTATTTACAATGAGAGAATTAATCTACTATTCAAGAACAGCTCCAACTGCAGGGAGTTATATAAAAGATGATCTTCAAGAATCTGGAAGAGTAGACATAGCAATACACACTGTAATTGCTGCCTTTTTTCTTTCACATAAAATAAGAACAGATATGCGTTTACATATGGTTTTCGCAGGACCTCCAACCCCGCCAAGGCATCTTGAAATGCATCCAGTTACAGAGGGAAAAACAGGAGTTGACAAAATATATCTCGCGAAAAAAGACGTTTCATCAATAATAAAAAAAATGCTTTACAAATACAGGGAAGGCGAAAAGAAAGAAGTTTTTCCAGGATTTTGGATTGAGAAAAAAGGTTTTCTGGATTTAGTAAATGAACTAAATAATCAAGACAGAAACGTCTACATTTTAGATCCAGACGGAGAAGACATAAGAGAAATAGAAATAAAAGAAAACCCTATTTTCATCCTTGGCGATCACAAAGGTCTTCCCGACAAAGAACTCAAACGCCTTAAGAAAACTTGTATTCCAGTTTCAATAGGAAAAAGAACATATTTCGCCTCTCAAACTATTTCCATATTAAACAACGAACTTGATAGACGTGAAGACGAAGGAAGATTGTAAATTATTAAGATAGTTTTATAGGATTGTCATGGAGCCAAACAAACAACTAAAGAGCTACAATGTTTTCTACAATAAAGTTATAGTCTCGGAAAAAGACGAGATTTTTATTATCCTATTGAAAGAGTATATGACAACTAAGAGTCAGAACAAAGGTTATGCGTGGTTTTAGGGTTCAATAAATTCAGCAAACGCCATAATGAAATGTTAGGGATTTATTTTAATTTCATGACAAAACATCGACAGATTAAATGCTGTCCGTATGAGTTAGCTATTTCTGAATTAGCGAAGCAACTTAAAGATGTTAAGAATAAATGAATCACTTTGATTAATTTATCAGGTAATAACTATCAAGTAGTTACAAAATAGAAAGGTTTAAATATTCTTTATTTTTAGAAAATACATGAAAACAACTTATGAATCTCAAGGAAAAATAAAAGGAAGACTTAATTGGAAACTGAAGAGAGCATTAACCATAACTGCTTTAGTTGGTGGCTTTGGAGTATTAGGATATGGAGCAAACTATATGGCGAATACTTTGCGTAGTAGTTTGTTTAGAGACAGAACAGACTTTGTTAAAGAAGGTACCTATGAGGGTTATCAAGCACGAATAGGAATAGATGGTATTGCAAGAGGAGTTGCTATTATGGTGGATGATTATTGCGGTTTATCTGCTAAAGACTATAATAAAGATGGAAGATTTGACGAAATTCATTTAAACAGATTACCAAAAGGACATCCTTTAGAAAAATTAGCAAGTCCTACAGAGCTTGAAAAAGTTTATTCAGCTATAGAAAAGCAATAAAATTTATTTTTTTATTTTAGGAAATCTTTTATTCTCAAGGATTTACCAACCGTTTAATTAACAATATTCATAGATAGGAGAATTTATACCTCAAGTAAGACATAACTTACTATGGTTCAGATAGACACAACTAAAGTAAGCTCAAAAGGGCAAATAGTCATCCCTATTAGCATGCGCGATAATTTCAAAGAAGATATTGAATTCGCGAAAAAAACAGAGCAAGCCTATGAAAGACATAAAAGAGGGGAATTCAAGAGCCTGCCAGCGAACAAATTTCTTGAAGAACTTGATAAATAGTAAGTGTTGTCTATGACAAACATTTTCAAAGAACAATTTCTAAGATAAAAGACCAAGAATTACAAAAAAACGTTAAGAACAAAATAAGAAAAATCATAGAAAGTCCTGAAATTGGTAAACCCCTGCGGAATGTGAGAAAAGGAACAAGAGAAATTTATGCAGGATCTTTTAGAATTTCTTACACATCTCATAAAGAAAAAAACACAATAGAATTTCTAGCTTTTTATCATAAAGATGGACAATAAAACAGCACTACCTAACTCCAACTAAACAATTTTCATTCTTTCCATAAACCCTATCCAATGTAGAAAGATGGGTAGCTAATCTAGCCAAGCGATCATAAAAACGCAGAGTATTTTCAAGGTCTATTTGAGAGCCATTTTCAGAAACTAATCTACCTAGAGATTCTAAAGTTTTTCTTACTTCAACCTCTGGTTCCTGGTAAGCAAGTCCTAAAACGCCTCTTAAAAGAGTAGGATCCTCTTTCATTTGAGAATCAACCATTTCCCTGGAGCCATCCAAGCTGGTTTCTTCATCAAAAACCAAAGGGCTATATTCAAACATTCTTTCTAAATCTCTCTTCAAAGTTCTAAAGAGTAAAGGAGATGTTTTACCTGCAGATATTTGCTCAGCAGCTGATAAAGCATAAGCTCCTAAAACCAAATTCCTCATAAAGCCATTCATGAATTGCAGTATAAATATTTAATTATAGTCAACGACCTTAACATCTTCCCTTTTTGTCCTTGACTCATCAAGATTTGTTATCTTTTCAAATCTTGAGTGCACTCAAGGAGATCTGAGAAAAGATTGTATAACCAAGCATAACAATGATTAAAAAGAGAGCACCCATAAAATTTTCATGGTAAAAGGAGCATCGATAAGATTTAAGTCATACGAGGAAACTCTGCCAAAAGTCTTAGATCTGTTTAAAGTTTCTAGGGAATTAAAGAAATATGATAAAATAGTAATAAAACCTTTTCTTTCTTCAGAATCAGAAAAATCAACTTCTCTGGAATTAATAGAAAGCATTCTAAAGTTCTGTCTAGCCCACAAGAACCCAGTGGCTGAAATATACATAGCTGAAGGCGTAGACGGAGAAGATACAGGATATCTTTTTGATGCTCTTGGGTATAGAAAACTCACAGAAAAATACAATGTCGGCCTTGTAGATTTAAATGATGCAGAAACATCAGAGATAGAAAATGACTCATTTATCAAGTTCTCTACTATTGAGTTTCCAAAAATATTGTTGAATTCTTTCTTAATATCTGTAACTAAACTTTCACACGATGAAGAAACAGAAATAACAGGCTCTCTTTCAAACATGCTAGGAGCTTTTCCTTCTTCCAAATACAAAGGGTTCTTTTCAACAAAAAAAAATAAAATAAGAAAATGGCCAATAAAATATTCAATTTATGACATTATAAAATGCAAGCTTCCAGATTTTGCGGTAATTGATGCATCGGACAAAGGGTTTATCCTTGCAGGTCTTCCTTTCGAGTTAGATAAAAATGCAGCAAAACTTTTAGAGAAAAATTGGCAGATGGTTCCATATCTAAATCTAATTCATGAGAATACTCCTAAAGAGGAAGAGTCAAAAAATACTAAAGGAATACAATAAATATATTAACTTTAAGTTTTTATTCTAAACATGAAGAAATCAGTAAGACTGCATATTACAGGAAACATGCAGGCAATGTTTTATGAGAGATATATAAAGGAAAACGCCCAGTTAAACAATTTAAAGGGCTATTTTAGAAAGTTAGAAGATGGTCGCTATGAAATTTTTTTAGAGGGGAACTTTGACAACGTCAACTCAATGATAGAATTATGTAAAAAAGGCTTTCAGCAGTCAACGGTTAGAAATCTTGATCTAAAAGAAGAAAAATTCCAAGATTTTAAAGATTTTAAAGTTTTGAAAATTTAATAAAGATAAATTTTAAAAGTCGCCTTCTTCAGGACTTTCATTATCTTTCTCTTCATCCTCATCTTCGTCGTCCTCATCTTCAAATTCTTCATCTTCTGCTTCTTTGTATTCTTCAACCATATTCAAAATAACCTCCTTTCATTACTCATTTAGACCCTTTTTAAAGTTTATTTTTCTTTATAATATGCTTAGAAACATCTTAAACAAAATATATAAATGTTACCAAACACATAAACCTATGAGCAGAGGAGATTTAATTCAAGAAGAAAGATTGAAAAAATTAAATGATTTAAGAAAGCAAAATATAGATCCATATCCAAATTCCTTCGATGTTGATTCTTATTCTCTTTTCCTGCAAAATAAATATCAAAATTTAGAAAAGGACAAGTACACAAAAGACAAGGTCAAGATTGCCGGCCGTCTGGTTTCTTCTCGTGATCTAGGTAAAATCGCTTTCGGAGTTCTGCAAGATGGCGAAGGAAAAATACAAATCGTCTTACAAGATAAGGAAACTCCAGAAAAGGTATTTTCATTCTTCAAAAAATACATAGATTCAGGAGATTTTATAGGAATAGAGGGAACCATATTTAGAACACAACGTGGTGAGCTTTCTGTTTTAGTGAAGAAACTTGAATTGCTTTCAAAGTCTCTTCTTCCCTTGCCTGAAAAATGGCATGGCTTAAAAGACGATGAAGAAAGATTAAGAAAAAGATATCTAGATATAATAATGAATCCAGAAATCAAGGAGATGTTTATTCGTAAGAGTAAATTCTGGAATTCAATGCGTTCTTTTCTTTTATCTCACGATTTCCTTGAAGTTGAAACTCCAGTTTTAGAAACCTCAGCAGGAGGAGCAGCCGCAACACCATTTGTGACTCATCATAATTCTCTTGATTTAGATGTTTTTTTAAGAATTTCAATGGGAGAATTATGGCAGAAAAAATTAATGGTTGCAGGTTTTTCAAAGACCTTTGAAATAGGCAGACAATTTAGAAATGAAGGGATGGATGCAGAACATTTACAGGATTATACTCAGATGGAATTTTACTGGGCATATGCAAATTATCTTCAAGGCATGTCCCTAGTTGAAAACATGTATAAACATCTTGCAAAAGAAGTATACAACAAAACAAAATTCTCAATAAATGAACATGCATTCGATTTAGCAAAAAAATGGGACCATCTTGATTTCTCAGATACGATAAAAAAATTTACAAAAGTAGATATAACAAAAACCTCAGAAAAAGAAATGGAATCAAAATTAAAAGAATTGAAAGTAGAATACCAAAGGAATTCAGATAAATTCACTTTGATAGATGCTTTATGGAAGTATTGCAGAAAGAAAATTTCAGGTCCGGCTTTTGTAGTAGGGCATCCTATTGAGATCTCTCCTTTGGCTAAAAAAGATCCTAAAAATCCAAAGAAAGTTGAGCGTTTCCAAGTTATCTTAGGAGGCAGTGAAGTAGGAAATGGATATAGTGAGCTTAATGATCCTTTAGATCAGGAATCTCGTTTCCTAGAGCAGCAGAAGTTAAAGGATTCAGGCAATTTAGAGGCCCACTCACATGACTTGGATTTCGTTGAAGCTCTTAAGTATGGGATGCCTCCAACCTGTGGTTTTGGGGTCTCAGAACGCTTTTTTGCCTTTTTAGAAGGCAAACCAATAAGGGAAACCGTGATCTTTCCTCTTATGCGACCAATCATAAAAGATTCCAAAGAAAAAGGAGGAAACTCATAAAAAATAAAATGGTTGACTTAATAATAAAAAGTAAGATAAAAGATGCAGTAAAAGAATTAAATGTGGCTGCAGAAGTCTCAGAAGCTCTCAATAAGAAAGTCCTAGAACTCCTAGATCATGCAGCCCAAAGGGCTAAAGCCAATGGCCGAAGAACTTTGCAAGCTAGGGATTTGTAAGTAGTTTTAAGAGGTATTAAAAAATGGAAAAAGAAGTTTCTGATGAATACATGAAGAAGGTAGAAGAGTTAGCTGACAATCATTTTAAAAAATATAGGGTCAGAAAGATGAGCATACAAGAGCTTGATACTCTTACAGACTTATTTAAGGAAAACTAAACAATTGCTAGATCAGACTAATAGATAAAACTATATAATTGAGCATCTTTACAAAATATGACAGATGAACTAATAATAAAAGCTTTTGAGTCAGTAGGCATACCTAAAATGCAAACCACAATTTATTTAGATCTTCTAAAAAATAAAGAATCTACAGCAACTCAAGTTTCAAAAAGAACAAAGATGCATAGGGCTAATGTGTATGACACTTTAACAAAACTTAAAGAAAGAAATTTAGTCTATTTATCTAGTAAGGAAGGGAAACAAGTTTTCGTTGCTTTGTCAACAGATTTGATTATTAATGAGGAGAAAGACAAATTAGAAAATCTAAAATCCGCTATGGATTACATAAAAACGACCTATGTATCTGGCGCAACTCCAAAAGTTTACACTTTGGAAGGATTAAATGCCGTAAAAAGCATTTTATTTAGTCTCTTAGAAAAAAAGGCAGATATTTGGATTTACGGACTTGCAGAAAATGAAAGCGTAATTAATGTTCTTAACGATAAATTAATGCACGCATTTCATCTTGAAAGATTAAAAAAACATATTGAGCTCAAATTGCTTTTTTATAAGCTTCCTGAAGAAGAAGTTAAAAAACTTAGTAACATAAAGTTTACCGAAGCTAGGCTTTTACCAAAAAATCAACAGTCAAGAGCTTCTCAAATAACTCAGATAGTCTGTGGCGGTTTTGTTTATGTTACTCTTTGGGTTGATCCAATTCACTCAATCGTGATAGAAAGCGAGATTATTGCAAAAGAATATCTTGACTTATACAATATACTTTGGGAATATTCTAAACCTATAATTTAATTGCTCGAACTGAGTTCAATACTACGCAGCTTACTGTGATAGGGATTTTATTTTACAAGAAAAGTCTCGTGCCATACAACTATTATGGCTGGCTACTGCGCCAAAATATATACTAAGGAAAATAAATTTTCATATTCAAACAAAAATGACAAAATTAAAAAATAACGTAGAAAAATTGAACTCTTTGATAAAAGAAGGCAATATTGTAGAAGCTTTCGAGAAATATTACGGAGAGAATGTAGTAATACAAGTGAACGGAAACTCTCCAGTGACTGGAAAAGAAGCAAATAGAAAAAGAGAGATGATATTTCTTCAAGAAATAGAAAAATTGAATAGTGCTGAAATAAAGTCAGTTACTTTTGGAGGATCTGAAGATAATGTTTCAATGACAGAATGGGCTATAAATATTGAAAATAAGGCTGGAGAACAAAAGACTATCTATCGTGTAAATGTTCAACACTGGAAAGACAATAAAATAATAAATGAGAAATTATATTTTTGCGGCGATCAAAAATTCTAAACACAGATGACAAGCGCAAACAATGAAGACGTAATTTTTAAAAGAAAAGAAGGAACAAACCAATATAATAATATTAAAATTACAATAAAAACGAGAATATTTAGATATAAAGATTCAAAATATGAAAATGCTCCTTCTAGGGAAATTAAGAAGTGGTTTGAGTCTCGCAGAATTTAAGCATTAAATTTAGAAGTATGAAGCCATACAGCTTTACTATATATACTTCTTTTATTACAAAATAATATGAAGAAAAAAATGAATAAAAAAGGATTATCAAGTTGGCTTGGTTGGGCAGTTACATTTTTAATAGTCGCGATAGTAGCTGGAATATTAGGATTTGGGTTAATTTCTGGAGTTTCCCTTACAATCGCAAAATGGCTGGCAATAATTTTCATAGTACTGTTTATAATTTCAGTAATAGCTCATACAATAAAAAGAGCTTAGTTACCTAAAAATACAAGTTAAGGAAAAATGAAAAACAAAGATAATAAAAATTTAATAATCGGCATAGTAGTTGTAGTCTTAATCCTCGTCCTATTTGGGAGTTTTGGATTTGGTTCTAGGAATTATGGGATGATGGGTAGTTTTGGAACCAGTTTTATATTTTTAAATTGGATTTTGAATGTTTTAGTTATAATTCTAATAATTATAGGAATTTATTGGTTAATTAATAACCTTGATTACTTCAAAAGGAGAATAAGATGAGAATAAGTCTTATAATATTTGGTGTGATTTTTTTAGTTATCGGAGGATTGTTGTATTTTGTGCCAATGCAAGAGATTAAGGCAGATACGACTACTACTGGAGTTGGAGATTCAGATACGCGTACATCATCTGCTAGTGTAACAGTTCCCACAGAATGGGCTTATGCTTCTGTTTTTATTGGTTTTGTTTTTCTAATACTCGGTTTTGCAATCCCTGATAGGCTTAGAAAAAGCGATTTAAAAAAAGATTCTTATGAAAAAATAGTCGAGTCAAAAGAAGATATTGAGGTTGGAGATGGGAACAAACGCAAGATTGTTAGAGAAAGAACTGAGAGACATAGGGGAAGAAAGGATGAAAATGATAATTAACAAAATAGGAGGAAGTAAATAATGGCAAAGAAAAGCAGAGGCGGTAGAATGAAGGCTGTAAGAGCAAGAGCAGCAAAAAGTCATCACGGCGGCAAGGGCCCTATAAAGAATAGACCTGCTGGAAAAAATGTAATGAAAACTTAAAGAGCATTTAGAGAAATGTTTAGGTTGCAGTTATTATTTATGGTTTTATTTCTCGAACTGAGTTCAATGCCCCACAGCTTGCTGTGTTTAGGATTTTTATCGTACAATAATAAGTTTTATCTAATAACCTAAAACTTTTTTGATTAAAATAAATAAAATGGAAAAATGGAATTCAACAGAGATAAAGGATGATTTGGAAATAAAATACCTAAAAAAAGAATTAAGCTCTTTATTTAAAATTGCTCTCAAAATGGAGAATAAATTAGATAAATCGGAAAGATAAAAAATGGAACAAACAAAAGAAGACAAATTGGATGAAATAAAAAATTGTATAAATCAAAAAGATAGTTTATACTGCATACCTAGAAAAGACGCAGAAACTTTTGAAAAAGATAGCCGAGCTGAAGGAAAAGGTACAATACCCATAATGACTTATGGAGATTATATAATCTACCTAAAAGCAGAAGATTCCCTTCTTCCAAAGATTGCTTTATCTAAATTTAATTATACCTCTGGAACATTTGAGAAAAAATGGGGGCAAGATCATAAAACTATTGTTTTAACGCCAAATCATTCAAGCATTCGTAAAGTTGAAATTGAGATCCAAGGAATAGACATCCATAATATGCAATTGTTGCCAGATAAAACTGGAGACGTTATTGAAGATACTGCTAAAATAAAAATAACAAGACACTACAGGTTTGCTGAAGGCGATTCTGAAAATAAAGAAGATTCTAGTTTAGCCTCTCCTGGTGAAACTCTAGCAAGGTAAAGTTTAACAACACTTTTTACACAATGGCAGTTCAAAATAATTATCAAAAAATAGTCCCGTTTATAGTATTTATCTTAGCATTATTTCTATTCTTTAAACTCATCCAGCCTATGATAACTATTATCTTAAGCAGCATATTACTCGCATATATTTCTTTTCCTCTATCTAAGAGAATAAATAAAAAGATATCGAATAAATCTCTCTCTATTATTTTATCTTTATTGATTATAGTTGTTATTGTGCTAGTTCCATTTACTTTTCTGACTTTAGGAATAGTCCAGCAAGGATATTATTTTTATAATTCATTATCAAATAACATAGTTAAAGGAGCTTTGTTTGGCTATAGTTGTACTAGTTTAGATTCGAAAGTATGTTTAGTCCTTAATCAGGCAGAAAAATTCAGTTTAGAACAATTATCCAAATTTGGTTTCGATAAACAAATACAGAAGTTTCTACCAAGTATAGAAGAGAAGATAACCAATTTCATCCTAAGCGTACCAATAATAGTTGCTGGAATAATTATTACAGTAATAATTGCTTATTTTATTCTAAAAGATTGGGAAAACTTATTAAAAAAAATAGCTGACTTGCTCCCGATGAGAGCAAAGACAATAAAAAGACTCAATAAAGAATTCAGAGATATAGCACACACAGTAATATTTGCACAGTTATTTGTTGCATTGATACAAGGCGTTGTTGGAACTATAGGATTTTACATGCTTGGCGTTCCATTTCCAATACTCTTAGGAGTCGTATTAGCCTTTTCCGCTCTAATTCCAGCAATCGGGACAGCGATGATATGGTTACCTGCTTCACTATATCTTATTTTAATAGGGTATTTCTCTCATGACTACTGGGTTTTAGGCAAAGGGGTTGCTCTATTTTTCTATGGTGCCTTGATAATTAGCATGATTGATAATATTCTGCTCGCCAGAATAGTACATTCTAAAGCTAAGGTAAGTCAGATAATTACAATTATAGGAGTTATAGGCGGAGCAAGTTTATTTGGATTTATTGGAATATTCATAGGTCCAATATTGTTGCCCTTGCTCATAACTTACTTTGAGACATTTAAAGAAAAGTTTATGTAAATTTTAGGATCGCTTTTTTTCTATATTATTTAACAATCAAAAAAAGTTTAATAACTCTAATAATTATTTACTTAAAGAAAAAGAGGAGAAGATGCCAAAAAACAAAGCTAAAGGTTCAAAAGTAGAAAGAGAGCTTGTCAAACTACTAACAGAACAAGGCTGGAGAGCAGTCAGAGTAGCAGGTTCAGGAGTTGCAGACGAATCTCCCTGCGATTTAATTACTGCAAAACTTGGGAAAAAAGGTTTTGCGGTAGAAGTAAAATCAAGCAAAAAATCTTCAATTTATATTACAAAAGAACAAATTTCAGATTTTGTCATGTTTACACAAATAACTGGTCTAGACCCTGTAATAGCTCTTCGTTTCAACCATGAAGGCTGGTTGTTTTTACATCCTCATCAATTAAGAGACACAGGAAAGTTTTGGGTCGCTTCCTTAGAATCAGCAAAATCAGAGGGGAAAAGATTCAGTCAGTTTTTTGAATAGAGAAGTTTGAATTAATACTTATCTGAAACCTTCAGCCTGAAAAACAGAAGAGTTTCAGCGTGTCAAGAACACTTAAAACAAATTGCGTAAATTATTTGTGTTCTTGAGCACACGAGATTTAGTTTGCGTAAGCCATTATTTTAATTAAAAAACCCGCAAACATAAATGCTCGATGTATCAAACTTCTTCTTAGAGAATTTTGCAAAATTCTCAATAGCAATAACTGCAAACTTCCCTTGGTGTTTTTTCAATAAATTTCCGTTTTAAACAATTTCTACACACTTCTTTTTTGCAAAGTGCACAGATTTTAAAATTCACCTTAACAGTTTTTTTACCACAAGACAAACAACTTTTCAGACAATTAAAACACACTTTATTTTTTCTAAAACTATCTTCATCACTTTGATTAATCGAAACAACTTTCTTACACTCAGGGCATTTTAAAGAACAATTTTTACATATTTCTCTTCCCGAAATTTCTGATACTATTTTCTCTCCGCTTAAACAAACAAAGCTATCACAGTTAGAGCATTTTTTTATACTTTCTTGTAAACACAATTGTCCTCCTGCACATAAGTAAAATTCTTCTCCTTCTTTCTTTGACTCTTCGCATTTTAAACTAATTTTATCATCTAAAAGATTATAATCAAGATCTAAATATCTTAAATTTCCCTTTGTAGATTTAAGGTATATTTGAAATTTATAGAAAGGTAAAGACATAATTGTAGTATTCATCAGAGAATTGTTTATGTTAAGACTATGTTTTTGTATCTCATCCTTTATCAAAGCACTTTTTTCCTTGCTAAATTGTTCATTATCTTTTAAGAAATCTGTTTTTATTTTTTCTATATTTTCCTTTATCTTTTCTACTTTAGAAAGATCCTCAGTTTTATTCTTTTTCTCAAGAATTTTAATCTGCGCCTCATTTTTTCTAATTTCATTTAATTTCTCTTCATTAAGCTTTCTGTAATGATCTTCTATTCTTTGAGTTTCAAGATCAAGCTGTTTCTTAACTTTAGATCCAGCCTTGTCTATTCTATCTCTTAAAACTAGTTTCAATTCATTTTTCACAATTTCATAATTCGTTTTAATTTCATCTTGAGAAAAGTCGCTCTTCTTAAAATCTTCAGTCTTAAATTTCTCCAAGTCAAAATTTATTAGTTTACCCTCAAAAGCATAAAAATAGTTTATTATTTTTTCATTTTCATTTAAATACTGTAAAGTTGTTAAGAAAGTATAACGGAAAATATTTTTATAATAGGTATTTTTATTAGTCTTTATTATTTCTGCATTTTTAAATTTCAAGTTTTTATTTATAACACTAGAAATGTCAATATCTTCGTTTATTTTTAAGGAAGTTAATTTGCCTTTATTATCTAGAAATTCAGCTATAGTTTTTATCAGAAAGCTTTCTTTTGTGGCAAGTTCATATTCTTCTTTGTAGTCTTCTGGATTAAAAACAACATAATAAGGGGATTTCTTTCCATAAAAATTCTCGAATAATTTAGGAACATTTTTCACAATTAACTTCTCACCTTCCCAGGTTACTTCAGAGTTAAGTTTTCTGAAAAAGTTCTCAACCAAACTATTTACTTCACTGCTCGAACTGAGTTTATCAGTCTCAGTTTGAGGCTTAAAAATCCCCTGTTCGCTGTCATCGGGATTTTTATTTTCCATCATCTAAAACCTTCTTATTAATCTCTTTATATTTTTGATAGTCTTCAATTCCTTTCTGAATCATTTTGTTTATTTCTTTAACGTCTTTAGCAAAATGCTCTAGGTTGTTCTTAGAGTCTAAAAATGACTCCATCAACATTTCCTCTATTTTATGTATTCCTTCTTTATTTTTTTCATCTAGCCCAAGATTAAACAATATAATTGGTAATTCTCCAATTACAAGGCCTATACAACACATTTTGTTAATGATCAAATCAACAACATGCTCTTCCATCGTGTTTTTCGTCGCTAAACTGTAGATATTCATATCCTTTTTTTGCCCTATTCTATCTATTCTCCCTATTCTTTGTTCAACAGACATAGGGTTCCAAGGCAAATCATAATTAATTAAGTTATTACAAAATTGAAAATTCAAGCCTTCAGATCCAGTCTCTGTGCTTATCAATATTTGAGCATTTTCTCTAAATTCTTTTATTATTTTATCTCTTTCTTCGCTGTCTTGCCCTCCTAGAAATTCAACAATTTTCAAATCTAATTCTTTAAGCTTCTCAGAAATATACTTGAGAGTTATAGGATGTTTTGTATAAATCAAAACTTTCTGATTATCATTTTTAAAAATTTCTTTTATAATCTCAATAAGTTTCTCAATTTTAGAATCTTTAGAAAGTTTCTCATATTTGTGGAGTATTTCAAACGCAGCCTTTCTTGTTTTCTCATGATATTTTTCATCATTAATTATTCGTTTAAGCGATTCTTTAGCAGCCATAGAAGAACTGGTTATTTTGGGTAAAATAGCAAAGATTATCAGTTTACCATTTATTTCTCTCCCAGAATAAGAGTAATACTGTTTTCTTAATAATTCACAAACATCTTGATAAATTTCAAACTCTTCTTTAGAGAGCTCAACAGAAACAATTTTAGGCATTCTTTTCTTATAATCAACGTTAGTTTCAGATCTTATTCTTCTTATCATGACCTCGTTCAATTTTTTCTTTAATTCATGTGGATTTAAAGGCTTTCTCTTGTTTCCTTTATGCAAAAATTTATCTCTAAATTCTTTTATAGTTCCTAAATGTCCTCTTTTAAGCAAGTGTAGCAAATTATACAATTCAAATAAATCATTCTGAAAAGGTGTCGCAGTTAAGATTAAGAATCTTTTTTTCTGTACTCCATCAACAAATTTCCATCGCACACTGCTCTTATCTTTCAATTTATGTGCTTCATCAACAATTAGCAAGTCCCAGCTCTGTTCATGCGCTTTATAGTGCCTAAATCTTCCGCTCTCTTTATCATAATTTTTAACTCTATCTATAGAAGCAATGACGAGATTAGAATTATTCCAGTCATTCTCATTTTCTATGATTTTAAAATCCAATTCAAATTTACTTTTTAACTCTGCGAGCCATTGGTTAACTAAGGAAGGAGGAGTAAGTATCATTATTTTTTTTGCAAATCCTCTTTCAATGCTCTCTTTTATAACAATTCCAGCAGTAATCGTTTTTCCAAGCCCAACTTCATCAGCAAGTAAAGCAGTTCCATTCATATCTCTCAGTATTTTTAAAGCTCCTTCTCTTTGATGAGGCAGTTCATATTCAAGGTTTTTCTTTATTTTATGGTAAGATAATATTTCTTTTATTTCATTATCCTTAACAAGTTCCTCTGCTTTAATTTTTAAATCAAATAGATCAGATGACTCTATATCTTTTCTTTCTAATTCATCAAAATAAATCTCTTCATCATTTGAAAAGTTTTCATTAATTATTATATCTTCCATCTTTTTGAGAAATTTTCTGGAATCGAAGATATTTAATCTTAATTATAGAAGACTTTCAATTATTGCGAATCAAAACTCGCTGCCTCTAATAACAATCTGGCAGGTTGCAGATCTAGGTCTATTATTCTGCAAATCTGCACACTTAATATAATAAGTTACGTCAGAGTTCCAAGTAGTAGTATGTGTTATTCTTTTAGTTGGATCATCATAGATCAAAGGCAATCCTTGCTCAAAAACATAATCACAACTAGTTGTAGAGTAAGCACATTTAGCTTCTTCATCAGTTATCACTTTTACATTCTCTCCATCTTTCAATACTCTTGTTATTTTAGGAGCAGCATTATCCGCTATAACTGCAAAACTAGTATTAGTCTCAGCAATGTTTCCTCCAGCATCTATGCATCTATAGAAATATTGATAGTTGCCCGCAACTAAATCTAGACTTTGATTATGCAACGGAGTTCCACTACCAAGCATTTCAAACTCAGAACCTACTACTTCTTCAGGAGATAGAAAACAAGTAGACGCACCATTATTAGCACCATTGGCAGTTTCAATTTCAAAATTAACTGTAGCAGTGTTTGTTCCTCCTCCAGCCTTCGTTCCAGTCGTCTTAGAACTCTTTATAGTCAAATCTTGAGTTCCTTTTAGTACAAGAGGTGAACTAACAGTCATAATATTTCCCTTCATATCTTTACATCTAAAGAAGAAGTTATTATTTTCCAGATTTTTAACTCCAGTTAATTCACCCATACAGACATAATTTAGATCAGCGTTTACTTGGTAAGGTGCAGTTGCACATTGCATTACATTTTCCATAGCATCATAAGCTTTGTCTTGCCTACTCCATTTACATTCTGCAGGCTCATTTACATAAACTGATATTGGGACTTTATCAATATTATTTCTAACTGGACTTCCAGTTAAGATAGAGGTACCTGCAATTTCAGGTTGCCTAGTGTCTGGCCCATCATCAACACAGTAGCTAAACGCAAACGCTCCAAGATTTTCATTTCCATTAGCATCTTGACATCTTGTGTATAGTGTATAAGTTCCACCATTATGAATTTCAGGAATGAAATTAGTAGAAGTCGCGTTTCCTGTTTCTTGGGCAAATGGATCAGGAACCTTTAATTCCTGAATGTGGTCTTTTTCAAACAAGGAAGTGTCTCCAAATGGAAAGTCTAAATCATTAAGTTTTTGTTCAAGACCAAAGCCAATTCTACATTGTGCAGGCTCATCAGTTTTTATTCCGAATTTCAGTCTGGTGAACGCTTCTAAACATCCTTTCTTAGCACCAATTTTAACTATTTTAACGCCTTGGTTTGGCGGATTAATAGCATTATCTGGAATATATCTCAATCCTTCGGGACTAAGAGATTCGTCCCACAGAGTTATTGTCGGAGCTTTAACATCGAACTTACTAACCCAAACACAGCTTTCTTCCTTAGTTCCTTTATTAACAATTTCACAAGCCTGGCCTAAGCTTTTACACCTATATTCGGAGCAAGGCATCAAAGGATCTGAATTACATTTTTCACAATTCTGTCCACCAGTAGGAGGTTGCCAAGGAAGACATTCAAATCTAACAATTTCTTTCTTTTCTTTTTTGTAAGTCAATAAAAAGATAGCCACCCCAACTCCTAGTCCAATCAAGCCAGCATTAGCAACTAAAGGATTAGAAGCCGAAAGCACAGGGTTTGGCCCGCTTCCTAAAAGAGATAGAGTTTTCCAAGTCGTGACTCCTCCAAAACCAGCAAGAGCAACTGCATGAGTTGTCCCTTTATCAAATCCAAATAAATTTCCTAAAAGCGTAACTGCTCCATAAACTATTCCTCCCCAAAGGAATCCAGAAAGTAGCGCTCCAGCGCCCGTAGCCCCAGCACTTGCTGTCCCAAATGCTTGTCCATTAAACAATTTACCGATGCTGCCATAAAGACCACCTTGATTAGCAGCAGGTCCAGTGCCAGCAGGAAGTTCACCAGTAGTGACTCCATCTTTCGCAACCGCAAATCCTTTTCCATCAATAATTGTTTGAGTGCCTTCAGCATTTATGCCAAGAGTTCCTGGAAGATGTTGAGCTCCATCTGGTCCAACAATTACATTTTTATTTAAAGTCCAACCAGCTGTTTGTTGTTGAGTCGTTAATACCCCTGCACTTGCAGCCGCAGGAGTTTGAGTAGCTATAGGTGTATTGCTCGGCGGTCCACGAGCGTTATCCAAAAAACCATCAGCATTCACAATTCCAACATAATTCGAAAAAATAAAACTCACATAAAAACTAGTTCCAATCAACAGTAAAATTTGCAACCAAGCAATAAAAATAACTTTTTTCCCTCTTCTATTTAGCATTCAATCATCAATAATTTCAAATTTATAAACATTCCGAAGAAATATCAAGGTACGATAGAAAATTTAACATCTTTACCGCCGCCACCTATATAGAAATTTTCTAGTCCAAGAAAACCTCTAACTACATATTCTCCTGGTTGTTTACTTCGTTCATCCAAAGGAAATATGCCAATGTTTAATGGGTGACGGAAATTATTTGGGCTTGGAGAAGTATATCTAAATCTTTCAACTAATTCTTCTCTTCCAGAATTTATTCTCACTAATTCAATATTAACATTATCAGTCATAGCAAGATTATCTTCCAAAAATGTAATAGTTATTGGTTCGTTAGATCTTAAAACGCCCCCATAACGAGGTAAAGATCCTATAAAATCTTCTGGACGAATACCATTAGGATTGCTTTGTATTTGCTTGCATACAGCTACTGTTGGAGCATTCTGATAGGCCAAATAAATGTTTTCCAACCCACTATTTCTAGAAGTCCCATTTACCAAGGAACCATTAAAATTTCCGCTAGGGGCATTAACATTAACCGTTTGAATTACCTGACTTCTAGATGCTTCAGCATTAGATCTTTGCAGACCAGCGCCAAATACTTCTCGACCAAATTCAGCTCCACCAGGGGCATTGTTATCAACTCCAAGTCCCCAAAGTCCAAGTCCCAAAAGTGTTAGTCCTTCTCCCTCAGAGCTTCCTTGCTCAGGAGGTTGTTGCGTTCCTGTATAGTTATAGTTAGCTTGAGGCGCTTCGCATCCAGCTCCAGCAATTGATATTAATCCTGCCATTCCTGTTTTTCTCAATTTATTTGCCAAACTCATAATTTCCAGAGTTTTTCAAAATATTTAAATCTTTCTATTTGTTGTAACTATTAAGAAATAACATTATAAGGTCCTATTTTTTAGAATCCCCTATTTTTGCTTGGGTTATCTTATATCCCTTAGTATATCCTTGTGATCCTACAAAATTCACTTTCGGCCCACAATCACCCATAGACATACATAATTGAGCCCTCTTTAACTCTAATTCAGCATCAAGGCATTCACAATTTTTAACACATTTCCAGCCTCCGCTTATACCTTTTTCATAAGTGACTGGGCAAACTGCATTAGCTTGAGCGCAAACTGTTTTAGCATCACCATCTTGCCAGAAATTTAGCCCAGGAGGTATTTTGGCAACACAAGCTCCCCTTGGAATTCCTCCCTGACTAGCAGTCTCTACTACTTGTTTCCTAAGTTCTACTAAAGAGTTAGTATCAAGAGAAGTTCCATTCGCAACAGATCCCATCAGAGTATACTCGACTCCAGGAAGCCATGTGCAGTCTCTCTTGTCTCCATTTTCACAATCGCTCCTTTCTTTTACAGTTGTGCAATCTTGCCATCTATTTACTCTACAGGCTGCCTGTGAAAATGTTCCTAAAGAAGTTTGCACTTTATCTTCTATACATTCTTCCTGTCTAAAATCCGCGCAAGGTTCAGACACAATCTCTCCATTATTACATAGCTGTCTATAAAATCTGCTTCCAACTGGTCCGCCTCCAGTTTTCAAGAATGCAGGAGATACAGTCTGTTTAGACTGATAATTTGCAACAGCATCTTTTATAGTTTGATCGACCCATGTACTTCCTATCTCTTGTCTAGGACTGAAATCAAAAGCAGAATCGTATGCACACCACGATTCTCCATGTAATTTTTTCTCTCCAGAATCATCTACACAATTTAAACTCTGACAGACAAAATCACCATATGTAGGGTTTGCGGTATCGCTTCCAGATTCTCTACAATAACTACCTAAGAGATAATTGCAATTCCCACAACTCTGAGAGTTTTCATTTCCTAAATTAGGGCTACAAGAATCTTTCTTGTCTAAAATATTTGCCCAATAAGCTTTATCATTTACTTTTTTAGCATCGTAAATATTTGCAGGGTTTCCACAACTATCAACAAAATAAACTTCATCTTTTCCAGGCACGCAAGTTGTCTTTTTAGTTATTGCACAGTTTGTTCCAAGTTCTTCAGCAGAACAAAGTTTTCCAGCAAAAAACTGAACTTCGTTGGTCGTTTCTGTAACAATCCCCTGTCCCAAAACATTTTCAGAATCACATTCATCTTTTGTAGTCAGCTTACAAGTTTTCTCAAAATCTTTTTCAAAAACACAAGCACCTTTTTCTTTTTGTCCAGCCGTTAATAAACACTCATTCTGATCTTTTATTTCAGGATTATAGTTTGTCTGAACACCATAAAAATTTGATTGTCTTTTACAGCTAGTCAGAGTAACAAATAATGGTTGGTCTCCAATAACACAACAACCTAATTCACATTGTGCAGGCTTTGTCTCAGTCCATGTTCCGCCATCGCTATTACAGACGCTTTGAGGCACATTATCTAAACAAGTGCCTTCAACAGAATCAAAGCAAAATCCAGTTCTACACATAGCTGTAGAGTCACAAGAAGTAGGTATTTTAAGTTCCGAAGCACAATCTGCTTCCTTTACATCCTGACAAAACTGTCCAGATTTTGTCTTTTGGCAACATACACTAGGCTCGTCTGTTCCAATTATTTCACCACTTGCTTTCACAGCAGCAATTAAAAATATACAAAGCAACAATCCTAACATAATAACACACTTATTGAGTTTCACGTCCATAACCTCCAGGCCATGCCAGACTTCTTGATGCAAACCTAAACTTCTCTTTTGTTGTAACCTCATTTACAGTATAAACAGTTGAACCTTCATCTAGCTCAGCCTTATCTATCTTTATATTCGGATAATTCTGAGTATATAAATTTGTTTCTGAATTTCCATAAGTAGATTCAAAGTCAATTATGCTAGTGGAAATCATCAAAATGTTATACATCTCGCTTGGTATATTGAACTTAAATTCATCATAAGTCTGAGTATTTTCTTTAGTTACAGACATAGGAGCCATGATTGTAAACTCCATTCTCTGAGGGACAATCTCTACTTTAGTATCAACTTTAGAAGAAGCAGAAACCTCATATCCTCTCCTCTTAAATTCAGCTACAAGATTAGAAATGCACGTTTCAGCTTTAGTCTTTAAAACACTATTCAACTCATCTTCAAAATGTTTTTTTATTAAAGCTTGTTGAACTTTACATGGAAGATAATATTGAGAAGTATAACATAAATACTTTACTTTATCATTTTGATAAAGAATAAACCCTTCAGGATCAAGATACCCTCCTTGATTTGACAAGGTAACAATATTTTCTTTTAAGTCAGATTGAAGACAGTTTTCAATTTCATTACTTGGAGAAAATTCTCCGCTCACAACATTTTTTATATTTGGATAAAAAAAGTAAACCAACAAAACAGCCACAAAGATTACAATAGCAACAATAATGAATATACTAGTTTGACCTCTCTTGTTCATCCATATTAGAGAAAAATTTTCTTTATAATTCTTGTGTTTCATTATACAAAACCGCCTTTAACTACAATATCGCACTCTCCAGTCTTTTCATTGCCATACAAATCTTTGCATCTCAAATAATATGGTTTTTTAGTATCAAATTCAACTCCATGCAGATACCCTTGAGAAGAATCCTCAATAGATATAATATTGCCTATCTCAAGAGCTTCATCAACATTAAAGTTGCAAGCGTTTTTTCTTTCTTTAATAGGTTTATTAAGAAAAGCACATTGAGAAGGTTCATCAGTTACAACATATAATCTTCTAGAATTTTCGTAAATTCTAGCAATGTTTGGATTTATCAAATCTCTCTTTATTTCAAAAGAAGTGGTATTAGTGGCAACATTATTTGCTTTGTCAACACATCTCAATTTCAAAGAATAGAATTTTTCCTGCAAGCTTGACGTTCCTGTCCCAAGAATTTGTTTGTGTATATTTGTTCCAGTTTCAAACATAAGTTCATTTGGCGAATTATCAAGTGAGAAAAAGCAATCAGCATTCCCATCCAATCCTCCAGAGGTGGAAGTTTTGATAGTCAATGAGGGAATGTTTCTGCCAGTTGTTATAGTTACGTTGTTAGGGTAAATAGAATCTATTTTCAGTTCACTATTACTCTTCTTTAATTCTATTTTTATGCATTCAGAATTTTCATTTCTTCTGTTTTCATTTTCTGTGTTCTGCCATTCAGGATGATCTTTACATTTAATGCATATACTTGTAGTTTCTCCTTGTAGAACAACCTCAGACCTACATTCAAATCCTCTTACATCTCTATCTCCATCATCTATATTACAAGTCATAGAATTTGGCAAATCTCCAAATACTCCTTCATTATAGCTCCACTTACATTCAGATTTTTCATCTGTGTAAACGTTTACAGTCTGCGTTTCAGTGTTATAGGGCAAAACATCTCCTCCAGAATTCACATTATTTATAACAGGAGCCGTCAAATCTTTTGGATCAACACACAAGTTAATAATATATGGTTTGTCAATGTTCGTTTTTCCAACAGCATCTTCGCATACAACATACAAACTAATATCATTTTTTTCTTCGCTTTTCAAACCTTCAATGCTCAGGCTAGAAAGATCGTAACCACTTAAAACAAAACTTTGATTTTGAGAGATTCCCCCAATCGCTGTCATCTCTTCAAATTTTTCTTTTCTTTCTCCACTTATTCTACACCATCCATACTCATCCAAAATAAATCCAAATTTTAATTGCTCAAATTGATTCATACACCCTCCACTATTTTTTTCAATACTAAATCCCTGATCATATGGCTTTTCACTATAGCTATATCCTGTTGTTAAAACATCTTTCCAAACATCAATGATCCTAGGTGGGGATACATCATTTATATCCGCGGTTACACATAGTCCTCCTCCGTGTTCAGCAGTTCCTTCTGTTTCTAAAATATATTTGCAATTTTGAGCTATACTCTGACAAGAGTATTTATTGCATGGGAAACTTTCAGCCCCATCACTCAATTTATCTTTTCCACATTGCTCGCACTTTCCAATAGGTTCGCCAGTTGGAGCGACCCAAGGCCGGCATTCAAACATTATTTTCTTTTCTTTCACTTCTCCTATTCCAAGTATTTTCAAGAAGACAATTATTAGTAAAACTGCAACTGCAAGCATACATCCTAAGGGTCCTCCTGCACAAAAAGTACCAGCAGTAGCATATTGATATCCCACGAGGGCTCCAGCAACTGCTCCAGTTCCCATTAAAGCATACGTAGCTGCTGCAGGTAAACCAGGTCCAATTCCTAACATCTTTATTAAAAATCCAGTAACTGCTAAGCCTAGTCCTGCTCCAAGCGCTCCTCCTCCAAACCCTGCTAACGCAGGATTAGGAATAGAACCAATGACAGTTGCATGGCTGAATCCTCCACCAACAGCTAAACTAGACGGAAACGCATAAGCAGCTGCTAAAGCGGTTGCTCCAGTTCCTCCGACAATCAATCCAGCACTAATTCCTCCTTTTTCATTATTTGTTTCAACATTAGGTGTTCCTGAGTCTGCATCTCCAGATAAAATTCTACTAATGTCCAAAGAACCAAATGTTTCAACAATCCAACTATGTCTTATCTTGTCTAAAATTTCAGGTTGTGTAAGAGGTATATATTCTTCTTTAATAGGTTCAGCATCAAGAGGGTTAGCTAAATTGCCTATTCCAAATCCTCCTCCAAATAAATCGCCAAAGGGAAGACCTCCTAAATTACTCCAGAGGTCTTTCTTATCTTTAGTCGTTATGATATATCCTTTTCCTCCAGGTTGATTTCCAAGATAATTAACTTCAGAACCGCAATCTCCAAGGCTGGTGCAAAGATCATTCATTTCCTTTGCAAAAGTAGGTTTTTCACATTCACAATTACCCTTACAAGTCCATCCCTCTATTAGCATATTAACATAAACTACCGTGCATTGTTGAGAAGCTTGAGCACATAATTGATTAGCAGCATCAGGATTGTCTTTCATATCAAATCCAGGAGGATACCTTGGCGCACAATAAGAAAACTTAAATGTATCATATTCTTTATCTCTTATCATGTCAACAGTTTTTACAAAACAATCAGGATCCAGACCGCAAGTTAGTTCCAATTTAGCCTTAAGCAAATTTCCCGCGTTTTTTCCAGCAAAACCCATTAGTCTAGCTTCCGCGGATCCAGGATTATATGCCAGACACTCCTGCCATCTATTCAATCTGCAAGATGCTTGAGACAAGTAATCTTCTGTTTCTTCTTTTGGAGTTTGTTCTTCAACACAAATCTGATTTCTATAATTATCACATGCAGATATTTCTATTTTTCCATTGTTGCAGAATTTTCTAAAGTGCAAGCTTCCAGGTGTATCTGTCGCTCTCGCTCCTGCTAAAAAGCTAAGAGCAGGATTAGTAATACTATTCCTTAAAGAATCCAAACCTGGAACATCTGGACCAGGTAAACCAATAGAGCTTTGATAAGCACACCATGACTCTCCATTCTCTCTTCTCTTTCCAGAATCATCTACACAACTTGTATCTAAACAAACAACTCCCTGTGTTGCATCATCTAATTTTTGTTCAGCAGTCTTATTTCCGCAAATGCTTCCTTGTAGTCTATCACAATTTCCACAAATTCCCTGGTTTTTTAACCAGTCTCCAGGTTCTCCCAAGGTGCAGCTTTCCACATTTTTCAAAATTTTTCCTTCATTCCAACTCTGGTCTGTAATGGACGAATAGATATTTTCTTTATTACCACAACTATCAAACCAGTAAATTTCGTCCAAACCTTCAATACAATTAGTGGAGTTCTGTCTTAAGCAAGAAGTGCCTAAATCAGGATTTGAACATAAAACATCTTCAAAGAAGTTATCATTTCTTTCAGTCAAAGTTTCACATTCAGTTTTTGTTGTAAGTTTGCATCCTTTTTTACTTTCATCATCAACGCTAAAAACACAAGCCCCTTCTTTTTCACCTTCAAAAGAAATTAAGCAGCTATACTCCTCTACTATTTCACCATTGAAATCAGCTCCAACTCCAAATTCTAAACCATGAGACTCTGCCTGTTTTTTACAGCTTCCTTCTGTAGTAAAAATTGGTTGATCAGCAAGGTGGCAGCAGCCTTTAACGCATTCTGGAATGCTATCTTCTTCTTGATGCTTCCATTCTCCGCCAAGATCTTCACAATATTTTTTTGGAGATTCAGAACTACAAATTCCTTCCGTTTTGTCTATACAAGTTCCTAAGGAACAAACAGAATTTTCAGGGAGGGTTTTTAAAGTTCCATCAAGGCACTCACCTTCACAATTCTCTTGGCAACTATTCCCAGTTATCTGTTGGCATATTTTATTATCTTTTGTCTTGGTACAAACCTTAACTCCTCCTGTGTTTGAATTTATTCCATTTAAGAAGTCTCCGCTATTTATTGAAGGAGCCTGAGGTACAAAAGAATTAAGCATTCTATTAATGAAGTTATTATCTAAGTTAAGAAGTTGATTTGGGTCTTGTCCCTCATTTCTAACATTATTTTGAATATTAGTTACATCACTATCAGATATTTCAACTGCCGAAACAATATTATCGGAAAAATCTCTTATTAAATATCCAAAAGAGATTATACTTCCAATTAACAAAACAATTTGTATAATCGCTTCAAATTTTCTCTCTCTGCTCGCTTTTATTTTCATTTTAAAATCCTGGGGGTATAGCACAACTTCTTATTGCTATGCTCATTATCTTGTTTGTTTTATTGTCTCTTATGCTATAAATTCTAGTTTCACCACTTACACTATAAGGATTAACGCTAAATCTTGGATAGTAAATGCCAAATCCTACAAATTCAAAATAACAATATTTTGCCTCTTGGGACGCAATCTCAGATGCAATTGTAGCAAGATTATAAATTGGGCTTTGAATTTCAACATTCAACTTATTATAATTCCTAGTTTCACCTTCTTTTTTTATCGTTATTTCTTTATCAATTTCTATATTGACTCGGTCATCATTAAAGTCTACATTAATTTCAGGATTTTCAGAATTAAATAATACTTGCGCATTTCTATTTTCAAAATCTCTTTTCATATCTAAGAGGCATTCCTTAATCTTTGGCCCAAGATATTCTTTTAGTTCTATTTTCATTTCTTTAATTAACAAAGGATGTTGATTTACACACTTTTCATAATTTGCTTTACTGTAACAAAGGTATTCTATATTTGTGTTATTAAACAGCTTTCCATTTTTTGGCTGTAAGAATCCTCCTTGTTTTATCATTAAGTCAAGAGCTTCTTCAGTATAATCTCTAACACATTTTTTTGCATAACTTTCATAATCAAAAACACTTTCGCTCCCACCAGGAAGGTCAATTTTAATCTTCGTTTTCAATAAAAAGAAGATTAGTATAAAAGCTACTATTGCTATAGCCACTATTATCATTATAGTCACTTGTCCTTTTTTCATTTTATCATCCATAGAGTAACTCCTTTCTTTTTAATCCTCTCTAATTTATTATCAATAACCAAATCTTTAAGGTAGCTCTCAGCAGTATTCCAAGACATCTCTAAAAACTCCGCAACTTCAGAACTAGTAACAACTTTTCCTTTTCTTACGAATGCAACAATTTTATCTTTATGAATATTCATATTAATCTTAATAGTTAAATTGATATAAATATTAATATGTTATTTCATATATAAATGTTATTATAGATAATTTGGTTTTAACTATCCTCCTAGTTTCCAAATTATCTATTAGAGATTTAGGAGCAAAATGCAACTCAATTATCCCAAATCTCTATAAATTCAGAAAGCTTGAAGTAAATATGGATAAGTCATCTTTAGGTTTTGTTCAAGTGTTCTGGGGAGACGGAAAAGGAAAAACAACTTCAGCTTTAGGAACTGCCCTCCGCGCTCTAGGGAATGGATATAAAATTCATCTTGTTCAATTTATGAAAAATGGAACAGGTGATGCAGAGATAAAATATCCAGGAGAAATTCGTGCTCTTGAGAAATTTTCGAATTTCTCATTTAAAAGATTTGGAACTGGTTCATGGGTTATAGGTAAGCCCAAACAAGAACATATAGACAAAGTTGAAGAAGCTTATTCCTACTTACTTTCTTCCTTTGAAAAAGATTATGACATAATAATTGCAGATGAACTTCTTTATGCACTTCAATTAAACCTTATTACCGAACAAAAAATAATAGATTTAATAAATATTAAGCCAAAAAATAAAGAGTTAATTATAACAGGATCACATATACCTTTCCAGAAAATCTTCGATTTAGCAGATCTTGTCACAGAAGTGAAAAAAACAAAACACCCTTATGATTCTGGGATTCTTGCAAGAAAAGGCATAGAATATTAGGCAACAAATTCTTTTTCGTTAATCTCTTCTTTTTCGCCTATAACCCTTATCCTTTTTACTTTCCCCTTTCTTTTTGCCATAGCCCTAAGCTTCTCAGGCTCAGTAATGCCTTTTGGTATTTCAATATCTTCTATCTGTAAAACATGCCTTATCTTAACCTCTTCAAATTCTGGGATGTCGAAAAACAAATCATCAATAAGGATCTTATCATTTGTCTTCAAAGAACAGAAATCCGCTTTAGGTAAAATCTCTTTTTTTGTACCAGGTTTGGCACTCTTAGGTGGCTTTTCTTTAATTTTAAGCTCAAAACCTTCCATCTTAAAGGATAAGGCATAAAAAGCTCTAGGGTATTTTATCATCAAGGAAATTAATTTCTCAGGCTTTACATCAGTGTTGATAACCATCTGTTTTATTCCCATGTATTTTTTTATCTTCTCAAATTTTATATCTTCATCTTTCAATTCAATAGTTGAGACTATAATTCCCGTAACATGAATTTCCCCCTTAACTTTAGCTAATCCTTTGATAACAAGATAATTTGCAAACTCACTGCTAGTTTTTACACTCCAAGCAGTCTTTTGCTTCTTTCCTTCAAGCAAGTACCTGTCTTGATAAATTCCCCTTCCAAACTTCACAAAATCCTCGTGTACCTGTTCGTCGATCTTATTCGCAAAAATCTTTCCCATCACATTCATGACTTCTTCCAGTGTTATGTCTTTATAAATTTTTTTCAAACAAGATTGAAGTCTTGCTAACGTTTATATATTCCTTTCATTTTAGTTAAAAATGGCATTTTCACACGAGGATTTTAAAAAAGCAGTAGTAATACTCTTGTTGGTTTTATTGGCTTTTCTAACTTTCTTTATAGTTAAACCCATAGTCATTTCAATATTTGGAGGTTTGCTACTCGCCTATATATTCCGCCCATTTTACCTTATCGTAAATAGAAAAATAAAATATAGAAATATATCTGCTGCAATAATAAGCGTAATAGTTATCTTAATACTAATAGTCCCGCTCTGGTTTCTAGCTCCAATTTTAATACAAAAAGTCTTCGATTTGTTTGAATCCTTTCAATCTCTTGACATATTTAAGGTCTTAAAAGTAATTCTCCCAAATATATCTGATCCAGTAATAAACCAAATAAACATTGCTCTAAAAACTGCTACCAGTAATTTTAGCGCTTTCGTACTGAATTCTTTAGTAGACTTTGTCGTTAACTTCTCAAACTTTTTATTGCACCTCATTATAGTGGCTTTTGTTTTCTTCTTTGCATTAAGGGATGGGGACAAGTTGGGTGAATTTGTTTCAGGCTTATCTCCTTTAAATAAAACGCAGGAAAGAAATATAGTTAAACAATTTGGAGGCATAACTCAATCTATTATTTATGGCCAGGTCTTCGCAGGAATAGTTCAAGGTATACTGGCAGGTCTAGGATTCTTTATATTCAAAGTTCCAAACGCCTTGGTGCTTACAATTCTTGCGATTATCTCAAGTATAATCCCTTTTGTTGGCCCAGGATTAGTTTATTTACCAGTAGGAGTATATTTGATGTTTAGCGCTGCAAATCCTATAACTGGAATAGTATTCCTTCTTTATAATTTACTAATTGTTTCAACACTAGATAACTTCATCAGACTACAGTTCATTTCCAGAAAAACGCAACTACCACAAGTATTTGTCTTAATAGGCATGGTCGGCGGAACATTGTTATTTGGGATATTAGGATTAATTCTTGGTCCACTAATACTTGCTTATTTCATAATTTTACTTAAAGCATACAAAGATAAAACTCTCTCGAGTCTTTTCGTTGAAGATTAGTGTAGAATGTATAAAGTATTGGGAAATAGAGAAAATTAAATAGTTTTCAGTCAAAAAATTAAATTTTGTACCTATTAACAAAGTTGCAATTTTTACATTCAACATTTTTAAAACCGTTTTTAATTCTAACTTTTCCTTCTAGTTTTGAAAGACATTTTTTACAAAATTTCTTCCTATTCTCTCCTAGTTTTAGATTGAATTTCATAGACAGTCTTTTTATCTTCCTGACTTCTTCAGCCTTAAAATTATCCTTCTCAAAAAATCCTTTAATTTTTCCCAAGACTTCTTTCTTGTTTATCTTTTCCTTCACTAAAATTGGCAGTCAGCAAACTTTAAATACCCTTTTGGAATCCAAATAATGAATACGGCCATAGTAACCAGGAAATACCTGTTCTCATTCCGAACACAGAAGTCAAGCTGGCTACGTCTGCTGCGTTAGTCTCCGACAAGAGGCGAAACACGGATGCCGTATTCTTAATATTCCAATAATCATTTTTTCTTCTAACTGTTTTAGTGAGTTTATAAAAAACAAAACTTTAAAACTGGTTTTATTATCCTATCTGAATGCAGGAGTAGCGAAGTGGTCAAACGCGACAGACTCAAGATCTGTTCTCTTAGTGAGTTCGGAGGTTCGAATCCTCCCCCCTGCATTTTATTATAGAATAAATAATCTAACAAATATTATCAAGGCAACTGCCCTGTTCCAAGTTGAGGTGTGTTCATAGATTCAACTTTAGCTTGATAATAATCCTTTTCAACAAAACCAAACATTCCAGCAATTATATTTCCAGGGAATCTTTTTATTGCAGTATTGAAAGACTGTATAGATTCAATGTATCTTCCTCTAGCCGTAGAAATTCTGTTTTGCGTTCCAGTTAATTCATCTGTAAGTGCAACGTATTGTTTGTTTGCCTGTAGCACTGGATAATTCTCAGAGATTGCAACAGCATTAACAAGAGCAGCGATACCATTATTCATTTGTACTCCAGCAGTATCTCTATCAAGTTGGCTTGTAGAAGTTTGCCATCTGCTTCTAGCTTCAGTAACATCGGTCACAAACTTAGTCTCAACTTTCACAGAACTGGAAACAGTGGAAACTAAATTAGGAATTAAATCCGCTTGCCTCTGATATTGATTTTCAACTTCGCTCCATTTCCCATTAATATTTTGTTCAAGCGTAACAAACCTATTATAACTTCCAATAACTGAGAATATTAAAATTAGGACTACAAACGCCGCAATTCCAAGCCCAATCCATAATCCTCTATTCTTCATGTTTCTCCTAGTTAATTTTTATTTATAAATCTAGCGCCTAGAGTGGTTTAGCTCAGTTGAAATTAGATTTCGTCTTACTTAGTTCTGCATTGATTGAGCCAACCTTCCTTTTGTTTGCAATAATGATAGATACGGCCTTTATTCTAGAAAAATTTCTCCTAGGCTTACAAGATGCAAATCTTTAAATATTAGAACTAAAGTGCAAGAAAATGGTACTTGAGGAAGTGTTTGATAGGGTAAGAAGTGCTTATAAACCAGATAGCAATGCTTCTATTGTTATAGGGGTAGCAGGTTATACGGGATCTGGAAAATCAACTTTTTTAGTAAACTTCTCAGATTTTATAAAACGAAGAGGTATCAGCACAACTACTTTGTCTTCTGACTTATATCATGTTCATCCAAGGGATGTGAAAAAATCGATGTTTGGACAAGCAAAAAGTAGTGGCGCAAATCTAATCGATGTATACGCTGAAGCTTATCAACATGACATTGCAACAATGCGAGAAAATCTCAATATGGTACGAGAAAGAAGATCATTCTCTCAAAAAGCTCTTTATAATGGCGAGTCTGGTCAGAAAGATGCCGAGCTGAAAATAGATTTCTCAGGGAGAGGAGAGAACTGGACGTTATTTGAGGGAGTGTATATTTTAGTCCCACAAATAAGAGATTTAGTCGATAAAGTCATATTTCTAAAAACTACAACAGAGGAAAGACATAAGCGCGTTGAGCGAAGAGCATTAAAACGCGCTAATCCTATACAAGTGGACAATTCTATTATGCTCGCTGGGGATGAGATGAATAGAAGATGGCTTGGCGAAAATATAGGCCCTACAGATATCATTATAGACAATAACGATTATGACAATCCCAAGCTTGTAGATTTATTCTCATGAAAGTGCACAATCATAGATAAAAATACAACGAGATAACCTGTTTATAAAAAAGCAGAATACTTGCCTTCAGAGAGCGCAGAACAAAGGTTTTTAATTATTAAATATCCCCAACTTTCATGCGTATAAACATCGCGAAGAGACACTGGTTTATTGACAATGCAACGGCTTTGGAACTTAAAGGATCCTTAGAAGATATGAGAATAGCCGCTGAGCTAAAGGAAAAATACAGACTTTCGCTTTCCTTAATTGTTTCTACAGATGAAAAAATTGTTGACTCTGAAAGTTTAGAAATAGCAGAAAATGCTGTAAGGAAAATAAAAGATTTAAAGATCCCAGTCTTATTCGATAAAAGTGGGCCAACCGCCGGGCAAAGATTTGCGAGTCACCTTTTCAGTGAAAAAGAATCCTCGGGAGAAGATACGGTTTTAGGGTTGTGTTGCCTTGATCAATATCCTCTCGGTAGTGAAGACTATTTAAGAGCAGTAGTAGATTTGGGACACAAATTGTTAAGGGATAATAAGTGGTATGCCAACGGAGCGAGAAATATATCTGTAAATCTTGGGATAAATAAAAAACCCTCTGATATGAGAATAATTCATGAGTTATTACATGTTTTTTTGCTTCCAGAAGGAGTGTTTAAAGCTGAAAAGCCAAGTTGGGCAAATCCTTCAGAAGCGTATGATCGTTTTGGAGAAACCACTTCGGGATTCTACTTGATAAACGCAACCCATGCATCTCATGGTCAATACGCGAAAGAAATTAGAAAATATCCTAATCTAATCAGCAGTCCAGGATTTGCTATAGAATATTTTACGGCAATTTTCGCAGGGCTACGCGATTTAGTTTCTACAGGGTACGTTTACGCCAAAGATAATAAGTTTTATTCAAAAATAGATATAGAAAAAGAATTGTCTAAGGTAGAAAAGTTCATTGTACACCATTCTAGGTTGTTGGGGAGCACCCGTTTATGTGATGTTTTAAGACAGACTGCAAGCGATGAAAATAAATTGAAAAGACTTGATGATTTATTTGAGCCAGAAACAGTTAGAAATGTTGCAAGGCTTGTTCTTGAAGGACTTTCTAGTTAGAGGTGTATTTTTTGAATTAAATGCATACTTGAGGTATAGAAACCTTTATTAAAATTAAAATTAGGATCAAACCAATGGATGCGGCGAAAGGGTATATTACTGGAAATTCATGTGGAAATGGGAAATTGGAGATTCCTGTTTAATAAATAGAATCAGATGGAGGAAGAAAGAAAATACATGGACAAAAACAATATACTTGCTGATATGGGCAATTTTTCAATATTAAAGGAAGAGATAGAAAGAATGGCAAAAAAAGCAGACTACGAAATAGAGCATAGTCACATGCTTTCTGTTTTCGAGTGGGTGTTAAGACTGAAACCCGATGCGGATCTAGCTCTAAAAATAGCTGCGTTGGGACACGATATAGAAAGATATGATGAAAACAAAGTAAAAAGAGAAAATTTTGATAGTTATGAGAAATTTAAAAGAGCACATGCACAAAGATCTGCAACTATAACCAGCAACCTAATGAATCAATATGGTTTTAATGAGCAAATTATTCAAAAGACTGCTTTTTTAATAGCCAATCATGAAGTAGGGGGAGAGGGCGACGTAGAAATAATTAAAGATGCAGACAGCTTATCATTCTTTGACAATAACGTTTATAGTTATTGGAAAACACACAGCTCTTTTTTTAAAGATAAGATCATGTTTATGTACAGTAGGTTATCGACAAGAGGAAAGACTCTCTTTAAAGAAATATTTTTCAAAGATAAAATAATAGAGGAAGAAATAAATAAAATAGTCCAAGAGTACGAAAAGACAACCTCTTAAAAATTACTATTAAGAACTTCTATTTTTTTCATAATATTCAACAGTGCGCGATATTCCCTCATCCAAACTCACCTTGGGTTCCCATCCAAGATCTCTCGTGCTTCCCGAGTCAGCATAAAAGTTTACAGTGCCCACATTCTTATGGTGTTGTGGAGGGCTCATTGCTTCTGTTTCCATTCCAGGCACCTTTTCTCTAAGTATTTCAATCAGATCTGCGAATTTTACAGGGCCTCTTCCAACATTATACACTCCACCTTTTTCACCATAGGAGATTAAAGTCTTGCAAGCTTCTACAGCATCTTCTACATAAATAAAGTCTCTTATAAAATCTCCATTATTATATACTTTAATTTTTTCACCTTTTACTGCACAGCCAATCATCCAATCAAAAGCTCCCTTTTGCTTACTAGCATTAATGTCACCAGGTCCAAAAACATTTGTAAACCTAGCTATTACGGTATCTAGACCATAAGTTCTACCATAAATTTGACACATATTCTCAGCACACAATCTAGTAGCCGCATATAAACTCAAAGGGTTAGTCGGGGAGTCTACCGTAGCAGGAAGGGTGTCCAAATTACCATAAACAAAAAAAGTGCTCCCAAAAAGAATCCTCGGTTTTGTCGCTGATAATCTGCATGCCTCTAGGAGGGCTTGAGTTCCAAGACAATTGATTTCAGCATCTCTGAAAGGCTCGCGGTTTTCAACAGCATAATTATCGACCGTTCCTGCAAGGTGATATACATGATGAGATCCTTCCACATCCTCAGGAGAGATATCTCTAACATCTTTCAAGACAACTTTCACAGATCCAACAATATCGCTTATATTCTCTTTCTTGTCAGATCGCGAGAGAAGGGTTACATCATGTCCAGCCCGTACTAGGTTTCTAGCAAGATGGCTTCCTATAAACCCCATTCCTCCAGTTATAAGTGCTTTTTCCATTTATTCGTGTAAAGGGTTCGTTTTATATACTTTTGTATAAGTCTCTACACAATCCATAAAGTAGAAAACTAACTTTAACTATTGATATAACTTTAAGAAATAATATTTAGCAAGTTTAATTTTTTAATCCTTATAATTGTACTTTAACTATTATTAGACATCAGGCTAAATCTTTTAACTCTTTGTCCAGCTTTGTAAACTTTTCCATTAATTTCAATATCTTTATCAAATTCTTTTTCTCCAAGAAAATCTTCCAGGCTCCTTACCCAGATAGTTCCTTTTGGAGTTTCTGATCTGTAAAGCTGTTTGTAAACCACTGCTCTTTCAACACCATTATCACAATCTCTGCCAACAGCAATTATCTCGTATTCTCCACCTTTAAAATGTAAATATTTTTGACATAACAAAGTTAAAAAGGTTATTAATTTAACCTATAATAACTATAGGCTTGACATATATGTATATATGTGCAATAATATGTATGTCCGTAATAAGACTGAGTCGATTTTCGACAAAAAAAGAGGGCCGAAAGGCCCTTTTTATTTAGTAATAAATAAAATAATATGAGCCGAGAGCGGGAATCGAACCCGCGAGTCCGTAATAAAACTGCATCGATTTTCAAAA
>ERZ1292629.480-Hain-H43-01um-R1-480-length-43377-cov-9_pt1 | contig 43377 bp, 45 predicted proteins | sample MGYA00564399_ERZ1292629 | MGnify/ENA primary metagenome ERZ1292629 (study PRJEB36523, sample SAMEA6512636) | groundwater metagenome | collected 2019-01-08 | study: AquaDiva: Metagenomics assemblies of 32 groundwater samples
TCCAAAAACCTCTCGTCACGGCTACTGAATGAAGCTATATCGCAACACGTCTAATTATATTTCGCGATTACCCGCGTCTTTTTTGGGCAATAACGACCATATTATCCATCATAGGAATATACACAGGCAGTCGGGCAAGAAAAGTATTGCCAATCAACGTATAAAGGAGTGCTGCCAATTTACTCTCCCCAGTAGTTCTGCCAAGGTGCAACATATATCCCAAGCTCAACCATTTGCCGATCCTATACCATTTCATGGGCTTTAAACCCGCTTTGTGAAGAGTAGTAGTCATATTCTCGCGATTAAAAAAGAATAAGTGCTGAGGAGGGATAAAAAACGTCCATCGACGCCCAAATATCTTTGCGGCAAAACTTTTTGCGTCTCCTGTGGCGATAATCATCACGCCATCGTCTGAAAGATAATTCGTAAGTTTTACGATATCGCCAATAGGATCGGATAAATGTTCAAATACATCAAACAAACTAATCACATCAAATGATTTCGCCTTGTATGAAACCTCAGTAATCAATCCTTGTTTAATTCGTTTGTCTCCAACAAGCTTTTTTGCCTCTAAAACGGCATGTTCTGACGCGTCAAATCCGGAAGCCTGATATCCGTAACGCACCGCAAGCTCTACCGCATACCCATACGCACATCCAACATCAAGAAATGTGCCTTTTGATTTTTGCGGCTTAATAAATCGTAAAAATTTTTCAAGATTTTTTGTGATATACGTTTTGTCTCTCCCATAATCAGCATACGCGCTTTTTGACGCGTCTCCCATAAAATAACCACGAGAGTAGTGTTTCTCTACAAACGACTCATATGGTTCTCTCAAGTCTGTTCGTATCAAACCGCAACCCACGCACTCAAAGAGGTCATACCCGTTTTTATGAAGATATTTGACTGTCGGTGAGCCACACAAATAACACTTCATACGAGTATAGAAAGCTCACCATCTTTTTTCTTCCACAGTCGTTTTGCTTTTCGTCTCGATAAGACTATACGTGGCAAACAAACGACGGCACTGATAAATCCCACAATCATCACAAAATCTCCGTAAAACAATGCTTGCAGTAATCGAACAGGAGTCCAAACAATATGTAAAAATAGTATACGAAAATCTGAAAGATTTTTCCATATAAAGAAATATTGATTACGATAGGCAATCCGTTTCACATCATCTGGTGAAAAGTTCATTTTTATTTTTCCCTCATCATGAAAGTGCTCTACAATACTTTTAGGCTCAAAGAGTATGCGAAATCCTGCTTTTCTTGCTGTATAGGAAAGATCAATATCCTCCCAGTAAAATGGGTTATATACTGTGTCCATTCCACCGATAGTATCCCACATTGATTTTCTAAATGCCCCACTCCCTCCAGATACCCACGCAGTAGGTCCATCTTTTACTACACCCTTACTATGGATAAAATATCCTCTCTCCCAACGAGCAAGTCCTCGTCCTCGCTCGACAATTCCCTTATGCTCATGACTTTTTTCAAGACATCCCACTGCAAAAACAGTGGAATCAGCAAAATGGGCAAGGAGAGGATCCAAAAAATGCACTGTAGGCTGCACGTCGGTATTCAGTAACACTATAATTTCGCCAGTTGCCATCGCTACTCCACTGTTGACGTTTCTCGAAAAACCATGTTGAGCGGCATTTGCTACAATTTTTACCTGTGGGAATTTTTGCTTGAGTATTGTAATAGACCCATCAGTGGATGCATCATCTGCCACAATAATCTCGGCGTCTTTTGCTGCAGCAATAACTGCAGGAAGATTTTTGGCAAGCAAAGCCTCCCCATTCCAATTTGGTACCACAATGCTTACGGTTAATTTACCTATTGTATTCACACTGTACAATAACACGATCGTTACATTCTTACAACGCCTTGTACCATAATTTGACCGTATGAATGCCCTCAGGAACAACTACTCCCTGAAACAATTCGTTTACCCTAAAAATATTCGTGTCTCCGCCATCAATTGATGCACGCCATCCAGTATCGTATCTATTAAGAATGACGAGTATTCGTGAAACATTGGTAGACGTCTTTATAGACATAGCATTATCCCTATAACGCTCAATCGACGCAAATTCATTTGTCATTGCGATCATGTTTTTTACGTCTTCAGGTGTTGAAAGGTAAACGCGAGGCAAGCTTTTACTATAAAGATAAACTTTCGTTTCTCCTTCTTCAAATACTTCTATATAGTCAGGATTATGTATTTCATCAAACGTCAATACATAGCGTACGTTAAAATAACGTAATGCAGGGTTGTTCAAATCATGCAAGGTAAATATCCTCTGTACCATTCCGCTCTTTACTGCGTTCGAACCGTATAAAAAGGAGACATAATCAGTAGGATATAGAGGATCATACCCTTCTATAGTCTCTATTCCATAGTACCCACCCGTATTTGGCGGCAGAATACGATCATCCATGCTCATTACACGAAACGGTTTTTTCTGACTTTGTAAAAATGAAAGTATCTTGGTTTGAGGAAAAAAATATTCAAGGGGTGTAAAGGGTGTGAATTTCCAACCAAATCGAAAAAGATCTAAGATGGATATACAAATAATAATTCCAACCATTACGCGCACTGTAACCTTCTTGACGACCTTGCTGACCCAGAGTACTCCTCCAAAACTTATGAGTAGTATCATCGGAATAATCAAATTGCGCTTTGCAATATCAAAATTACTCATCAGTAACAAATCAGTTACGATTCTTCCCCTATACAGTACGAAGAAAAAGACAATCAAAAATACTATGAAAATAACAGCATACGATATATTTAAGCGGGTGAACTTTTTGGTCAGCAACGTTTCCAAACCTACGGCAGACAATATGGCAAGAGATAAATCAACGATCACCATAAGTCTTGTGGGCTGTAATGATGAAAAAATTGGTATACGCATACCATAAAGCATGTGTGTCAACGGACTCTCAATCATAACCCCTAGAGAAACAACCAGCACGACACTCCAAAATGTCGTAACTCCCCCAAAAAACAACGCGGATCCTGCAAAAACAAGCGGAATGATACCGATATAGCCTACTAACTCACCATAATTCCACACTCCCCAATAATTAAGTGTAGACGGATTACCAAAAAAATCAGGAGCTATAAATTGTAATAGGTGAGTGGGTGGCAATAACCACCCAGCAACATTCGAAAGATTTATAGGTGTTGATCGTGCTGTCAAAACATAATATTGCATAAATGGTTTCCACACGATGTATGAACAGAGAAACAAAACGCCCACAGAAATGGTAATAACCGACAGTGCTCGTGCTTTATTTTGTATACTCCAAAAACGATACACACCATACACAAAAGACACGAGTAATCCATACAACGCGATCTGTACGTGTCCAGAAACTATTATCACTGCGCCACTTGCACCTAATAATAAAGACGAAATGCCAATGGTAATCCACGATACTTTTTTGTCATTAAGTAATACGCTTATCTTATCTATCTTGTAGAGAAGAAGTGGGATAATTGCTGCTGTCCAGCCAATTGTCCCCCATGTAAGCCATACAATAGAAAATCCACAAAATGCCCATACAATTGCCCCAAAGTATGCGCTCATGACAGATAATCCCAAATTTCGAAGGTATATAAAAAGAAATAGTGCTCCAAAAAACGATTGCAATATGACAAGAAAAGTCCAAGTTATAGGAAAACTAAAAAAACTAAAAAGTATATTTATGGGTTGATACGCTCCCGCCTGAATATTGGCGGCAAGTGGTGTACCTAAAAAAGTATAGGGATTCCACGCTGGGATCTCTTTGGCTTTCCACTGATCTATAGCTATTTTTCGCCATGGAATTTGCTGACGCACGGGATCTGTAATAAGAAAATTTTTAAACGGAATACCCCTTGGGTTCGTCGTTGCATACAGATCGCGCCAAGGATGATATAAACCGATGAGCGCATCGGTAGGAGCTGGTATTAATCCGAATAAAAAACTTTTATAAAAAAATCCGACAACAGTCAGTGCGATGATAAAGAGTGGTAATAATTGAAATATTCGTTTCATGACTTTATCGTTTTAACCTAATAAGAAGATCATCAAACGCATCAGTAAACACCTTTGCCGTGTACTTTTTACTGGTTTGGGTAGCTAGCTTAGAAAACACAGATAATCGGGTAGGATCTTTCACCAAGCTACATGTTTTCTCACACAATTGGTCTCGAGTGTTCCAAAGAAAACCGTTTTCATCATCCTTAACTATCTCCACCTGCCCGCCGCCTCGATATACGATGGGCACTGCCCCTGCACTCATTGCTTCTACTGTAGAAATGCCGAAATGCTCCATATATTGAGCCTCACTTTCACCAAATCCTGCAGCATGCCAATAGATGGTTGCGATCTTATACAGTCTTATAATCTCACTATGTGATATGTTTGGGAAAAGATCAATGCTGTGTCCTCTGATCCTTGTTTGTAGTTTGGCAAAGTACTCCGTGTCACTCGCGAGCAATCCTCCTGCCAATATTAATCTCCATCCTTTAAGTGTTGATTCTATTGAAATAAAGGCATCGATAAGTTCTTTTTGTTTTTTTGCAGTGTGAACGGAAGTAAATCGGCCGATAGAAAGGATAATTTTCGACTTTTTATCTGTTGATAAGCCTTCAATCATATCAGTCGGAGGATAAATGACAGCTGCTTTTTTTCTCAACTGTACGTCAAGGTTTTCTAAGGTAAATACCGAATTACAGATTATGACGTTTATACGAGAAAGATGAAGTGGGGTAGTAGATACTAAACCGAAAGGCACTTGAAAATGTAAAATATTATACGTTGCAAGCGAAAATGGTATGCTTCCATCACTTAAGAAAAAAATGAGATCAAAACGCGATGTTTGTATCGCTTTTGATATACTATTATCAACCAAAAAGAAATTTGGTGTAACTTTTACTTTCGAGAGATCAATTCCAAATCGCTGTTCACTTTTGGTAAGTACAGACGAATCATCCCAAAAAATCGACACATCGTGATGTTTTGACCAGTGACTGGCTAGAGTAAGCGTGTATCGTTCCCCACCGCCAAATGAGTCAAAATATGGATTATAAAAGCCTATTTTCATATTTTTTAATGCAGAGCGATCCAAATACTATTATAAAAAGGGATACGACACCCACAATAGTTCCCCATCGAAAACTTTCTGGATGATACCGAAAAACAACTCTGTGCTCTCCTGAGGGAAGAGAAACTGCGCGAAATGTATAGTTGGCACGACTAATTGGCGTACTAATGCCATCTATCGATGCGCTCCATCCTTTGTCATAACTATCAGACAAAAATAAAAGTTTCGCTACATCACTCGTGGTCATAACAACAACCTCTTCTGGAGTATATGACGCAATATTCGCATCTCCTTTTCCTGCCTTTGGCTCAATAGGTGGTTTATCTTCTAGTATAAGAGTATCGTTTCGATTGATAGTATTGGAAAACAACGTCTGTAATATTTCTAATTTATCAGTTACTACTTTATAGTTTGACGCTAAAAACGCGCGAGGATAGGCATTTGCATTTTCAAATAGCTCATACGTCTCATCTTTCCATATAGACCGATATTGTGGATATTCCCAAAATGGATACGCCCAAGCAAATCTGCCATCGCTGAACTTATGAAGATAGAATCGCACCCCCAATAATTCAAGCGCCTGTTGAATATATGGGCCATGCTTGTCAAGGTTTGCAACCGAGCGTGATGGCATGTTCATCTGTCCATTTGATAAAAATGATATAAACTCACCAAATCTCCTTTTATGCATAGCGTCATAACCCTCTAAAGAGGGTATATGATACATGCCGCCAAGCTCATTACCATAATTACCAACCACTCGATAGGAAGAATTGGTAAGGAGGTCATCAAGCTTTTTTGTCACTCCCATAGGGGGATACAAAAATTCTCTCTCTTCAAACGGCATCCATTTAGAAGCAAATCGCAATACATCAAAAAGTGTAATACTGATAAGAATCCATAAAAGCCACTTGCGCCTCACATTATCAACATGCAGCCCTATAATAACAATCACACTGAACATCGCAAGAAAGACACTTGGCAATATTGTATTTCGTATCGCGATACTCATTTTGTCCGGCGGCAACGGGTGAAAAAAAATAAGCACTACCCAAACAATTGAAAGAAAAATACCATTACCTGTTATATAGAGCCATAATTTGCCTTTTTTTTGAGCTCTCCAAAATTCCAATAACGCATCCGTACCAAACGCGGCAAGAACAGACAGGGAAAAACTACTCAAAAGTATAATACGTGACGCCGAACTCGTAGACAACACAGGGATATGAGCGCTATACATCAAATCTGTAAAGAAAGTCGGTGTCGCCAGTAATAACGAAAACAGCCAAAGAACGATAAAAAACCACTTAGATGCTAATTTAGATCGAGCGGCGATGAACGCTAACAATAATGGTATAACTCCTATAAATCCTGCCCACTCCGCATAATGACCAAACCAATCGTTGCGCGTTACCGGATTTCCATAAAAATCAGGTGCGAAAAATGTTATAAGATACGACCATGGAATAATTTCTCCTTTACCAAAGGCGGTGCTTCGAACTGTTTCTATAAACGCCTCATACGTAATAAAAAGTTGTGGGCTGGCAAGAAACACACCAAAAACCATGAACGTGGCAAGATAAACCGATCGACTATACTTTTTTGTATAAAAACTCATATACAAAAGATATACCATTGTGCCGATTAGGACATAAAGACTTGTTTGGAAATGTCCAGAAACAAATGAAAACCAAATGGCCAAAGACATAAGTGGATATGCCCACCACTTTTTTTCTTTCAAACCCATTGTTACTGCATAAAAGCATAAAGGAAGAAATAGGGCGGCAATCCCAAGCGTCTGATATGCCATCCATGTCACAATAAATCCGCAAAACATAAACGCCAACGATCCTATGACTCGACCTTCTTTAGAAATTTTCTGACTTGTTAAAAACAAATACATAAATAAACCGGCCGACAAAGGCTGCAGTAATACACTAAGACTCCATGCCGTAGACTGCGAAAAAATAAAATATAATATATTGAGAGGAGAAAACGCCGCAGTCTGATAGTTGGCAGCGTGTACTGTGCCAGCGAAGCTATACGGATTCCATAAAGGAATTTGACCGCGTTTCCAACTCTCTATTGTCAAATTCTTCCACGGATATATCTGGGTGATCACATCTGGCATAGAGCCGCTTTTTACCGGCATCCCATACGATGTACTCCACGGCGCAAACGCCGTGACAAGGTAGCGTGTCGGAAACGGAAGCAACCCTTTCACAAAAAAAGGCGATGCAAAAATACCCCACGCAAAAATCAGAAATAATATACCCCAATATTTGATCATAATTTTTTTCATAGGTTAATTTTTTACACTTCTTATTCCTTGTTAATTTGTCAATTGTTAACTGTCAACTTGTTACCCCGTTGCAACTCATACAATTTTGCATACGTGATAAACATACTAAATGCTTGATATATGCTCTCAATACACCCAACCGTTCCTGATCTAATACCACCTCTTTTGATGTACGCATCAAAAAAACCAGTAATCATTACGCGCAGTATTCTCCACGGTACGATTGTAGGATGTCCTGCTTCAAATCTAAGCCTTGCTTCAATTACTGACCACTTATTTGTCTTTTCTACCATATGGGTAAGTGTCCGATGCGTGTCGTGATATAACACCCCGACTAAATCTCCAACTGTACCAGCAACAAGTGCTGTTTCATGCACCTCACCTTCCCATCGTACGAAGGCTGAACGCTTCATTAAACGCACAATATGCTCAACGTAAGAAAACTCTACACCGAGAAATTTGTTTATTCGCTGTATACGGAAAGCTACAAGATGAGTGTTTTCTTCCTTTCTCAATGCTTCTATACTTTCTTTTAGCTTACTTGAGACCCTCTCATCTGCGTCGACATAAAGAATCCACTCTCCTTTGGCCTCCTTACAACCTTGATCTCGAAGTGCAGCAAACGAGAGGCTAGGAAATGAAATGACTCGTGCACCAAAACATTTGGCCACTTCTCGAGTGGTATCTATAGATCCATTATCTATAACAATGATTTCATCACAAAATGATAGTGAATGAACACATTCATCTATTCGATCTTCTTCATCTTTTGCAATAATAATTGCACTAAGAAATGGTATTTTTTGGTTCATGTCGTTTTCCCCACTTGCCCATCAGTGCATCAAAAACCGCACGTTTTTTTATCGCACTTCCCTGCGATAAAAATCCACATGCCTCACGAATGAGAGCTAATTTCGTCCTTATTGGCGCATACCGCATACCTATAAGCAATCTATTTCTAGTCATATAATATTCATGCAATGCATTCCCAGCACCACCTGATGATCCTGCATTGACATGCCAGATAACAGATAATGGATAATAAACCACTCGAAACTTAGCACGGAGTGTTCGTAGGTTATAATCCAAATCTTCAAGGTATAAATAATATTTTTCGTCTAACTCACCAACCGATAAAAGAACCTTTCGAGAAATCATACAAGAACATCCTGTCACAAACTCGGTATCAACCTCTCTGTCGTATTGTCCAACATCAACTTCATCCACACCGTTATGCGATGCATACATATTTGCCCAATCTACAACACCCCCTGCATACCAAAATACTTTTCCAAGCTCACTTTTTAAATATCGCTCTTTATGATATTCGTGTCCCTTTTGAAAATATATCTTTGATCCTGCGATACCTACAGAGATGTCTTCAAACGCGTGAAGCAATGACAACGCATTTTTGTCAACGACCGTATCATTATTTAGCAACCAAACGTAGTCAGCGTTATGCTCCAGTGCATCAGTAATACCAACATTATTCCCACCAGTAAACCCTACATTTTCAGAAAGAGAAATTACTCGTACCCATGGATGTGCAGTTTTTATCGCGTGTACGGAATCATTTGTTGATCCATTATCAACGACTATCGTGTCCACCGTCGCATCCTCTTTATTCATCTTCTGTATTGACGCTAAACACACAATCGTATCAGATTTACCATTCCAATTTACGATAACAATTGAGACATGCTTCATAACCAGTGATGAATGATAAAGCGTTTGATTTGATACCAAAATCGAAACAGAGAATTTGAAGTTTCAGCCATCAGAGACGTTAATGCCCAGTAGGCTGATTCTTTACTCTTTTGGGAAAGCTCATGAGTCACGTCAGAGAGTGGTATTTCTACTTCACTAAATCCGTCCTTCTCCCAAAGTTTCACAAAAACGATAAACATATAAAACGCCTGCAAAATAGACAACACTAATCCATGAAGACCGTCCTTATACCCCTTCTGAGCAAAATAAACTTTTATAAAATCCGAAATTGGAAATCGAATTGCGTCGTACCAACCAACGACATACTCTTGGGCCTCAAGTTTATTGACCTCACTTGGCGTATAAATATATTCCATTTTATATAAGAACTGCTCAATGGAATGGTAGTTGTGGTGAAGAAATGGAATATCTAATGTACTTGTGTCGCCATCTACTTGTATATATTCATGAACGTGTTTTTCTGGGAATCTACCTTTACCTTTTCGAAACAATCGAAGTTGCGCATCTGGCCACCATACCCCATGACGAATCCACTTTCCAAAAATAATATTCTTTCGTGGTATCCAGACACCAGCAATCGCTGGATCATCTCTTTTTACTGTTTCTACAATCGACAAACAAAGCTCATTTGATAATTCCTCGTCATCATCAAGACTCAATATCCACTCGGTGTTCGCTTTTAAAAATCCGTAATTTTTATTCACATTAAGCATAAGTGAATTCTCACAAATTATATACTCAGCAGAATATTTTTTCGCTACTTTTAGAGTTTCTTGGTCTGCGGCGTTATCAACGATAATGATATTAAAATGAAGCGGGACAACCGATTTTAGACACCGATCTAAATAAATCGGCCTTTTATATGTCGATACAACTACGGTTCCATTTGTCATATTAGCTTTTGAGAGATCGCATGAATGCAACCAGACGAGATCGGTCTATGAGAAAAACACATCCTGCATAAAGTATAACACCCAAGACGCCTACGGGGATAAGTATTATAAAGCTACTTGGCACGATTTTTAAGATAACGGCATACCAAGCGGCTTGTACAAAAGAAGCGAGCACGGCACTGCCTATATTTTTCAGAAAATTAAACGGCACCACCCTCTGCATCTCTTTTACTACTATTCCTATAGTAAATGTAATAAGAAATATTGAGACTGCTACCCCTTGATACCCGAATAAACGGATGAATAACACAGTAAGAACCCATGTAAGTGTTGTCCACATACCCATCAAAAAAAGTGTCGTTTTAATCTTTCCTATAGCATTAAGGGCGTTGGTAAGTGGCGTCGTCAAACCAGCAATAGCTGCGGCCCCTACAAAAAAATAAAATGACACTAGGGCTGGCTCCCATTTCACATATTTTGGAATCAAAAATACCAATGGTCGAACTAAAAACATTAACGCAACTGATATAGGAAATATAGTCAATGAAAGGCCATAGATAGTCTTTTCAAGCGCTTTGCCCAGTAATTTCTTATCATGCTGAATCCGAGAAAATGCTGGAAACGTCACGCGGATGACGCTGTCCATGATGAGACGCAACGGAACCTCTGCCCATTTTTTTGCCCATCCTATATATCCTACTTCTGCAAATGGTAAAGCCTTACCTAAAAAAACCGTAAGTAAATCATCTTTGACAAGTGCCAAAAAAGAGTTCATCTGGAAAGGCACTCCAAAACGCAACAACCGTTTTGCTACATCTTTTGATATCCCAAAAGATGGCGTCCATGGCTCGACTATATAGACAGCGATTACTCCCAAAATTCCTCTACATAATACTGCCCAAGAAAAACTCGCAATTCCCATGCCGTTAAACGCCAATAAAACTGCTACAATGTAAAACCCAAGCGTCTCTACAATCGTCGGAATGATCAATCTATCAAAGGCTAGTGATCGTTCCATGAGAATCGATGGAATTGTTTTTAACGATGATAAAAAAAATGAAAGAACAAGTGCCCGAAATAGCCACACACCAGACGGATTCAACCCATAAAACTCACCAATCTTTACAGATCCCAACAACGCAATTATGACGGCTGTACCCACAAGAAGTTGTTGTATGGTAAAGGTGGTTTGAATATCCTCAGGTGTTAGATCCTCTTTCTTTTGTACGAGTGCTGCTGCTAAGCCAATATCAGAAAAATATCCCAAAAACGATATGACTGCAGACACAACATAATACACTCCAAAGATTGATGGAGTGAGAAGCAGCGTCAGAAAAAATGTCGCAATAAAACCAATAATCTGAAGCGTAAATGTCCTCGCCGTCAGCGCGACTACTCCTTTAACTGATTTAGACTTAATGTCCGCAAGATCAAATGTTGACATAAGGTATATTTTTCCATGGACGCATCATGAACATGCGATAGAGGCCTTTAAGATCTCCTAGTGCAGTTTTTAGCACTTTAACGGTGGAACCAGGGTTGTCTACCCATCGTACTGGCTCTTCATAAATCCGTATTCCACATTTCTCTGCTATAACAAGAAGCTCAGTGTCAAAAAACCATTCGTTGTCTTCTACATATGGCAATAAACGCCGAGCTATATTTGTAGAAATAGCCTTGAATCCACACTGCGCATCAGAAAAATTAACAAAAAAGAAAAGTTTAATTAACATAATATACATTTTAGACGTAAGGGTTCGCAAAAGTGACCTTCCGTATACCAATGACGCTTGCGCATTTCTTGTCCCTATTGCGATTCCATACCCTCTTGAGAGTGAATGAATAAGTGGTGGAAGATGTCGTAAGTCGCTGGATAAATCAATGTCCATATATGAGACAAATTGCGCCTTACTTGACAACCATACTTTTTTTACAGCTCTGCCTCTCCCCTTTTCACCAAAATGAACACTTTTCACTGTAGGATATTTTAAAGATAAACGTTTAGCTATAGCATAGGTAGCATCTGTGGATGCATTGTCTGCAATGATTATGTTTGTACTTATTTCTCTCATGTGTGAACCAACAAATGAAACAAGCGTTTCAACGTTGTCAGAAAGCTCTTTTTCTTCATTATAAACGGGCAGCACAATGTCAAGAGTTATTTTTTTCATATCGAATATAGAATACAATACAGAGAAATCCTGTTACCAAACTTATCACATTTGAAAATCGCCGTACCGGAGTATCGAATAGTCGTAATTCTATCACTCTTACGCCTGCTAATACATTTAGGTTAGGAAAACCGTCAATGATACGTGGTGGTACCTCAACATTATTTACAAAGTACCTCCAACCGGGAAACCACGCTTTTGCTATTTCAATACTCTGATTAGCCGTCGATGTTACAACTACTTTAATGTAATGAGACTTTTCGACACTACTTTGTGTTGCAATTGGCTGTTCACCTTTTACAAGATCTTTGGTAACAAACGATGCAGTTCTTGCTACGAGGACATCTGCAGGCAAATATTCGTCTGATATTTTGGATACTCTCAGCCGTAATTCTTCTTGAGTCTCATACTCACTGGCAGGTCTATAGATCAGTCGCTGTGGGTAAAACTCATCATAATTTGCGATGAGCACCAGTACGATAACCACAATCGCAAAAATGCGTCTCATTAAAGATGCGCTATTTATAAAACAAAATCCGCCTGAAACAGCTATACCGAATGCCACGAAACTTAATAATCTCCATGGATATTGAATGTAAGAAAAATTCGGCAATTTATCCCATAGAAAGGACGATACGGGTAACAGCATAAACAAAGACACCAATGTAATAAGAACTCCTACTATCAATAGTGACGATTTTATTGAGGGCTTATATCGATTGCCCCAATACATAAAGACTGCATAAAACAAAAGTACTATCTGTATAACGCCAAGTTTAAAGGACATGCCATCAATACACCCAGGTACGGAACCTCCAAACCCCCACTGCGAATACATAAGCTGCGAAGCACATACAAAATGCGATCTAAAATCAGCAGTCGCACCAATCTGTCCTGATACGCTTGTGTATCCCATTTCAAGAAAAGCAGGGAGCCAAAAAAATGCACTCAAACACAATCCAATCCCAATCTGTAATCCGTAGGAAATGAGCTTTTCTACAGAGAGCTTTTTTTGTATAAACGAAATCAAGGCATAAGCACCAATCCATGCTCCGAAAAACATGAAAGATGCGTAACCTAAAATCGTATGGGACATGATAATAAGCGCTACTCCAAGTGCCCCAATTGCAACAGTTCTATGATTATTCTTTCCACTTAATGGCGCCACACAACCGTAAAAAAGAAGAGGCAGGAATGCTGTGGCGTAGAGTTCTCCCACTGCGCCACGCACAAATAATTGCACCGCATGATATGGCGCATACATAAATAACATTGCGGACACGGCGGCGCCCACCACTCCAAAAAACGGCTCGAGGACTAGAAATGTCAAAATGGGTGCTAAAACAATACCAATCCCCATCATCAACTTGGTCGCAGTCAACGCATCAAATCCAAGATTATAAAATACTGCACCTATGTAGTAAGGTAACGGACCATAAAAGTTAAACAATGGATATCCAAAACCGTACCCTAAATCGTTTACCCAACGCACGGGAAACTGACCATCTGCAAGCGCACGCGCCATAGAAACGACACGCCCAACTTGGGCATCATCATGCATAGGAAAGTACGATGATCCGTAAAGTGATCGTATACCAAAAAGAGAAAGTAGAATTACTGCAAAAAGAATTACGATTTTTTTCATAATCTTAATCGTGATCGTATCATCCCCGTTAAATATATGATGCCAAATATAAGGGATACTACGTCAGTGATCAATCGAAACCCCGTCTCACGAAATGATGCTTCAAACTTATAACTACCTTTAGGAACTGTAAGATGCATAAGGCCATATGGATTATCATACTCAACAGGGATAAGTACACCATTGAGGGTTACGCCCCATCCTGGATAATAAATGGTATTTATTTGTATTGTGCTTTTAGCCTCCACCTCTAATAAACCGTCTATTCGCTGCGATGTCTCTTTGATAGAAGTAAATACTGCGTCACCAGATAGTACTTCGACTTTTTGATTCGCTCTCGTCGTTTGTAATGTTTGTACCCATCGTGGCATAAATTCATTTTTTACTGTGGTCGTCCCTTCGTTTGTGCTGTAGTATCCTTCGGTACGATCTACATAATAAATAGACTGTTGATACCGCACGGTGGTATAGAACAAAACACAAAAGAGCGCGAATACGAGGGCTACCCTATTCTTTTTTGTTAGTACTTGCAGCAACGCAGAAACTGAAAATGCACCAACGAACGATACTACCGATAATAATCTAAACGGAAACTGAATAAAGGAGGCAAGCATAGGTACCCATTGCCATATGATTCTACTTAAGGAAAGCGAAAAAATGACAGACACCAATGTAATTACTGCTGCACATTTTTCAAAAACAGTAAACTTATGGGCCCTAGAAACTAAAACTAAAAAGGATGCAACAGCACCTACGCCAAGAAGCTGCCAATTGAGAAGCGTCATAAAATACGCATATGGGTCAGAAATACTAACGCTGTCAAACAATACATATCGCCTCTCATATAATGCTGGTAGCCAAAAAAAGGTTGACATACCGACACCAATCACCATGCCTCTAAAGTAAACCCAACGTCTGGTACTTAGAGACGCAAAAACAAATGAAACACACAGAAACAAAAGCGCCAAAGAATTATGACTTACTATTAGAAGAGCCGTAGCTATTGGAATTATCCAAGTAATATCTCCTAGAATGCCAAAAAATAATACACTGGCAGGAAGAAATGCAAAGATCTCACCCACAGATCCTCTTTTGAAAAGATCGAAAACCACATATGGACTCAAAATATATGACACAGCTCCACCAAATGACGAAAGCGTATCATATTTCTTTTTGAGAGTAACATAAAGAAAACTACCTGACCCTACAACGGAAAGTACTAGAATTATTTTCACCACATCAACATAGGTAAACCCGAAAAGTCTTATAAAAGACCCAACATATAAAAATCCTGGATACAAAAAATTGGCGACAGGGTACCCGTAATTATGATTTAAACGACCTAAAAATCTTACTGGAAATTGACCTCCCACCAAACTTTGATAAAACGCGGACAAACGAATTATCATCCAGTCTCCATCATCCGTAATAAAAAATCCACTCTTACCTAGCGGCCACAATAAAACAAAGGAGGCAATAATCACGCCTATAATCCCAATCCACGCGTAAGTATTCTTGTGAGATTTCATAAGACAGATGGAAATGGTAGCTCTACCTTATACAGTCTCATGTATTGCCCTGTTCGCCGTCCCTTTTTGTACTCTCCCACAAGAGTAAGATTCCAACCAAGAGGAGGAGTTTGCTTCTGATTTAACACAAGATACGTAGGCTCTTTTATTGCGGCATCAAGAACCTGTGGCGGCAAACTATCTGGTAAAGGCCAAATTCCAACAATGTTGACATTAGGATTTGAAACCAAATATATTTCAAGCGAATATGGCAATAATCCAAATGTACCATCCGTATATACGCTGATATGATGAAGTGACGCTTCGTTTCGCAAAAACGATACTACTTGAGGTATGCCCCATCCAGAAGGCCAATCCTCTAAATATTGTGATCTATCAGAAAACGGTAAGGGCGCATTCCAAGGATCTACAATGATCATAAAACTTGTTATCATGCTGGGAACCGCGAGCATAAGTATAAAAATTAACCTTAGCAAGGGACTTTTTATCCTATCCCACATTCGTACAATCGCATCCGCTGCGATAATAAAAAGCGGAATAGTCATAAATAGGATAAATCGAGGGTACAAAACTTTTCCAACTGTAGCCAAAGCCACAAATGGAGCCCCCCCCCAAATGTACAAAAGCATCCTCTCTCGCCACTTGGGAGTAATAAAAAATAACGGCGCAAATACCGTAATAAATACCGGCAAAGAAAGATATGATCGCAACCAATCAAACATACCGCGCAAATTACCAACCAAAAAACGAAATGGTTGTGTAAGCCACTCTCGCACGGAAAACAAAAACACATTATCCTTTTGTCCGACTATATGAAAAAATGGTGAAAGCCGTAATACACTATAGATAATTTGTGAAAGAAATGCTGCAATAACAATTAAGCTAAACAAGCGAAGCAATCGAATAAACAATTTGTCTTTTTTCCAATCAAATAATACCAATAAAAATGGTAACAAATACAGACTCAAAAATCCAGAACTTTTATTCAACATCCCGAGACCCAAAAACAAACCCAGTAGCAACGCTGTGTCAAGTCGCAGTCTTGAAACAAGTACAACTGCCAAATACAAATTCCACACGGAAAACATGGAAACCATCGAGTCGTATAACGCTAAACGGTCATACAGGAGAGTAAATGGAGAAATCAAATAAAGTAAAGAAGCTGCCCATGCGACCCTACTTGAAAATAAAGAATATCCGACCGCCCATATCCCTATAATCGTGCCTATTCCAGAAAGCACTGATGTAAAACGTCCCACAAGCAGTGGATCAGAGTGTATGAATCGCAATAGAATCATCATGATCCATGTAAACATGGGTTGTTTGCCGTCTGTTAATGATATAAATCGCCAGTTTGCATCCTGCGTACCTATTTGAGACCACCGTATATAAATTGCTTCATCAGTAAATATTGGCAGGGCTGACAGATTAGTAAGCCTCGTAATCGCATAAACGGCTAGAAGAATGAGGGCTCCAAAAATAAACAAAACGACACGCTTCTTAGTAAACTCCATAGGCTCATTATATCCAATCAAAGACACTACACGCAAACCCGCACAAGGTTCCATTTATGTTTATGATCTCTTTAACGATGGTGGAGGTAAAGAGGCCGCTAACAATGAAAAAATAGCACTTATCACCGCAATAAAGATAATACTTGTTTTTACTATCTGCCCCTCTGAGGTAAAGCTTCCGATATATAAATACGGAGCATAAGAAATGAGCAAGCCAAAAGAAAGAATTACTGATGCTAATACAATACCTTTATGTGATGGCTGCAAAGCTATAAATGGCAATATCCACACAAAATACCACGGTAAAAATTCTCGCCTTATAACCACGATTATAAGCCCAGCTATCATTGCCAAAAGCATCCACCAAATATTTTTTTTCAGCACAAAAAGAGGCACGAGTGTCATGGTCATCAATTTCGCGGCAATTGACATAGAAAGCCAGAACCACGCTAACGTCATATCCTTTTTATATACATACCAAAGACTGACGAGAACAAACGCTGACAACACAATGTCGTTATGGGAACTTACTAAGGTCTCCACAATAATAAGAGGATTAAGAGCAAACAAACAAAGACCAATAGTCGCTTCTTGAGGACGCTTAAGAAGAAGAATTTTTTCAATCATCCTGCATGCGAGAAGATAAAATAACGCTACCAAAACTTTCATATTAATCATAATCAAAATAAAATATCCGAATCCTAAGAGATACGGGACTAGTGATAATAATATCCATAATGGCGCATATGCACTTGATAAATGCGTCCATCGCATAAAATTTACCCAAGGATCTATACCTACAAACATAAGCGGAGTGACCTCGTAGGGGCTTTTGTGATACACAAGTATCGTTTTTGCAGTAAACATATAATTGAAAAAATCATAAGAAAAAGCCGCTGGATAGGAAAAAATGAGTATACATACGATAATACACACGGTCAACCAAATACTCTTTCGATCCAATATCTTTTTTTGCACCAGTGTAAACGCCGCCAAATATAATCCGAACAGAAAAACGATGATACCAACATAAAGAAGTGTTGAAAGAGGCCGCTGATAAAACCCTACGTATTGAAAATTTTTTTGTACAGTCTGCACGACACTTGCACGGGAAAGCGTTAAATTTAAGTCAACTTGCGTATAGGAATACAAAAAAAGCGCTGCAATAGCGATAACATACCCTATAATAATTAAACCGACAATTTTATTGTTCGCCATTCCTTATTTTTACTATGTATATCTTCCTTGAAATGCGTTTATTCGAATATGCACAATGTCAACAAGTCCCCGAATAGAATCTTTTATGGGATTGACCCTCCGTGTTTCAACATAATGCCATTCGACAGGAACTTCTTTAATTTTGTACCCAAACTTTTTGGCTAAAAATAACACTTCTATATCAAATCCGGCAGTCACCATCGGACCATCGACTCTAGAGGTAGTGTTATACAGGGAAAGCTTCTCAAATATCTTCGTTGAAACTTCACGCCGAAATGCCTTAAACCCACATTGCGTATCAGTAATCCCCCGTAATCCTAAAATAAGCGATCGGAGCATCATAAACCCTCTCGCCATAATCACTCGAGAAAAGGGAGCACCAAGACGCTCTCTATCTCTTGATCCAATCACGATATCATAGCCCTTCTCAAAAAAGGGCAATAATTTTGTGAGTTCAGACATAGGTGTTGCTTGATCAAGATCAGAAAACAATACAATCTGTCCTTTAGCATGAAGCATACCAGTTATCACCGTGCCCGCTTTCCCAAGATGAGCATTATGTATAACCAAAAAACCTGTATTTGCTTTTACAAAGGCATCAAGAAGTCTAGAAGATTGATCACTTGATCCATCGTCGACGACAATTACCTCCCATGTAAAATGTTGGCTTTCTAGGTATCTTACTACCTTATCAAGACATCCGAGTCTAATATTGGTTTCTTCGTTAAAACATGGTATGACTACCGACAAATATAGCTTGTTCATTTGACTTTCTCCTGATCCCCTATATGTACTAACTTCATTATACGCACAAAAGAAACAGGCCACTCACCGACTAATTCTGCACGACCAAAACCAGCTATTTCCCACAATGGATGTCCCAACGGCTTACATTCTGGTAAATCACAAATAACGATAAGCTGATCCGTAATGGATTTTCTCTCTGGATCTACTTGAGGCCATTGTATGGCAACAGGAGCATTTCCCCAAATCTCAAAAAAGTATCTATACACATGATCCGAATTAAAATTGGCAAGCAACGCAAAATTAAATGGCTTACCTTCTGCCTTGTCGAATGCCGCTTTCGCAATCATTTTTGCTTGCGCAAGTTGATTATTCGGAAGAGCTTTAAATGGTCTTCCTTCCCAATTAAAACTAACCAGTACGCTTAACAATAAGCTCGCTGCGACTATTCCGATACGAAAACTCCCAAGAACCCGAAGTAGTATGGCCACAAATAAGAAGGGCAACGGGAAAAAAATGCCGAAATAATAATCATAGATTCCTTTTTTATAAAAACCAAATAACACTAATGGGATAAAAAACCACAGTGCAAGAAGTACCATTGATCGCAGCCACGTTTTACTTGAGTCACCCTTTTTTACCCATGCTGGACGAAGAAACCCTATACAATAACAAACAACCAGCGATACGGATGACCACAGAGAAAATTTTATAATACTCTCCCACACGATGCGACTTACCAGAGGCAGACTCACAAGTTGCTCAGGTGGGGGGAATCGAAAGATGAGGCGACCAAACAATCGATAAGATACATCTGTAACTATCGCTATAAACTTAGACCATAAAAATCCAGTATCATTTCCCGCAAGTAAAAAGCGTGCGATAGAGATCGTATTAGGAAAACCGTGACGCAACTCAAATGCCAAAAATGGCGCGTAACCCAAGAGAAATCCTAATGCCCCAAACCCATATGCTATAAAATTATTTTTACTTCTGCCGTACAAAAGAAACCACGCGCCCACGACAAAAAATAAAAACAGGAATAAATAATGAAGCTGTATTCCAACTCCTAAAACAAGTCCTATTAAAAATAGTGATCTCTTTGACATCTGTTTATCTGTCAACCATAGTAAGTACATCAGTGCTAACGCAAAAAATGGAACGATATTTGGATTCCACGATGATCGAGAATACGCAATGATTACAGGCGATACGCTGTACAACAATGAAGCGATAAGCCCCACGGACACGTCACACATATCTTTTCCTGCCTTATATAGTAAGATGACCGTCGCTATACCAAATAATCCAACCATAACTGCGGCTCCGGCTGGATTTAATCCTGAAGCCCACACAAATGGCAACATAAAATAATAATAAATAGGTCCTAAGAAAAAACCTCCTACAGAAGCAGTCGGACCCAGAAGTGTAAATTTATGATCAACTATCATGCGTTTTACTACAAGCATATCCCTACCTTCATCTCCCAAAAATGTCATGTACTCAGAAATTTTATACAATCGAAGATATGCCGCCACGAGGACAATACACACGAGGAGTACATGATGCCAATGATTGAAAAAAAATCGCTTCATGTAATAACTAATTATTTTGATTTCCAAACTACACGAGAATACATGATGTAATTCCAAAAAAGCCCAATGCTGACGCCAAGTATGTACCAAAAAAAGTACGTCTCTCTCCCCGTGATATTTGTGCCGAAAAGCACAGTTGACGACTGAATAAGGAGTCCTCCAAATGCCGCAAGATTAAACTGAATAAACTTAGGGATTGTACGCAATCCTGAAATTTTTTTATGTTTAAATGTCCATGCATTATTTAATATAAAATTAGAAATAATTGCAAACTCAGCACCGATTCCGCTACCCATCGCAGGATGAAATCCATAGTAAACGACAACCTCAAGAATTATAGTATTAATGATAAATCCTATCCCTCCAACGACAGCAAATCTAGGGAAAGCTCCTCTCATAAGCGATCTGAAACGTGAAACGAAAACAAATTTGATGATGCTGAGAATATACTCTAGTGGTGCAATTTTTGAATGACCGAACTTACGATCCGTAAACGCAATTGGAACCTCTCCCACTCTCGCACCATTTTCTAAAGACGCATAAAGAAAAGCAATCTGAAAAACATATCCGCTGTATGGCGAAACTATCTCTTTTGCTTTAATAAAATATGATTTATGAAAAGCGCGATACCCGCCTGTCCAGTCGTGCACTTGACTTTTACCTAATCCAAACCGCACAAATGTATTCCCTATTACGCTATATATTTTTCGGTGAATTCCCCAATTCTCTGGAATCGAGCCTCCTTTAATATATCGGCTTCCTACAATAAAATCATATCCGTTGGTAAGCTTTTCAATAAATTGAGGCAATACTTTGGGGTCATGTGACCTATCTGCATCCATCTGGATTAAAATATCTGCATGTAACGTTTCTACTGCGTATGCCATACCTCGAAGAAGCGCTTTTCCCAATCCTTCTTTTTTCCCAGAAAGGGCATATACATTTTTATGTAACTTTTGAAATGCCAATACCGCATTCTTAGTGCCATCTGGCGACAAATCATCTGCTACAAGAATTGAAAAATTGATCTGTGGAATACTCTTTATCACCAACGTGATAGTTTCCAACATGGTTAGGATGTTTTCCCGCTCGTTATACGTCGGTAAAATTATAACTGCATTCATATGGATTAAGCGTTAAACGCGCGCTCTCCAATAATCAAGAAGATCTTTCATGGTCTTCTCAAAGGGGATTTCTGGCTTCCAACCAGTTTTTGCGACAAACTTAGAATTATCTCCAATTAATATGGGGACATCTGATGGTCGCATTCTAGCCGGATCTTGTTTAACCTCCACTTTAACCGTTGAAAAGGAAAGCAACATATCAAGAACCGCTCTCATCCTAAATGCTTTACCAGTACAAATATTGTACACTTCACCTGGATCACATTTACCAACAGCAAGCGCATAGCCTCTGACCATGTCACGCACATCAGTATAGTCACGTTCCGCCTCTAGGTTTCCTACAAAAATAACTGGCTCCTGCTTACCCTTTTCAATAAGCGCTATTTGTTTTGAAAATGTGGACTCTGCAAACGTTTCACCTCTTCTTGGCCCTGTATGGTTAAAGCCGCGAGTTCTCACTATACGTAATTTATAAGACTCAAAGTACTGATAACCCAAGTAATCCATAGCGACTTTAGACACTGCATATGGAGAAAGGGGACGCAACGGATTCGTCTCTTTTATGGGCACTTCATTGGGATACACCATTCCATACTCCTCAGAAGAACATGCTATTTGGATAACAGGATCAATGCTCGCTCGTCTGACTGCTTCAAAAAGATTTGCTGATCCGACGATATTAACTTCTAATGTAATTGCAGGAGATCCCCACGATGTGGGTACAAACGACTGCGCCGCTAGATGATAAATTACATCTGGTTTCATTTCGGCAATAGTCGTGTAAAGACTATGCGAATCCATCAGATCTGCATCGACTAATACAATCTTATCTTTGATAGATTCTATATGATCAACAATACTTCTATGTCTATACAACCCATACAGTTGCACATTTTTTTGTGTCACTAAATATTCAGCCAAGTGACTGCCGACAAACCCTGTTATGCCTGTAATTAATACTTTTTTCATGTGCCTCCTTTTAAATAGGTCTTTCACTACGCTCAAGATAACGACGAAGACATCGTCACATTCTGCCTACACCATAGTACATAAATCCGAGTTCCCGCACGCGAGACGGTTCATAAATATTGCGACCATCAAATAATACCAAATCTTTCATACCTTTGGCTAGACGCACAAGATCAAGTTGCCTAAATTCATTCCATTCAGTCACGATTACAACAGCTTGTGCATCGTGGGCTGCGTCATAGGCATCTTTGGCATACGAAACAGTTGTATGTAATTGTCTCTTCGCATTTTCTAACGCGATCGGATCAAAAACTCGGATATCAGCGCCTTTTTTGACCAGTGCGTCAATAATCTCAAGCGATGGCGCATCACGTAAATCATCCGTATCAGGCTTAAAAGCCAATCCCAGTACAGCAATTTTTTTGCCTTTCAGATCTCCGCCAAAATGTTTAATGATCTTTGCCACAAAATGCTCTCGCATAGCTTTGTTTATCTTTGACACCTCTTTAAGAAGCGAAAAATCATAACCACAATCCTTAGAAAGCGCTATCAGTGCCTTTACATCTTTAGGAAAGCAGCTCCCACCGAAACCAACCCCAGGATACATAAAGCTTCGACCAATACGTCTATCAAGCCCAACTCCTTCCAATACTTTTTCGGCATCTGCACCAACTTTCTCAGAGAGAAGTGCAATCGCATTTGCAAAAGAAATTTTGGTAGCCAACATAGAATTTGACGCATATTTGATAAGCTCTGCGGCTTCAACATTACAAAACACCACTTTGCCATCTATGGGTTTATGAAGCTCCAAAAGAAGATCGCGTGCGCGATCAGATGTCGTTCCTATGACCACACGATCTGGATGAAGTGTATCTAAAAGCCCTGAACCTTCGCGCAAAAATTCTGGAACAGATGCAACGGCGACAGAACCCCCATCAGGAAGAACGGATTGCAACAGTGCTAATACTTTTTTACCAGTTCCTGGAGGCACGGTGCTTTTAGTCGCTACTACTTTGTATCCTACGATATTCTTACCGATTTCTTTTACTGCAGTAAAAACGCTAGAAAGATCTGCTTCACCGGTTTCCTTAGGTGGTGTACCAACCGCGATAAAAATAATAGAAGACTTCTCAACTGCTATTTTATAATCGAGGGTAAAAAGAAGCCGGCCAGCTTTTAAATTTCTCTTCAACACCTCTGATAATCCTGGTTCATAAATAATCGGGTCACCATTTTTTAACCGTTCAATTTTTTCAAACGTTCTTCCTACGACCCATACTGTGTTGCCAAGCTCTGCAAATACAGCTGCAGTCACAAGCCCTACATATCCATGCCCCACAAAAGTAATTGTCATAATAGTAAGTATAAGAAATTTAGTCTACATTGTACACTCTTGCTCTTTCATCAAAGAAAGTCCATCATGAAATGTTTTCATAGACACGCCAAGAGCTTGAAGCTTTTTATTTGATAACGCTGCGTATTGCGGAATAGGCGCTCGGTTAAAAAAGTACTCATGAAAAGTGGTTTTTTTTATTAACGAAGAATCAAATCCGTATACTTTTGCAATCTCTGTCGCGACCGAAAAAGGCGAGACTGCGTCGCTTCCTACTACATGATATATACCATCAGCATTTAATTGTAATAACTTCAAAATTGCATACGCAATATCATCAACAAATGTCGGAACAAGCAGTTGATCGGTCGGGGCTACTATAACTTCGCCTTTCTTAAAACGATCTATCATCTTGTGCACAAAATCCATTTTCATCACAAGCCCAGATGATCCACTTCTATATGGATTTGCTATCCTGATAACCAATCCATGCTCTCCTAAAGACAGTGCATGTTTCTCTCCTTCTGTTTTTGTAATCGCATACCATCCTTTGGGATTTGGCGTATCCTGCTCATCGTAGGACTTTTTTACTCCATCAAAAACGTAATCAGTATCGACATAAAGAAGATGTTTTCTTGTAGTATGACAAATTTCAACTATATTTTTCGTTGCTTCTACATTCACCCGCCATGCTACACTATCTTTTCCTTTCCCGCGTTCATTTTCTGCTCCTTGTACATCAGTATACGCTGCAAGATGCAACACCCACGAAGCAGTGCTTCCGCTTATTGCTTCAAATACGGCTGTGTGATTTGTAATATCAAGGCCGTTTTCAAGAGCTAAATGTTCAAAATGTATACGAGAAGATAAAAGATCAACAATTCTTGAACCAATAAGACCTGATAATCCTGTTCCTATTACTTTCATGACGATTAAGTTGAAGATTGTGTATATTGTTTCTTATAATACTCTTGATACTTGCCTGACTTCACGCGGTGCCACCAACTTTGATTACTTTTGTACCATTCGACGGTTTTTTTCAGCCATGAATCAAAATCGTGCATAGGCTGCCACCCTAATTCTTTATGTATTTTTTCCCAATTGACGGCATATTTGCGATCATGCCCTAATCGATCTTTGACGAATTCAATTATATCGATATTCTTTCCAAGAAGTGACACTATTTTTGAAACGATGGTAAGATTATTCATATCATTATTCATCCCACCGACACAATACGTTTCGCCAACCCTACCTTTAGTAAGCACCAGATCGATAGCTCGACAATGATCTTCTACATACAACCAATCTCGTACATTTTTACCGTCTCCATATATAGGAACACGTTTCCCTTCTATAATATTTGTAATCGCTAAAGGAATAAGTTTTTCGGGAAACTGATACGGGCCATAATTATTTGAACAATTTGTGATAGAAATCGGTAACCCGTATGTATAATGGTATGCGCGAACCAAATGATCTGAGGAGGCCTTACTTGCAGAATAAGGACTTTTGGGGTCATACAGTGTTCGTTCATCAAAAGTATTCATATCAGATAGTTTGAGTGATCCAAACACCTCATCCGTCGAAACATGATGAAAACGAGTTACTTTTGCTTGAAGCGCTGATTCCAATAATACGTGCGTACCCATCACATTTGTCGCGATAAATGGTGCTGCATCCTGTATCGAACGATCCACATGGCTCTCCGCCGCAAAATGGACCACTGTATCAACGCCTACCATCGCCTGCGTTACCTCAGAAGCGTTACAAATATTACCGTGGACAAAGTGGTACGAGGGATTATGCTCAACATCTATTAAATTTTCTAAATTTCCTGCGTACGTCAACGCATCAAAATTGGTAATTTGATCTGCAGGATGTTCACGAAGCCAATAATGAATAAAATTAGCTCCTATAAATCCGGCTCCACCAGTCACAAATAGTTTCATGTTAAGAAAACTTCCCCTCCTTTACGCGCTCTGCTACTTGAACATTAGCTAATAATAGTTCATCATGCGATGTGCCCGCGTCGACCCACCAGTCTATAAGCTCACATGATAACGCGCCCTCAGATAGATACACGTTATTTACATCTGTAACTTCAAGTTGGCCACGATCTGATGGTTTTAATTTCCTGACTATGTCAAACACCTGCTGATCATACGCATAAATACCAGTTTGTACGATATCAGATTTGGGGTTCTCAGGTTTTTCTTCTATAGAGATCACCTTACCACTCGGATCCATTTCGATAACACCATATTGTCTCACATCAGTACTTCTCTTTACGCCAAATACCATAGCTGCCTTTTTTTCCTTTTTTTGGGATTGTTCAAACCGATCAATTGATGCTTTCAAATCAAAATTAAAGATATTATCTCCCAATATGACAAGCACTGATTGATTGTGAGAAAATTCTTCTGCCAACGCCATCGCATCAGCTATTCCGCCCGTCGGATTATTTTGTATAGCGTAGTAAAGCCTGAAACCGAACTCATCGCCAGATTTTAATAGATTTGCAAAATCTCCCACATGATCGCCACTTGTCACAAGAAGCACTTCTTTCATCCCCACCTTTTTCATCATTTCCAATGGATAATATATCATCGGCTTGTTGTATACCGGAAGCAAATGTTTATTCGTAACCAATGTTAATGGCCGAAGTCTCGTAGCTAATCCTCCTGCTAAAATGACACCTTTCATATTGATACTCCTTTCACTAAAGCGACAACGTCAACATCAAAACGAGTGCTATAGCACCAATGAGGATATATTCTATCACAATTTTTCTATGAAGATTCCCGACAATCATATGATGAATAATACCCCAAAAAATATACGCCACAGTCGTACAAAATCCAACAAACAGTTGTGTCCCTATATTTCCTCGCGTCAAATAAAACATATACACGCCACCCATAAGAATAAAACAAAGAATACCCCCATGAAATATAGACTCTTTTTTCATACCAGCGTTCCTCGCATCATAAATAAGCTACCCGCAAGCATACTAGCTAAAAATATAATATGGGCGACATTATGCCCTGCTAACCGTACGACACCTTGCCGAGATACCACATACGCATCAAGCGCCATAATACCCATAAGAAGGCCTACAAATATAAAAACCACTTCTTTGGAAACTGATGCCAAATTTATAAGTGGCGTCTCTTGAACCGCGCTGGATATGACTGCAGGCTCTGGCCCCACCTCTACTGGTTTTACTACTGGGGAAGAAGCTTGTACTTTTGGAATACTCACGGCTACTTGACCATTTGATGTACCAAACATCTGAACGACCAATGTAGTTTCTTCGCCTAATATGGTGCCATTCACTACAGAAAATCCTACCTCCCGATACCCAGATTTAATAATATTATCTCTATGCGTTGGGGAATTCATCCACGCTTCTACCACTCCTGAACTTGTTTGAAAATTTTTTGCAAGGTTTTCTCCTGCCAATGTATATTTATACCCAGATTGAATAATAAAATCCCATGGAGTTTTGCCACTTGGACTATTGTGCGCCCAATAATTATTACGAAACATATCAGATGCTTTGTCAGAAGCAGCTTGAGAAAGGCTGCTATTTAAAACAAGGGGCGAGAGTCCAGCTTCTTGTCTTTTGGCATTTGTATCATGTAATAGCTGCTCTACTCTTATATCCGTTGCGTATCCCAACACGTCAGGCAATGTGCCATGAATGACACGCAAACCTAAATTAAACACCATAAAAAGAAGCGCATACGCAAAAAGGGCATCATGGGCAAGCGCTTTCGCTCTGTGATTATTTCCTGAATGAGGAATGACGAAATGATAAAGAAGATGAAACAATTTCATAAAGGCCACGTGTATCCATCATACCTACTCTTTAAGAGGTTTATCAAGATAGGTAGAATGGCCATACTTTGGATGCACATTTTCCATAGCCGGCAACCCGTTTACTGGCACTCCTAAGAGAAACCCTAAACTGTTAGCAACAGAAAACCCGACACGCAACATGGTAAGCGATCCTTCGTGATTTACAATATAAATACCAGTGATATCCTGCCATGTACAGTTATGTGCTGACAACATTTCTGTACATAAGGGTAATAATTTCAAAGAACGAAGCGTTCCCGTATCTTCTTTTACTGTATATTCTATATTGTTCACGTTTACCGCTACAGTCAACGCTGAGGCATCTGTTGTATCGATAGAAAGGATGACAATAGATTTTTTCATGGCAATAAGACAGCGCCCCGTCGAACAATTGTATATGGCTCAATTGTACAATCAACTACTGTTGACGAAGAAGTGCCGTAACAATCGCCTATAAGTACAAAATCTGCCAACTTTACAAGCGCTTCATCAAGATCGTTAAACGTAAATGGTGTTTTTTTACCATGAAAATTAGCAGACGGTCCGACAATGGGAACGCCCACACTGCTAATCATAGACAGCGTGACTTCATAATTCGGCATGCGTAATCCGACAGCTTTAGTACCTCCACGAATAGGGGAGTAAACCTTATGTACATCACACGGTGCGATAATTGTAAGACCACCCGGCCAATATGTTTTCATTAGATGTCGCACAACATTGGATGGGGAAGTAAAGTAAGGAAGTGCCATAGATTCACTGCTGACGAGCACGGGCAAAGCTTGTGTGCGGGGTCTTTTACGCAATTGGAATAATCGATCCACAGCATCGTGATTATCAATTCTACATCCAATGCCAAACGCCGTATCTGTAGGAAATATGACAATGCCCCCATCGTTAAGCACTTGTATAGCCTTTACTACATCTTTATTGATTCCTTTATTCATAAACGTGCTACAAAATATACACGCTATAGCGCGTATATTTTGTAGTGGTCAAAGTTTATTCGTTACTATGCGCTGTATAGTTACTTCGTGTTTGTTATCCTCAAGCGTGCTAAATCTACATTCAATGCGAGGCAGCAACAGTAATCTACTCGTCCGTTCTGGCCATTCTATAACGGTGATTGATCGAGAATCATTAAGCATTTCATGAATACCGATGCTTTCCGCATCTTGGTCTTTTTGCACGCGATATAAATCTAAATGATACAAAAAACTTTCTTTGGATAGTTTTGAAATAATATAACGTCGTACAATAATATATGTAGGGGAGAGCAGGCGAGTCGTAATACCGAGTCCTTTCGCTACTGCTCGAACGAATGTAGTTTTACCACTCCCCAATTCACCAATACATAAAATGAGATGAGGGAGTGTGACGTTCTCCTTCTCTTTTAAATAGGAAGCCCCAAATATTTCACCAATTCTTTCAGTTTCTTCGGCGCTTTTGGTAATACTGTGTATAGGAAAATCCATACGATAAGTGCTCCAATACCATCAATTATAACATCACGGATCGTTCCCTCACGAGTCGGAACAAACATTTGATGCACCTCATCACTGATCGCATAAAAAAGAGTCAATAAAAATGCACTAAAATAATGTACTGGCTCCATGTCGATAGTACGGTGTATCGCACGGACATAAAGGAGAAAAAGTATTGCATACTCTATCACGTGAAGCGTTTTGAAAAATAAAAAATTCCATACGTACTCATCTGACACGACTAAACGCTGTCGTGTAGAAAGAAGAAATATAATGCTCATCCAAACAAACACCGGTCCCCAAGAAAAAAATGTTTGAAAAACATAAGATCCTACTTTTTTTCTTTTCTTTTGCATATGTCTACCTTTGTGAGAAGACTCGCGATGGCAAATAGCCCTATCCCAGCACTGATAAATAACAGTGCAATGATGAAAGACTTTGTTTGATTAGTTTTATCATTTGTTTTGCCCGTTGAACTACTTTCAAGAATGTCTTCTTCTCTATCCTCTACACCAAGTATAACAGGGTCTTCTACCACATTCGTACTGATTATTTTTCCACTAACGATTGGGGTAGAAGTAACCATGCGTGTGGAAGTTATTGTCAACGTAGACGTTGCAACAACTGTTAACGGAGTTACCGTCTGTGAAGGTGCTACTGTAGACGTTGGAGTATTTGTAGGAGTTGGAGTAGGCGTAGGCATTGATGTTGGTGCTGGGCTAACATGAACTAAAACACCACTTGAATCGTAATTGGTTGAATTATCTGTTCTTCGCAATCTAAGCACAACATAATTATCTCCAACGGAAGAACTTTCAGAAGGACGACCGATTGCGTCTCCAGACCAATTTCCGAATCCATCAGTTATTATCTGGGAAAACAATGAATAACTATCTGTATCTGAAAGCCAATCATTTGGAGAGTCATTTGAAGAATTAAATGTTTGTCCCTTTGTCAAACTTGTAATTGAAACGCCCAGCCTAATTTTTGCAAAATACGGCGCATTTGGAATCAACCCTGACGCACTCGCTGATAAAGTAAAAGATGTTAATGCTGTTAAATCAGAAGGTATAGATGTAATTGAAACTGTAGCAGCTAAAACAGAAGACGGAAAAGCTAATATATATAATACTATGCACGCTGATAAAAGCGCACTAACCATATAGAACGTTATTGAACATGCAAATAAAAGCTTACAAGTCCTTCGCCGTGCTCAATATATTTAATTTTTATTATACTGGATCCGCAGCTTTGCGATGACGAAAAAAGCTCTCCATCTGCAGGAGCACGAATAACCGTGCTTGGTGATACCATATCAAACCCCGTATGAATTCCTCCCGAATATTGATACCTATAACTCCAAGGTGTTTGTCCAAAGCGTTGCGTCAACTCAATGGGATCCTGAAGTGGCCAGCTCCAAACACCGCCCCCGACCGTCCAATTGCTTTTTGTTTGATCATCGTAAATAGATTTTGAAGAGAGATATCCACCAGGATCAATCCAAAAATTATTTTTTCGCAACTCAAAATGAAGATGAGCCCCTGTAGAACATCCTGGAGCGCCAGTGTTACCAAACAATGCAATAGGATCACCTTTCTTTACCGGACCAATCTTTACTGAATCAACAAGTGCACGTTCCAACGCTTGTTTCTCAGCCAATGCTTGAGCGAGCAGCCGTTGATAGACGACTTCACTACTGTTTGTCTCATCCAGAAGCACTTGCTTAGAACGCTTTTGCTGAGCCAATTCAATTGCATGCTGCTCATATTGCTTTTTAAGTGAAATCTGCTCCTTTTTTTTCTTTTCCCGTTGATCTTTTCGCTCGTTATAACTAAATTGAGCAAGTTGCAACTGTTTATACATGAGCGTATCTTGTTCACGCAAATGTATTAGATATACAGAGCGGCGTATAATCTCAGAAAAATTGCTGCTAAATATTACTTGTCCCAAATCAAAAATATTTTTCCTCTTATATGTCTCTGGTATCCTATGAAGTACCAACTCAAGTCGTTTTGTTTTTAACTCTTCAAGCTTATCAATCTCTCCATTTAACTCACCAATCTCTTTCTCGAGAATATCTATTTTCTTTTTCGCATCTTCAAGCTTTAGCGTTGAAAGTGTAATCTGGGAATTTAATAACGTAATTTGCTTTGTTAAGCTACTACCGGTGTTTTGCAGTTCAGAAATTTTTTTCTGCAGTTCTTCAATGGTAGAGGCATATACTGAAGGCACAAACACCAAAAAAAGAATAATAAGGAGGCTACATAAAAAATAAAATCGTATCTTCATGCATGCGTTTTTCGGGTTAATCACGTAAATATCGCGCCAAGGCAATCACACTTCCCAAACTTCCAATGATAAATCCGACCACCATATTGGCAATAATAAATGATAAGCACGATACGATAAACACCATACTTGTTGCACTTCCCAACACTGTTTGAATAGAAGGTATATTACCCAAAAATGTAACGATGGTATATCGCTGCCAAAGAAGTAACATCGTAACCAATAATGATGCAAAAAATGCTCCAATTGTCCCATAGATACCACCTTCTACTATAAACGGTGCGCGTATAGTCCACGGTGATGCGCCTACAAGTGTCAAAATTTCTATTTCATCACGCTTAAGGGCGATTTTCATCGCTATAACGGTGCCTATGATAAGCAATGAATCCAGAATCAGTAAACCTCCTAAAATACCACCAATCAAACGAATCGCATTGGTCCATGACAATAGGGAGTCTACGACATCACTCTGATAAATGACCTCATCTACCCCTGTCGCTCCCACGATAACTTTGTCTAAATCAGCCAAAAATGTCGGATCTTTTGCTGAAACTTCCAAAGATGCGGGCAATATATCTGCAGTCACCATTTCCAAAAGAAGTGGGTCATTTTTATTTTGCTCTTTATAGGTAGCTAATGCTTCGTCTTTGGAAATAAACGTGGTGGAGGCAACTTTTCCTGTCGCATCAAGTGTCTCTTTGAGCGCCGTTGCTTCTTTTTCTCCTGCGTTTTGTACAAAAAATACAGTAAGCTGCGGTTTACTTTCAAAATACGAAATTATAGTAAGTGACGCAACGGTCGCTAGAAAAAACACTCCGACCACAAGAAACGTCAAAAACATAGTAAGCACTGCAGCCATAGCCTGATAGGGAGAACGTCGTATATGTGTGCCAACGTCACGAAACAACCTCATTTGTTATCCCCTCCTTTGTGCTCATGTTTATCGTGTTTGAGGATATGATACTTGCCCTTCGCTTCATCAGAGATCAATGTACCATGATCAAGTATCAGAGTACGCTTTTTCATTTTGTTTACTGCATCTTGATTGTGTGTAGCTATAATCACTGTAGTGCCCAGACCGTGTATCTCTTCTAAGATATCCCAAATACCAGACGCTGTTTGAGGGTCTAAATTTCCCGTAGGTTCATCAGCTAATACAATCTTTGGGCCACCGACAATAGCACGAGCTATAGCTGCCCGTTGCATTTCACCAGCGGACAATTGGATAGGAAAATGATTTCTTTTGTCAGAAAGCCCGACAAGTTGCAACACGTTCATCACGCCATGTTCTATCTCACGATGGGGCTTTCCTAGTATTTCACTCACTAACGCTACATTTTCATATACTGTTCTATCCGTAAGTAATTTAAAATCCTGAAACACTATCCCTATTTTTCGTCTATGCGTATGTACCGTACTTGCAGAAAGCAATCCTAGTGCTACATCGTCTACTGTAATCGTCCCTGCTGTAGGTAATAAATCACGAATTAAGAGTCGCAAAAATGTGGTCTTTCCAGAGCCTGAGGGTCCGATAAGAAACACAAATTCACCATCCGGTATTTTCACAGATACATCTACTATCCCTGAGGCATTCCCAGGATATAATTTGGAGACATTGAAGAATTCAATCATTGCGACAACGTTTCAAGACGACCGACATCCATAAACCATGAGACTTTTTTAGCTTGCATAGTCTGACCACATACTTTGACCTTCGTGCCTACGTATTGATCCATATCTACCACAGAAGAAATAAGATACGCCGTTTGTGATGGGCCACCATCTCGCAATAATTTATGCGTTCCTTCGCCTTGAAATCCTTCTTTCTCAAGGATTCCTGTGGCACAATCTTTAAAGGTAGAAGGATCAGAAACTCCTACAACAGTCGCGGTTTTTATCGCCGATCCTGTAGTAGTAGTCGAAACACCTACTACCCCTTTTGAAGCTAAAAGATATCCTGTACCCACACCCAAAAAGGCCAACAAAACAAACACAACGATGACAATTGTTCGTAGTTTTTTAGTACTCACTGATCTATCTTGAACCTGTTTACTATCTAGAGGTGTTAACATATATCCATTATCACTACTTATGAATACTTTTTCAAGTATGCTAATATAAAATCCTCTATATCCCCGTCAAGTACACGATCTGTATCCCCAGTTTCGTATTCTGTACGAACGTCCTTTACCAGATGGTAAGGATGCAAGACATACGAACGGATCTGATTTCCCCAACCGGGTGTCTTATACTCCCCACGAAATGATTTTTCCTGCTGTTTTCTCTTGAGTTCTTCTATTTCCCACAGCTTAGCTCGCAATAATTTCAATGCAAATTCTCTATTTTGTCCCTGATATCGTTGTGCTTGGCTCGTAATAATAATGCCTGATGGCTTATGCGTGAGGCGCACGGCAGTAGATACTTTGTTTACGTTTTGCCCACCTTTTCCACCACTTCTATAAAATTCCCAGAGAAGATCATCTTCAGAAATTGCCACAATATCATTGTCTTCAATCATTGGCCATACTTCGACCATGGCAAACGACGTCTGACGAAGCTTATCTGCGTTAAATGGTGATTGTCGTACCAGTCTATGCACACCTATTTCCGCTTTTAAGAATCCGTATGCATAGTTGCCATGTACCTCTACAGAAATACTTTTTAAGCCCGCTTCTTCGCCATACGTCATATCCATCTCTTCCCACTCCCAACCCTTTTTCTCAAGATATCGAGAATACATACGATGAAGCATTTGCGTCCAGTCCATCGCCTCTGTCCCCCCCTGACCCGAGTGAAGAGACAGTATCGCATCCCCTTTGTCATACGGACCACTAAGATATAAAGTAAATTCCATTTTTTTTATTTCTTTGGCTAACATCTTTTCGTCACCTAACTCAATAAGCGAAACGAAATCCTCTGCAGCCGCCAATTCCTTTTGAAGTTCTGAGATCTTTTTCATTTTTTGCGTGGCGTCCACATGATCTTTCCAAAAATCTGGATGCATAGAGGCTGCCTCAAACTCACGAACTTCTTTGCGGATTCGTTCGGGGTCGAGTTTTAAAAGTAATTCATTTGCCCGATGGAGAAGATTTGTATCCATGTAGCTATTCTATCATGAGGATTATGGCGTAGTCTCGATGAGGGTAGAAGATTCCTGTGTACAGATCGACGCACGCACAACCCGCTTTTGATCTTCAGGAAGCTCTTTGTATCGAGTCATAAGCTGTGTAAGAATGGACGTCGTTGCTGATTTTGTTATAGACTCTTTCGTCGCCATAAAGGCTTCTGACGCCTTACTTGCGACAAATTCTGATACGTTTATTGGTTTCGTTTGTGAAGGATCAGAAACTCCTAATACACTCGAGGCTTGCTGTCCTAATGGTGTTTGTATCACGACGTTTCGCACGTTTGTAAGTACGGGAGGCATGGGTGATAAAGTCACCAAAGGCCACGCGATGCTTGCAGTCGCGACCACAATCGCTGATCCTACAAGAGCCCCAATAAATTGAAACAACTGCATATACCTCTAGTATATAATACAAGCTATGGTACGTATACTTGGTGTAGATCCGGGTACTGCTCGCATCGGATGGGCAGTAATTACAGAAGATAAAGGAGTACTTAGTGCAAGAGAATACGGCTGTATTTCAACGCCAGAAAAGGTAACAGCGGAATTACGATTAAAACAGCTCTATAAAGAGTTTTGTAAAATAATCAAATCTTCTAAGCCAGATGTCGTCAGTGTAGAAGATTTATTTTTTGAATCGAATGCCAAAACAGCCATTGCTGTTGGCCAAGCCAGAGGGGTAATCCTTCTTGCTTCTTCCCTATCCAACCTACCCGTTGCCTCATATAGCCCAGTGACGATAAAAAACACCATCTGCGGATCAGGAAATGCACAAAAGGCACAAATTGGAAAAATGGTGCAACGCATTTTTAAGCTCGAAAAAATTCCAACACCCGATGACACATGTGACGCTCTTGCCATCGCAGCGACTCATGCATACTCTTATAAATTACAAAACCAAATGGAAAAAAGCATATAAATCTGCTAAGCTCTCCAGAGTATGATCGCACAACTTACCGGTACAATTATATATAACGCTTCCAATCCAGTTGTTGTTGATATTCATGGTGTAGGGTACGGCGTCTTTATGCCTACGTCTATTGCTGCAAAATTAGTACTTGGCTCTACAACTACCATATTTACGCACACCCATGTACGAGAAGATGCGCTGCAACTCTTTGGATTTTTAACTCTTGAAGAACAACGGCTGTTTGAATTACTCGTCACTGTTTCTGGAGTCGGACCAAAAACCGCGCTCACCGTGATGGATAGAGGAGCCAAAGCCGTACAAAAAGCAATTATTTCTCATGATGTATCGTTTTTTACGGCTGTACCCCGATTAGGTACGAAAAATGCCCAAAAAATTATCATAGAATTGAAAAATAAACTCGGCAGCACTACTGACTTTGACCTTTCAAGCGATACAAGTGAGACAACCTCACTTATAGATGCATTAAAATCTATGGGATTTGAAACTAAAGATATTCGTGACGTTATTGGTCGATTGCCACCTGATGCATCCATTGAAGAAAAAATAAAGCAAGCAATACGCATACTTGGTAAAGCAAAAATAATATGAAAAAACCATTGACCAAAGCAGCAGAACCATTAACGCCAGAAGAACAAAAACTTTTCGTCTCTCTTCGCGCGTCCTCTTGGAACGAATTTGCCGGACAAGAAAACGTGAAGCGCGCGCTCTCTATCGCAATTGCAGCGACCAAAAAGAGAAAACAAGCGTTAGAACACATACTGCTCTATGGACCTCCCGGATTAGGGAAAACGACGCTTGCCCATATCATAGGCAGAGAGCTGGATGTAAACATTCGTGTTACGTCTGGCCCCGCTATCGAGCGTTCAGGAGATCTTGCGGCAATCTTAACAAACCTTGAGCCCCATGACATACTCTTTATCGATGAAATTCATAGGTTAAACAAGGTAGTTGAAGAGATGCTGTATCCAGCTATGGAGGACTATTGCTTAGACATCGTCATAGGCAAAGGTCCATCAGCCAGAACGGTTCGCCTCGATCTGCCACAATTTACCATCATCGGAGCTACAACCAGAGTTGGATTAATTTCATCTCCCATGCGCGACAGGTTTGGACTGATTCAAAGACTGTCCTATTATGAACCCACAGAAATGGAAACTATACTTGAGCAAGCAGCCAAAAAACTAGAAGTTACACTTGAACCTGAAGCCAAAAAAGAACTTTCCAAACGTAGCAGAGGGACTCCAAGAATTGGGCTTCGCCTTCTTAAACGAGTGCGGGACGTCGCAGAAATCGAAGGAGAAGGCATCATCACTCCAACAATTCTTCACAAGTCGTTAGCACTGTTTGAAGTAGATAGCATGGGGCTAGATAGCTCTGACAGAAGATTACTTACCCTTCTTATTGATAAATACGATGGAGGACCAGTGGGGATAGAAACCATCGCGGCCGCACTTTCAGAAGATACAGGCACGGTAGAAGACGTCCTCGAGCCATATATGATGCAAATAGGATTTCTCAAACGCACACCCAGAGGGCGCATGGTGACTGCTCTTGCGTTCACCCATCTCAACAAAACCCCCTCCAAAAAACAACAAGAAAATTTATTCTAATCCGACCAGAAGTATTCATATAATGAACTGGATAACGTTATCTATGAATAAATAATATAAATACCTATAAACATATTCCTAAAACATTTCGAAACACAGTCTGACTACATGTCTGGCATTTAAATGCGGCCTCCCGTGGCGTTTTTCCAGCTTGAAGTGGTACGATAAGTATTCCTCTACCCCCACGACATGTTCCATGAGGTTCTACTTCAACTTCGACATGAATGAGACAATTGCCGTTCATAAATCTTTTTCCATCTTTTGTATAGTTTCCTGATAAAGGGATAATAAGCTCTTCAATCATACGATATATTATATAATAACAAATCAACTATCATCCGAAAACAAAAAACAGACTAAGTTTAAAGCTCATATCCAGCAAGAAAATATATTTTAATCCCGTTACATATGGTTACGTTCTACACCAATGAGAGACATATAATAAAATCTTATCAGTATGAGACATTGGGAAAAATTGCTACTCTAAACTTTCATGAATATTACCCGCAAGAAATGCTGCTATTAATGGAGGCCAATAATTAAATTTCTATGTATTTGACCAGTCCTGTTGATTTTCAAACAGGGCGTCGTGGAATTCCCAGAATTTACCTTGATCGCGTGCGCACTCTGCAGCTTCTGCAGCTTTTTGTGCACGTGGATGGATGCTGATGAGTGGAAAGTGCTTAAACACTAATTGCGCTTTTCCGTCATAATCTTTCATGAGCTGATTAATTGTTGGGTATGCCCTACTACAAAACGGACATTGGAAATCAGAATACTCGATAAAAGTAATTTTGGCATCCTTCGGGCCTTTTGTTTCAGCATTCCCAAGATCTACTTTCACTCGGGTAAGAGCCTTATCCGCAGTCCCGTTTAATTCTTCATCAAACACCTTTTTAAATTCTTCTATAGGCATAGCACCCGAAATAAGTCTGCCGTTTATAAAAAATGCAGGTGTTCCATTGACACCAACAGTGCCACCTTGTGCTGTGTCTGCATCAACGACCGACTTTTTGTCACCATTATTCATACAGGTGATCAATTTGTTTGAATCTACTTTAGCAAGCTTCGCCATAGCCTTCATCGCATCGTCAAATGTCTTATATTTTTGTGGTGCTCCCCCAGCAACTCCTGCAGCTGCTCCACCTACTACTGCCCCTCCGCCGCCTTTTTCTAGATATTGCACCTTCGTATATAAAGACCCCATAATAAACGACGCAACAAGGAGGAGTCCAACAAGGACCATTTGGGGCCTAGACATACCTCCTTGAACAGGAACTTGACTCATTACTGGAATAGAAGATGTTTTTTGTTTCATATTTCACTAGTATAAAAAACTGAAATATATTATGCAAGGGGCACGACGCATATAGCCAAGTGAATCTACTCTTGGTATACTTTACTCATGAAAATCATCATTAAAAAATATTGGAAACTCATATTCGTACTGCTTATGCTTCTAATCGCTGGACTTATATGGCGATCCAAAACAGTCTCTAAGGAAACATCTCCTGCCATAAGTACAGCAAAAGTCAAACGAGCAGATTTTGTAAAAATAGTTTCTTCATCCGGAAAAACACAAGCCAAAAATTCAGTCGAACTCAAATTCCAAACATCAGGTAAATTACGCTGGGTCGGCGTACAGGAGGGTGATGCCGTGAAAGCGTATCAAGCAATTGCATCACTGGATGGTCGAGAAGTACAAAAGACATTAGAAAAGTCGCTGCGAGACTATAGCAATGAACGCAATGATTTTGAGGAAACATGGCGAGTAACGTACGATGGAAAAAAGCCAAAAGACGCGCTTACCGACACCATTAAACGCATACTTGAAAAAAATCAATGGGATCTAGAAAAGGCGGTACTGGATGTAGAGCTAAAAAGCCTTGCTGTCGAGTACTCTACCCTCGTTACACCAATTGCAGGCATCGTCACCCATGTCGATACACCGGTAGCAGGAATAAATATCACACCTGCCACATCCGTCTTTGAAATCGTAGATCCGTCCAGTATCCTTTTTGAAGCAAATATAGATGAAGTAGACGTGGGAGGACTCTCTATCGGCCAACTAGCACGCGTGAACCTTGATGCGTATCCTAATCGCACGTTTGAAGGAACAGTATCTGCTATAGCATACAGCGCAAAAACATCTGCGGGAGGCGCTACAGTTTTTCCTGTTAAAGTCTCCTTAAGTATCTATGATGCGATCCGTCTCGGACTAAATGGAGACGTTACGATTGAAACCCAAAAAAGCCCCCAGTCTCTCATCGTTCCCTTTGCAGCCGTACGAGAAGATGATGAGGGAAAATTTGTATATAAAAAAATTGGATCTTCGTTTCAAAAAACGAGAGTAACAATCGGGACAGGAACTGATGATGAAATAGTTATTCTAGAGGGTCTTAGAGAGCTTGATGAGGTGGCTATAAAAGGATTTACGAATATAAAGACGAACACTCCCTGACAAATGACACATACTATCCTTTCTGTCCAACACATTTTCAAAAAATACCGCATGGGTGAATCTGAATTCACTGCACTTAATGATGTGACATTACAAATCAGAGAAGGTGAATACGTGGCTATCATCGGTCCGTCCGGATCAGGCAAGTCTACGCTTATGCACCTTATCGGCTGTCTTGATAGACCATCCAAAGGTACTATTTCGGTTGAGGGAATAGATATATCGAAAGCAAATGATGGAGAACTCGCAGCGATTCGAAATACCAAAATAGGATTTGTATTTCAACAATTTAATCTTTTACGAAAAACTTCTTCGCTTTCAAATGTCGAACTTCCACTCGTTTACTCTGGATCTTCTGCCGCTGACCGCCTAAAACGAGCAACCAAAATTCTTTCCGACGTCGGGCTAGCTGACAAACTCAAAAATTATCCATCCCAGCTTTCCGGCGGACAACAACAACGCGTAGCTATCGCTCGCGCACTAGTCACGAATCCAAAGCTTCTTTTGGCTGATGAACCTACCGGAAATCTCGATAGCAAATCAGGTGAAGAAATTCTTTCATTACTCGATAAACTCCACGCCAATGGTCATACGATTGTCGTGGTCACTCACGACCCAAGTATCGCCAAACGCGCGAAACGCATCATCAGTCTTAAAGATGGAAAAATACTGAAAGATCAAAAGTCGTAAAAACCTATATGGATACACGGGAATTTTTTATACTCGCGTTTAAGTCTCTTCACACAAATAAAATTCGATCTCTTCTTACGATGCTTGGCATCATCATCGGCGTTGCATCGGTCATTCTGCTCGTTTCCATAGGCACAGGACTTCAGAATCTTGTTACCAATCAATTTGCGTCCCTTGGATCTAACACGATTTATGTAATGCCGGGAAAAGTCGACTTGCGTACTGGCCCGCCAACTATGAATATGAGTAAATTTGAAATCGATGACATCAATGATTTACTTCGGGGAAGTGACGTTATAAAAGAAGTTACACCAGGGATTGCCCAGACGGGCGTACTTACATACAAAGGAAAGTCGACAAGTAGCGAGTTTATGGGAGTTTGGGAAAATTATTTCACTATACAAAATTTCAAAGTGGCACGTGGCGACATCATACGACAATCAGATGTCGAACGATCACGAAAAGTCATTGTATTGGGAGCAAAACCAGCGAGCGAACTTTTTGGTGATCAAGATCCAATTGACGCATGGGTAACGGTAAGTGATATACGATACCAAGTCAAAGGAGTATTAGAATCCAAAGGAAGCGGAGGAGGCTTAGGAAGTGATATAGACAATCGTGCCATGTTTCCATTTACCTCTGCACTTCGACAATTTAATCTAGAACGTCCAATGATGCTTATCGTGACGGCGATAGATCAAAGCTCGGTTGAACAAGCAGCCGAAGATACGAAACAAATTCTAGGGAAGCGGCTCAAAGAAAATGATTTTACCGTGTTGCAGCAAAAAGAGCTGCTTAATACCATCACACAGTTTTTAAGTGCCATAACCATAGCGCTCGGGGGAATTGCTGCTATATCATTGCTTGTTGGTGGAATCGGAATTATGAATATCATGCTCGTCTCAGTCACTGAACGAACACGGGAAATTGGACTTCGAAAAGCAGTTGGAGCGACACCAAAAGCTATCCTTTTACAATTTTTAATAGAAGCTGTGATTTTAAGTCTCGTTGGTGGAATTATTGGAATACTTTTGGGTATCGCAGGATCGTTGGCTCTTCGTGCGTTTATCCAAACATCAGTCACGTATTGGTCTATATTTTTAGCATCTGGATTTTCGGCTTTAATCGGCATTATTTTCGGCGTGGCTCCTGCAATTCGCGCGTCGCGACTTGATCCAATCGAAGCATTACGCTACGAATAAGCTAATATTTTCTTTAGACGATCAATTTCCCATGCTGTTTCTGTACCTGTACTAATACGAAGAAATGGTTTTTCATACTGCGTATGCATCGCAACCGCATAGACTCGAGTAGTAGCTAGTCCAAAACTCGTGCCAAAAACCAAGGGAATAGAACGTTTTTTTGCAATTTTTAACACTCGTGATACAAAATTATTTAAATTTCTTTTCATATTATTTTTTAACGTCAAAATAATAAATGGTCCTCTTTTATTATTACCATTTAACCTACTGCTAATAGATGCATTATTTCTAATAATACGCTTCATATATAAAGAAACAAATTTTTTATTTGGAGTAGGAAGTGTCGCAATCGTACTATCAGGACAATTTGTCCCGGCATGGTCCCTATAATCATACAGTTTCATTGCTTTAAATCCTGTTCCCCACACGACGCCCGCTGTCACGCGGTCGAGCCCAAATTGTAATAATTTATTCAAGCTCTCTACACTTATAATCGATACATTTTTGGGCATGATAAAAGATGAAATAAGAAGCTTTAGGGATGTACGCGCTGATATATCCACAACAAGATGTACATGTTGTCTGCTAATATTTTTTATACAATCAATGGCCGACTGAACATTTATGACAGTCATTTCTGGTTCATTGCCTATCAAGTCGATAAAAATAGCCGACGGTGTATGAAGCCTTATACTTTCTGACAATTCAGTCATGTTTGATACGTCTATCTCTTTTATCCTCTCCCCAAACATTTTTCGTACGAGCTGTTTTGTTTCAAAGTAACATGACTTTCCAAGGAGAATACTACTCTCTTTATGTGTTTCGCCGAGTACAAAAAGAGCTGCCGTAGTCATAGCCGCCATACCGCTTGACACAGCATACGCAAAAACAGGAATGGTTCTACGAATAGGAATTAATTGTTTTCGATATATTTGCTCAAATGCATTTCCTAAGACATGTTGATCTCTGGTGTAATCATTTATCGTCGCTTTAATTTTGCCTTTCAGCGTACCGACATTATCTACAATCACTTGCTCTGATGCTGGTGATTGCCAGTGAGTCATGACTACTGCCGCTCCCACTAATCCGGCTAGTTCATGAAGACGTGAAAATATCGAACGTTTTTTTTCTATACATGAACAAAGAGATTGTTCGTCCGATATCTTTTTTACCTCGTTACCCAATGCCAGATTCTTATCTTTTAACTGTCGCAAATCGTCTCGCAACAAGATAACGATCGTAGAATTTTGCGAGGCTTTCAATTTATATTGATAGTCACGTATGAGAAAATCAAAAATTTGGCAATCTTCAAGAAGATCTACTAAAGATTCGTAAATAAGATCATTTTTTCTCATAAGACAAAAGGAGTATAGCACTAAGGATTAGAGTTGGTACAATACGCTTATGAAACGAGTAGGATTTATTACCAATTCACAATTTCCACACCTAACAGATTCTGACTCACTCACCATTGCACCACTAAAAAATCGTGGAATCGATGTCGAGCCAATTATTTGGTCATCCCCTCCTCCAACGCTTAATCAATTCGACGCAATCATTATGCGCTCTGCATGGGATTATCATACTAACATTGAAAAATTTCATTCATTTCTCCATCTGATAAAACAATCAAATATTCCAATGTATAACCCACTCGATATCATGCTTTGGAATAGCAACAAATCATATCTCCAAGACCTATCAAAACGAGGAGTTTCTATAGTTCCCACAATTGTTATCACATCGTATGATGATGCTATTTTTTCACATATAAAACAGTGGAAAGAAATAATTAATAAAACAACCCACGACCTTACGGTCGGGGTTTTAGGATGATTCAGCTCCGAAA
>ERZ1292629.315-Hain-H43-01um-R1-315-length-51224-cov-7_pt1 | contig 43367 bp, 39 predicted proteins | sample MGYA00564399_ERZ1292629 | MGnify/ENA primary metagenome ERZ1292629 (study PRJEB36523, sample SAMEA6512636) | groundwater metagenome | collected 2019-01-08 | study: AquaDiva: Metagenomics assemblies of 32 groundwater samples
CGCATTCCTATCTTTTCTTTGCAGAGAGTCGAACAACCGGCTCTCTGCTTCTTTGAGTAGCGACCTGACAAGAGCCTCGTTTTTCCTGTTGGTGTTGTATGACAGTAACAGGAGGCGAGCATGAAGATCAGAACCATGTACATCTGCGAGGTTTGCATGGGTGAGTACGATAGCGAGGAGGCCGCACGCGCCTGTGAGGCGCTCCCCCCAGAAGTGCCGACGTACGAACCTGGGACGCTGGTGTGCTCCAAGCGGCGGGCTGCTGCAACAGTAGGTTCGATTGAGGTTGTGGAGTACAGACGGGAAGAGGGCTACCACGCGATTGCTCGTTATAGGGTTGCGACTCCCGGCGGGGTGCTGGCTACGGTGAACCCTGAACATATCGAGATGCGACGTGCCGAGGCGGTCGCATTTGGTGCGGAGTGACTAACCAATGAAGCGATGCCCCAACCCAGGCTGCAAGCAAGACCTCTCGATTATCCGTTCGGTAAACATTACCAGAACGCGGATCGGGCAAGGACATTTTGACAAGAACGGACTCTTTGCCGACAACGCGCCGCAGGAGTATACCAAGACGACGTGTAGTCTGTGTCGCCACGAGCTGGACCCGCAGACAGGTGAGCGTGTGGTTCGATGAGCGTCGATGTCAAACTGGACGATGTGTACCGGGCACTGGAAGATATCGGCCCGACGACGAACCGCGCCATCGTGAACTATCTCAGCGATCCGGAGTTCAGTGTTCACATGGTTGCCCGTTCTCTGGAGGCGCTGGTCGCACACGGGTGCGCTGTTGTGCTCAGTCGAGAGCGGGGCAGGATCGTCTACGGGGCTACCGGGCTGACGCCAGAGGAATATCGATCTCAGGTACGCGCAGGCCAGGTGGATGAGGAGTGATCCGGTTTGTCGCGTTGCTGACAGCCTTCGTTCTGGTGGGCGGGCTGGAGGCTAGAACCAGGAAGCCTGTCACACCCGGCAGGCCAAAGGATCTTTTGCACAAGATTCAGGAGAAGGCCAGGCAGGCATATAGAAGAGATCCTTTGAGTGAGCGGGATCGGTTCTTTCGTGTTGTTTCGTTCAAGCGGGAGGCCGGCGGACTGGTCGCCGTTGCGGCAGGCGGCAACACGACTTCCGAGTGGGATCTCTTCTTTTACGCACCCGGACCCGAGGAAGAAGATTCCGTTTATGGTATGGCTGTGCTGGTCAGACGTAAACTGGCCAAGTAAGATACGTATGTGAGGGTCAAGAACAAACGGGAGCAGGCGGGACTGCGGAACAACGTCAACGAGAGCCACATGTGGGTTCCCGTTGATGTCATCAGTGTTCGAGAAAAGGGCACGCTCTGTCGTTTGTGTGCCAGACCGATAGAGCGCACTGGCAAGCCTGGTAGGGCAGCCTCTTGTTACTGTTTTACTTGCCGTACCTTTCGGTCGGGTCGGGTGCTGCAAAGTCAGAGGCAGATCCGGATCGCTTCCGGCCGTTGCGTCTTCTGTAACAGGTTGCAGATGCTTGGTGCCGGAAGGTGCAGTGTTCACGCTTCTGTGTCTCCGAGTCCGAGCGTCAATTTCGATACGTTTTGTGACGAGGGTCCGGCGAGCTATGTCAACCCCTGGGGGGATAGTCTTGCGCGGTACCGCTAGGTCGTCAGAACGTTCTGACGATGACCGACGATGAACCGGGAACTGGCGCTAGCTATCCTGGACCTCGTTTCTACTTCCAGGAGCCAGGGCGAGATTGCAGCAGCGGTGCGGCGGTCTCCTGCCACGGTTTCCAGGATTCTCAAGGCGTTGGGAGTACCCTTTTCTGGCAAACGTGGAAGGCGGTCCGTGTTGACGGAACAGCAGATTGTCAAAGCTGCCCAGCTTGTTCTGGCTGGGGCTACCTACTCGGCGGCGGCGTCTGCGGTGGCTGCGGGTGTAGCTGCTCAATCACTATGGCGCACGCTGAGACGCCGGGGTTTGGTGGAGGGACGATACAGGAGGCGAGGATGAGAAGGAAGCGTGGCGGTCGTAATTACAAGTGTCAGTCTGTAGAGGAAGCCAACGGAGAGCCTGACATCTTTTCCGAGCTGGGGATTTCCATGGAGGAACTCGAACAGGCTTCTGCCCCATCCGAGCCAGAGAACCGTCCATCTCGTCGTGTTTCGAATCTGCCGGTTTGTGATCGTACGTACGATATCCCGGAGTGGTTCGATCCGGACCGTGCTCCGCTGGGAAAGCGCCCCGACTCTCCGCACTCCGTCCTGGAGCTGCTCGATATCGGTGACGGGGTCTGGTTCACGCACGGAGGCCCACAACTGTACTACGGCATCTTGGAGTCGGTGACTGGTGCTGCGCCGGATGAGCGAATCACGGTTGTTCGCGAAGACGATGTCTTGGTTACGATTGGTGTTTCCCACTTTGTGGGAGCTGGTAGTCGGGATCTGGCGTTATCGCCGTGGAGGTTATCATGAACATCGTGGTTGACATTCCGGTGAAAGAGGATCTCCGCCTCAAGAAGGCACCGCTCTACTGTCCGTTCTGTGGCTTGCATCAAACGTTGAATATCGACAAGCAGACTCGGGCTATTACCTGCGTTGGGTGCAACACAGACTGGGAGGATCTCGGGGTCTTTGTCCGGATGCTTGGAGACCTCGAAGAGAACCACACGAAAGCTGCACGGTCGGTCAAGCGGTACCAGGAGGCGTTGCAGGGATCGGTTTACGCGCACTACCGCGAGATCGTCTGCAACGTGTGCGAGGGAGTCGGGCTGGAGAGTGGTGGCGCAGATCCGTGCAGCGTTTGCAAGGGGACCGGGTATTCCGGCGCCAATGATTGATACGTTGAAGCGGAAGTATGTGGAGGCTTCCGGCCGTTTGTGGGCGCTGCTGCCCGAGGACTCCAGAGAGTTCGAGCACTTCAGGGCTGTTTTGCGAGCAGAGCAGGACGCCATGTTGAAGGCGCTGATCGAGGCGGGGTTAGTTCGCGAAGATACCATCCTGATGTACGTCGTCCAGGAGCTGGAGGCCAAGATCAGTGGTATCGAGGAAGCAGACCGGATCAGGAATCGGGGACGCAGGGCTGGTCGTCGCAGCGGCAGTCGTAAAGGATCTGCTCAATCTAGCTGACGCCTGGGAGTTCGCCTGGGATCGGTCGGATGTGGCCGAGAAGTACCGAGCCCAGGCACGGCTGATCGAAACCTGGGCCGGTGCGGGATGCGGGGGCGATCTTCCGGTACCGGGTGACTCCTCGGTCGTGACGAGCCGTGGGGGCCAGTCCACAACAGTGCCGCAGACCGTGCCCGCTGCGGCACTGGCTTACGGAGATCGTTCGGCAGCGTTCCGGCTGATCCACCGTACTCTGGAGGACTCGATCACGCACATGGGGGCGCTCAAGGACGTGATCATCGAGCGGGTCAAGGCTGGACATTTTGATGACTCGTTGCAGTCCACGCTGAAAGCCGTGCTCGACCTGGAGCGCGGCGTCCTGGCAGCGACCGACAGGCTGGTCGGTCTCTACGGGTTTGCCGAGGAGGCGTCCCTGGTTGCCAAGTCAGCTAACCCGCAGGCAACTGCTCCAGCCCAGCAACCCATTCGGGCTGGTGAGGTCGAGGTTACCAAGAGCGTCAGCGTCAGGACGAAGGGCGTCAACGTCCGGGCTCACATGGACGATCTGGGTGTGGGGTAGGCAATGGCCTACCGCAAGCGGATCGCTCCTGCGGTAGCTTTCGATCTGGGGCGCAGGCGGGCCGTTCACCAGTCTGTGGAGCCCGTCGAAGCTCCGAGGGTCGTAGTTCCTTCGTTCGCTGACCCCGGCTCGGCTTTCCTGGAGGAGTATTACGCCAGGTACCCCCTCGTTCATCTGCTCAAGGTTCACCACAGGAACCTGGCGAACGAGGAGATGAGTTTCCGTGGCAGGAAGTGGATGCGGCTCATCGCCGAGCAGCTTCTGCAACCCGACCACAAGGTTGTTTACGTCGAGAAGTGTACCCAGGTTGGGATTTCCGAGGTGTTCTTGGCCGAGGCCATCTATTACGCTGGCGAGATGGGTCTCCAGGTGATGTGGACCATGCCCAGTCTGGATGCCAGGGCCAGGTTCGTGAAGACGAGGTTCGATACGCTCGTCAACAAGGTTGCCTACTACCGGACCATGCTCGATGCTGCGAGCAAGGGTGGCGACAGTGAGCGCCTGAAGAAGCTACGCAACGGACTGATCAACTTCGCTGGCACGAACTCCCCGGTGGAGATGACTTCGCAACCGGCCGACGTTCGGTTCCATGACGAGTACGATCTGTCCGACCACGAGATCATGCGTCGTGCGAAAGGGCGCGACAAGGCATCCAAGCACAAGCGCGTCCGGATCATCAGCAACCCGACAGCGCCCAAGTTCGGGATCTCGCTTCTCATGGCCGATTCGAACCAGCAGAAGTGGTTCGTGCTCTGTCCGAAGAAGAGCTGCGAACACCCGCAGAACATGGACTGGTACAAGCACGTTGTGATCCCGACGAGCAGCGACCGTACCGAGTACAAGCTCCGCGACAACGCCTGGAAGCGGTCGGACGCCAGGGACATCTACATCCTTTGTGAACGGTGTGGCGACCCACTGGACAGGTTCACGAACGACTCGTTCTGGGCCATCACCAATCTGGCGGCGGAGTCGGAGGCGCAGGGTTACCAGATCAGTCAGCTCATGAGCCCCACGGTTTATCTGCGCGAGCTGTGGGAAGAGTTCAAGCTGGCACAGGAAGACCCGGCTGAGATGGAGTTCTTCCACCGAGACAACCTCGGCGAGCCGTTCCTGTCTGGATCGCAGAAAGCGGACGAGACTGACCTGGAGGAGTGCGAAGGAGACTGGTTCAACCAGGACTCTTCGTCAGAGCCTACCGTGTTCGGGATTGACGTTGGTGAGGTGGGCGGGCACTACGCGACCATCTGTCTGGCGAACCGGCCGACCAGGGAGGTTATTGCCTTCAAGCGGATCAGGAACTTTGAGGAGCTGGAAGAACTGTTCATTCGCTTCAACATGGTCTACGGGGTCATCGACTCGGAGCCGGAGTCGGAGAAGAGTCGGGACTTGCAGCAGAAGAAGCGGTGGAACGGGAAGCTCTGGCGCATCAAGACAGTCAATCCTCGTGGCGGCGCCGAGAAGATGCAGGATGTGAATAAGGACCACATCACACACTACATGGTCGTCAAGCGGAACACCGTCATCGGAATGGAGCGGTTCGAGATTCAGCAACGCAGTGTGCGGTATCCGAAGCATCTCAAGACCATCGAGGGCGGCGCGGTTGCGGCTCATCTCTGTGCTCTGGTGAAGATATTCGACCGAACGACCGGGAAATACTACTTTGTTAACCAGGGGCCGGACCACTTTGCGTTGTCCGACGTGTACAACTCCGCAGGATTCAGGATGTACAAGGGGCTGGGTTTCGATTCCCTTGTTTACAGGAAGGATCGCGGTGAAGCTGAGCCAGCGGAGATCAACTTCGGACTCAAGCCGGTTCGCCTCGGTCGTGCCCAGGGTATCATGATGGGGCTCAACCCGGACAAGCAGACCAAGTTGCCCGATGGCCGACCTATCATCTGGTACGACGAGAGAGACCTGGAGAGACAGGGCGGCTATGGGACGCGGTCTTTCAGGAGCGGATTCTCAAGAACCCCCAACTGGACTGAAATCTGATCTGACCGATGGGTGCCCCTCTAGCTAACGTCAGCCGCCGCTGGTCGCAAGCCTATCCTGCGATTCCGGACACGAAGACCTCCAAGGGTCCGCTTGTCGTGTCCGGGTCTTCGGTTACGGCTTCCTTCAACGCTGCTTACTCCCAGATCATCAACAGGAGCCGTAACCGGGTCCAGTTGATGAAAGACCTGGCAGGCGTGATCTCTGACTTCCCGGAACTCTGGAGAGCTGCTTGCATCATCAGGGACATGGTGGTGCAGGGAGACCAGATGGATGTGTCGGTGGACGATTCGGCGTTTTCGGTGTCGGTCGAAGGGCCTACCAATGCAGGTCAGGAGATCGAGGACGCCATTGACCGTACACGGCTTCAGCAGGTCGTTTCTGACATCGTGCTGAAGAAGGTTGTGTTCGGAGACAATTTTGAAGAGATCGTCTACGGACCGGACAGCAGAGCGATCCGGCTGGACAACCTGGCCCCGACTCTCTGCCTGATCAACCGAGACCCGAAGACCGGCATCGCCAATCCTGAGAAACCCTTCGCTCGTCTGGACCCGACTGGGTCCAGGGTTGTCCAGGAGTACGAAGCGATTCAGATCGCCCAGTTCTCCAATTCGAAGGATCGGGCCACCGGGTACGGCATCAGTCACTTCGTGGCCGTGCTGCGAGTGGCCGAGCAGCTCCGTTTGATGGAGGATGGGACGGTTGTTACCAGCATCACCGATATCGGGGACAGGTTGGCTGTTGAGGTGGACTGCTCCAACGTCCCGCACGACGAACAGTGGGCCTACGTCGAGACCTGGAAGCAGATGATAGGCTCTGCCGTCACTTTCAACGCGACTACACAGCGGCTCTCTTTTGAAGTCAACCCGATCCGGTCTGGCGAAAGCCTGTTCATCCCGAGACGCATCGGGGATGCCACCAGCGTAAGGAGCTTACCTGGCGGAAACGGCGTGTCGCAGATGCCGCTCGTGCTTCAATACTTCCGGGAAAAGATGGTGGCTGTTACCGGGGTTCCACCGGCCTTGATGGGTCTCACCTCTGGGATGGCTGGCAAAGGATTCGTTTCCGAGCAAAGCGCCCAGACTGCCCGGATTGCCAGATCCATCCAGAAGGAGACCGGGTTCGATATCCGGGACTTGTGCCTCAAGTTCGCTGCCGGTGCCGGTATCAATCCACTGGACATCAAGGTCAAGGTCAGGTTCGCCTATCAGGGCACAACCGAAGCCATTATCTACTGGAACATACTCAAGGCCGCTGCCGACGTGGCCTCATACCTGGAGCACTGGATTCCACCGGATCTTGTCTTCACGCGGTTGATTCAACCGCTGCTTCGCTATAAACAGGACGAGGTTGCGAAAATCCTGAAGTACATCGAGTCCGGAGTAGCTCCGTCGATTCTTCCCTCGCAGTCTGCGGATTCTGGGGACGACGCTCCGAGTACCCAGAAGGACAAGCTCAAGGCCAAGCCTTTCCCAGGAGGAGCCGGGGCCTCACCTCAAGTTCCGGGGCGCCCAGCCAAGACGACCGGTGCCATGACCGGGACACGCGGCAAGAAAGAAGCGGCCAGCGGATTCAATCTCTTCAACTGGGACAAGCTGCGGGAGGATCTCGCCCACGTTCCCGGCTGGACTGAGCGGATTGCCGAGCTGCGCGAGCAGATTGCTTCCCTGACCGGTACCGCCGATGATTGACCTGGTCGTCAGAACGTTCTGACGACCGGAGGTAGATATGGACTGGCACAACGTGTTTTCTGGAGAAGTCTTTGAGAACGTGGTTGGTGAGATCGTTTCGAAGAAGGTCTCCGAAATGCGAATGAATCTGGATCACGGTACCGGTCACATAATGGATATGAAGGACATGGGCGGGAAACCGTCGAAGAAGGCCGTGCGTGCCCCGAAGCCAGGTAAGAAGAAGTCGTGAGCGGAGACTGGCGAAAGATTCTCGCGGACGAGACCAGCATCCTTGCTCTGGAGTCGGTCAAGAAGTGGATTCAGTCCGCAATTCAGAAGCCGGGGTCTCTGCGAAAGGCTCTGCGCGCAAAGGCGGGACGGTCGATTCCGAAGCCAAAGTTGAAGGATGCGGCAAAGGGGTCGGGTATCACGGCAAAACGCGCCCGCCTGGCGCTCCTGCTGGGAAAGTTCCACAGGTAGCTTCTGCCGGTCCAGTGCGTGGAAAACGGGGGTTCCGTGGTTTTCCGCCGGATGCTGTGACCGAGATCCTTGTGGATTTTGTGCTAGATGTGCGACCGGAACGCGACTTGATCCGCTTGTTGTTGGCGTGTGGAGTCTGTCCGGAGGCTCCCGCTATAATCGAAGATTGACTTCACAGAGGACAGAAAATGGCAGAAATTCAAAAGCTACCGGACCGGCTCAAGGGCAAGCAAGCCTGGCGCGAGATCGCTTTCGAGGGTTTCGATGGCCTGGACATCGATCTCCAGCCGATTTCGGAGCAGAAGAACGAAGCTGGTGAGACGACCCGCAAGCCCGGTTTCCGCGCCGTGGGCAGCATTGCCAACAAGCGGACGGCCAACCGCCGGGTCTACCCTCTGGAGGTCATCAAAGAAAACGTTGAAAGGCTCAGACAAGAGGCCAAGGACAACAGACTCGTTGGCGAGCTGGATCATCCTGTGGATCGGGTCTCAGTCCATGGCGCAGAGGCGGCACACAAGATTACGAACATCACTCTCCAGCAGGACGGTAAGGTCGTGATCGAAGCCGAGTATTTGATGGACATGCCGAAGGGCAAGCTCGCCTACACGGCACAGTCGAATTTCAAGCTCGGGCTCTCCAGTCGCGGTGCTGGACCGATGTATATCAGGGAGTCTGAGGATGGGGGCTGGGAAGAGGTTGCTCTTCCCGGATTCAAGTTTGTGACTTGGGACCAGGTCTCCGGACCCTCCTTGGGGCGCGAGGCCGACATACCGAAAATCCTGGAAGCCTACGAAGGAGGCAATCCCGTGGACCTGAAGAAGTGGATGGAGGAAAACCCGACTATCGTTGAGGCGCTCCAGAAGAAGTTCGCCGACGACCCTGTGGTTCTTGCCAAGGCGGCGGAGCAGATCAAGGGGTCCGAGGACTTCAAGAAGATCGTCGAGAACGCCGTCGCCAAGAAGATCGAGGCGATCCAGGCGGACGAGGAGAAGGCCGAGAAGGAAGCTGCCGACAAGGCCGAGAAGGAAGCGGCTGACAAGGCCAATGAGGGCAAGATTGCCCCCGAGTTCCAGGCGGCGCTGAACAAGCAGACCGAGGAGAACAAGCGGCTCGCGGACGAGAACAAGAGGATGTCCGAGACTCTCGTGGCTCTCCAGGCGTCGACGACCAAGGCTGAGGTCGAGTCCGCGAAGGCACGTCTGCTGGCGTCCAGCCCGTATCGGGAGACCATCGAGCCCAAGCTGGCTGGCTGCAAGACGGCCACCGAGGTTGAGGGTATGGTCACGCTGCTGACGGAGGCTCACAAGGCCGGTGCCGAAAAGGCAACCCGCGAGCTTCAGTCGCGACCCGGCGGGTACACCGAGCAGGGTGGCGACATGAGCTTCGCTGGCATCAACACCGACACCAGCAAGGACGCTCCGGTTCGCAGCATCGAGAACCTCGCCTGTGAGGTCGCCGATGGCCTTCGAGCCTCGGCCGGGCTGCCCGCACTCCGCACCGTCAAGGCTGGCTGAGAGAACTCTGAACCCCGATACAGACTGAACCACAAGACAAGGGCCTGAACCGCCCGGAAATCAGGAGGAATACCCACCATGTTCATGATGGACAACGAAGCGAAGCAGTTTCGGGCGATGCAGGCCGCGATGGGAGGACGCCTTCCCACCGAGATGGCGCGGTTCCTGCCCAGCCAGCACCGCCAGGCACGCTTTCGCTACATCACCCACGACCGCAACGAGTCGGGCAATCTCGTCCCGGCCAAGGGCATCCGCAACTACTTCGAGATGGCGGCGGTCGAGCTGATGTGCGAGCAGGCCGTTCGCTCGCAGTCGGCCTTCTGCCTCACCGACTGGATGCAGGCGAAGGGCTACTCGGCGGGCACGAAGCCGGAGGTCGTCAGCGAGGCGATCCAGACCACGCTGGCCGACATCCCGACGTTCACGAAGAACCAGCTCCCGCTCATCCGGGACATCTGGTACAACTTCGTGGGCAAGAACTTCGTCAGCGTCCAGCCAATGACCGGTCCCGCGAACAAGGTCTTCACTCTGACCTTCCAGCGCGAGGACGGCACGGACGCCCAGCGCATCGTCGACGCTGCGTACACGCTCCGCACCCCGGAGACCGGCGTCCCGAACCGGCTCAAGATGGTCCTCACGGACGATCTGATGACGACCCAGGAGCGCATGCTGCTTCTGGACTGGACCGTCGAGCTGGCGAAGGACTTGATGACCCAGTTCGGACTCGCCGCCGAGCCGGAGCTGGTCAACGCGGCAGCGCAGCTCATCGCCAACGACTGGGACGCGATGATCATGGAGAACCTCATCGCTGGCGCCGCTTCCGTCGTTCTCTGGAACGAGACCCAGTATCTGGCTGGCGATCTTAGCACTAGCGACCGGGAGAACTACGCCAAGACCATCATCAAGGCGTTCAACGCGGCCGACAACAAGGTCTTCGTCAAGCGCGGCCACGGCACGAACATCGGTGCGGTCGGCACGCACGTCGCCGAGATCCTGCTGAACGCAGCCGGGTTCCACCTGAAGATGGACGGCGTCGACACGATGTCCGGCCAGATCCAGACCGGACCCCGCGAGTTCCTCGGCGTTCTGGAGGGCCGCTGGGCTGTCTGGAAGGACCGCACCATCGACCCGAACATCGCACTGCTGGGTTACCGTGGCGGTGGGTGGATGGAGACCGGTGCGGTCTTCGGCCCCTACGACCGCTTCGAGTCCGGCACCTTCGTCGATCCCGCCACCGCCCACCCGCTCAAGAGCATCATGGAGCGGGCTGGCTTCAAGCTGGTCCGGCCCGACGAGTACGCGCTCGTCAAGGTCATCTCGTCGTGATGACTTCACGTTGCGAGTAGCGCCGTCCCCTTCTGCTGCGGCGCTACTCGTTTCCCCCGGCCACCCAGGACGCAGTGGTGCGCGTCCTGGGTGGCTACTTTGTTGTTAGAATCTTTCGCGATGCTTTACAACAGCCACCAAGACCTGACGATCATCGGCCCCGGTACCAGCAACATCAGCCTCCCGCCGAGATGTTTGGTGCCTCGCGACATCGTTCCCGAAGGCTACCGGGCGTACCTCCAGTCCAGCGAACCCTTCTGGACTCGGTTCATGCGACCGGAGGTACGTCGAGTTTGTCTTTTCCGGGACTACGCACTCGGAGACATGCTGATGCTGGCCCCGGTCATCAACGCTATGAAGCGGGCCAGGCCGGAGGTTGAGCTTCTGATTGCCACCGGCCACTCCTATGCCGAAGTCTTCGCCTACTGGCCTGGGGTGACCGCCATCCGGTCGGACAGTCATTACGGCTATACATGGGATCTGGCCGTGGTCCTGAACGGGGTTCTGGAACTCGATACCTGGGTCGACTCGTACTCTCACAAGCACCGGGTTCAAATCTACTACGATGAGCTGGGCGTCCCACCAGAACTTCAAACGTACGACTACTCGATTCCTACGAAACCAGAGCTGTACACCCGAGCCCTGGACCGGAACCCGCACCGGCAGCCGGTGATAGGTTTGCAGGTGCGGGGGAGCGGGTTCATGAAAACACTGCCGTTCGATGTGGTGAAACGGCTGGGGGGGATGCTCCATGGTCTCGGGTATCGAGTGATGCCCATCGACTATACGGTGGAAGCCGCAGACTGGCCGACCGGGTCGCTGGTGACCGGAAGGTTGACCGTCCACGAGTTGCTTGCCTATGTCAAGATGTGCCGGATGGTGATCACCATGGACAGTGCGGTTCAGGTGATGGCGCACGTCACGGACACTCCCCTGATCAGCCTCCAAGGTCCAACCCGCTTCCAGGAACGGTTGCACAAGCACCGGCTTTCTTGTTCTGTACGGATGGAGCGCATGGTGGGCTGTGCCCCGTGTTTCGAGCGCCGCCAGCTCTGCAACGGGCTGGTTCCGTGCATGCGGCCACCGGAGGACAAGCTAGCTGAGGCGTTGTCGACCGCCGTGGGCTGGATCGAGGATAACATCAGGGCTGACGAATCGAATTGTGAGAGGCCGAAGGCGCCGAGAAACGGGTACCTGGTGGTTGCCGATCACACCAAAGGAGGTATCGGGTCCGATGTTGTTCATCAGCAGAGCCAATCGTGAGATCACGTTCCAGAACCCGTGGGGGGTCTTCAAGGACTTGAATCCTGGGGATGCGGTCGACACCGACTACGCCGAGTTCATGGCGCCCTACGCCAACTCCGGCTGGATCACCCCCCAGATGGACAGCGACCCGGTGCTGCCCCCCGAGAAGGTCAAGGTTCGCTTCTCGAAGGCCCAGGTCATGCAGACCGTGAAGTCCAGGGTCACGCCGACCTCCGTGGCCGGTGGCCTCACCCTGGAGACCCTCCGCGACATCGTTGCCGTCTCTGTGAACGAGCGGCTTCAGGGCATCCTCGCCCAGCAGGGGCTTGCTGGCGCCACAGGGATCGAGCTGGGTGCCTTGCAGACGGACCCGAACCTGAATCCCACGCCTCCGCTTCCCGCCGACGACGAGATCGAGGCGGCACTGAAGGAAGCGGAGGCAGCGGGCAATCTTGACAGAGGGCAACTTGCACAGGTCGATGCCGCTGTGAAGGCCGGTCCCAAGCGGGTCACCGCCAAGGGCAAGTAGTCCGTGGCCACTGGATTCTCATACCTGCTTCTGGCCGAGGAGGTCCGGAACAGGGTTGGTAAGCCCGAGGAGCAAGAGCTGCCCGCGACCGAAGTCGTGGACATCTTGAAGGAGTCGCTCCGTCAGGTAAACCGCCGTGTTCCGGACCTCTCTCTGGTCATCATGAACACCGTCAAGGACAAGCAGGTTTACGACCTGTCGGCGATAGCCGCTGTTCCGAAGAACGTGCTCAAGGTCTATCCGAACTCAGCTCTGCTGAACACGCTGAAGACTTCGTTCGGCAGCAAGATCACCAGTGCCTGGACCCACACACCGCCAGCGGCCGGTGACGAGGACACGGCGATCTTGCCTGTGAGCTGGGATTCGATGATTTCCAAGATCGAGTCGTACCGGCTCCAGCAGAACTTCACGCATCGGTGGAACGCCAGGCGTAAGCTGCTTACCATCTTCCCGACTCCCACTGCCGACAGCTCGACCGCCTACACGGCCACTTTCGACTGGACCGAAGCCAACTGTCCGGACGAGATCACCGACCTGGTCAAAAAGCACGCCATCGCCACTGCTGCGGAGCAACTCGGCTTCTTCCGCATGAAGGTGGCCGGAGTGACGCTAGCAGGGGGCCGCGCACCATCGACTGAATCCGATGCGCTGTTCAAGAAGCACAAGTCGATGATGGTCGAGTTCGCCAAGGAGGCGGACGGGCTCGCAAAGCGGTGGGCCGTTTCCACCAACTGAGACCTTCTCCGATGCGACTTCATCTGGAGTTTTCCCGGACGGGGCTGGAGAGCCTTCGCCGCGAAGTTACCGAGCGTCTCCCGGAAGACATCCGGGAGCAGTTGCATCAGGAGATTCTCGCCGCGTTTGGACGTACCGTGGACGTTGTCAAGGATGCGACTCCGATGCGGAAGGCAGTCGCTCCGGGCGAAGTTCTGGCAGGGAAGCCGCTCAAGTCTCAGTGGTCACTGGAAGCAAGCCGGACCGCTACCGGTGGGACGTACCTTATCCGGAACGCCTCCAGGTACCGGCGCGTGCTCGCTTTCCTGGAGTTTGGGGCCAGGCCCCATATCATCCAGTCCAGGCGGGGCAGGACGCTGGCGTTCATGGACCAGGAGGGTAGCGGTTTTGGCGGACCGTGGGTTCTTCGGCGTATGGCCAGAATCAACCATCCGGGTATGCGGGCTTTCCATCCGGTCAGGACCGGGGTAGAGTTCCTTCGGAGAGAGCTTGGCCAGCGGCTTCGTCAGAACGTTCTGACGAAGGGGCGCGGCAGGAGAGTCTGATGCCCATCACTTATCCAGCCACACGGGATCAGGTGCTCGTTCCGCTCATGGGACGGATTTCGAACATCAAGAAGGCGAGCGGCTACAGGTACGACATCGCGGCGTGGGATCGAAACCGCCAGCAGTGGTACAAGCTGGTGACCGGTGGAAACATCGGGTATCCCTTTGCGCTCATCAACGATGGGGAGTCGGAGGTCGACCACGTTACCAGGGATCTGGCCTACACCACGCTGCGGCTTTCTTGCATCGTCGGGATACGGATCACGTCGCAGATGCTCGCATCGAACATCCAGCTCGGCACCGCCATTTCCCAGTGGCTGGAGGACGTGACCAAGGCCATCCTCTCCGATCCCTTCCAGACCGACTCTAACGGGAACCGGCTGGCGTTCTCCACCCGTGTACTTACCGCCGATGTGGCGGACGGCTTCAACAGCCGTACCCAGGATGCGGTTGGTGAGATCGTGGTCGAGATCGATTTCCTGGAGCAGTTGATTCCCGTTCCGCCGCTGACTGCCGTTCCGGTGTCCTATCCGGCAGGCCAGGCAAACAACCCGAGAGAAGATGCCGTGGCTGTCGTGGAGGCGCTTATCCGGGCCGGGGCTGCCCCGGTCCTCAAGACCATCCTGAGAACCAACAACCAACCGATCATTTCCGCCAGGTACATCTCGGCCGATCTGCCTCTTTGCGCCATAGGCCAGCCGAAGGATGAAGACACCGAGTATCTGGGATCTTTCAGGAAAGAGACCCGCTACCTCGTCCCCGTCTGGGTGTATATAATCGACAGCGATGACACTTCTGGAGGCCAGGTCAGCCTTACGCCGGTCTTGCAGCGCGTCAACAATGCGTTGCACGCAGAACACTGGCCCCCGGTGTCGAGTTCCAGGGTCATGTCCTTGTCTGTGAAGCGGGCTTTCCAGGTTGTGGACAAGTTTCCGCTCATCGGGTACCAGATCAACGTAGAGCCGAAGCTCAACTACAACTTCAGGAATCCGTAATTGGAGGTTTGAAAGTGGCTAACAGCAGCGACATGCTCAATGTGAAGTACAAGGGCACCATCCCGGTCGATGTTCCGGGTTCCGGCGAGTACGAAGGTGTCCACTTCGAACCGGGCGACACCAAGCCGATGCACAAGCTCCTCGCCTGCGGCCTCGTGTCGCTGGACTTCGAGATCCAGAAACCCGTTCCCGCCCCGAAGTCCTGATCTACGCCTTCGAGACGAGTTCCATAGATCCTCCACGACAAGGAGATTGACCGATGCCTCCCAGCCCGCTCTTCACCCTGACAAGGGAAACCGAAGTGTTCCTCGTTCCGGAGACGACGTTCGGTAGTCTGGCCGTTCTGAGTAGCGTGGGGGTTGAGTACCTCCGCGTCATTGACAACCCGACTCTCAATCAGCGCCCGGATCGCCCGCAGGATCGCCGCATCCGCAATGCGCGAAGCCGCTTGAAGGAGCTGCGCGGCCCGCAGCCCGCTGCCGACTTCTCGCTCCGGAGCTATGTGGTTCCGAGCGGTCTTCTCGGGTCGAAGCCCGAGGCCCCGACGCTCTGGAAGGCCGCGTTCGGCTCCGAGGTTGTGACGGCCGGTGTCAAGGTTGACTACAAGCTCGCGGACAGGCCACCGAGCTTCAGTCTTTACATCTGTCGGGGCAACTCGGTCTGGTTCAGCCGTGGCACCACTTTGAACCAGCTCCGGCTCCGGGCTCCCGGCGACGGCGAGGCGACAGTCGACTGGTCGGGCATGGCGGTCGAGATGCGGCAGGGTTCCGAGGCTGGTCTGGTGTCGGCTGTCGTAGGCAACACATTCAAGCTCCCGGCCTCGGTTGAGGCCAACGTCAAGCGGGCGGGCGGTGCAACCTTCCGGTGCGTCGGCAAGGCCAACCGGTTCGAGATATCCAATGTGGGCGCGGTGGTGGGGGGCCTTGTTCCGATCACCATCGAGAACTTCAGCGGCGTTGCGTCTCCGGCCGACGACATCGCCGCTGGCGACACCATCGTTCCCTGGCGTCCGACCGTGGCCGAGCCCGCAACCTCGCTGCCGATTCACGGCAAGTATGCTTCGGCCCAGGTTACCTCGCCGGACTTCAACGGCGGTGCTCCGACCGCTATCATCACGACCGACTTTGAAATGACCGTCACCAACAACTGGCGGTACTACCTCAACGAGCAGGACGGTCTGTCGTTCGCTGAGCGGGCGCTGACTCCCGCCTTCCGCGACGTGGCGATCACCTTCAACCGGTACCTCCGGGTGGAGGACGTGGCCGAGTGGGTCGCTGCAATCGAGCGCGACGATGCGGCGCTGGCCCTCACCCTGGGGGACACGGCCGGTCTGAAGCTGGTCATCACGGCTCCCACGGCGCAGTTCCAGGGACCGACGACGGCGGGTGGAGACGAGGTCACGGTGTCGAGCGACGTTCGCCCGCACGCGACCCTGTCTACGCTCAACCAGGAGCTGATGGCGAGCTTCCAGTAAGGCGCGAACCGCAGTATCGAGCTGTCAAGAGGCTCGGGGTTAACAGCCCCGAGCCTCTCTCTTTGTTAGGGTATCATTACGGGCAACTGTCACTGTTACGCGGTGCCAAGGGCACCCGGAGGGATGAGAACATGGATGCACGTTTCGGACAGAAGCTCAACGAGGCGCTGAGGGAGGCCGAGAACCAGGGGGTGTGGACCGAGTCGCCGTGGAACGGGTTCTGCGTTCGGCTGGCCTTTCCGCCCCGCGACCGGTTCAACAAGCTCATGAACGGCACCCGCCGTATCGTTACCAACCCTGCGACCAAGCGCCCCGAGGAGTCGGTTGACGAGGAGGCCGTCAGCGCGGTCTACGCCAAGAACGTCATCCTGGACTGGAAGGGACTCACCCCGGAGATCCTGTCGAGCCTGCTGTCGATGACGACTGACCGCGCCAAGACCTTCTACACCAGTCCCAAGGAGATCGCGGACGGGCTCCCCTACACCGAGGCAGATGCCAAGGATTTGATGCTGAAGAGCATCAGCTTTGACCGGTGGGTGGCCAACTTCATCGCCGAGCCTGCCAACTTCGCCAAGTCGAAGGAAGCCGAGGTCGACCTGAAGGAGCACTACACCGGGCTTTTTCAGTAACCTCGACGAGATCGCCGAGTACCAGTGCTGGCGCCCCACGTACATGAGCTGTGACAAGTGCGTGGACAACCAGAAGACGCTCGGCGTCAGGGACTGCCAGAAGTGTCCGGTGTTCTTCAAACGACCATCGGTCTTTGCAGCCAACCAGGAGGTGCTGGAGCTGTACGAGTGGTGCCACGGTCAGTGGATCTACGCCGGGATGGGTGAGCCAGTCGGGCTCAACGGCCAGTTCGTCCTCTCCTTGCTGGATCGGTCCGGTCGTGGCGATGACCTGAACCTGTATCAGCGCATCATTCACTTCGGCGTGAAGATGCTGGAGTTCTCGCGCAAGTACAAGCCGCCGGAAAAGAAATAAGTGGCTGAGAACAGACTCGACATACACAGCAAGTTCGGGCTCGACACCACCGATGCAGAACAGAGCCTGCGTTCGTTCGAACGTGAACTCGGCCGTACTGCGGAGAAAGCAAACCGTCTGTCCCAGGCGCCCAGTCAACGGGCGCCTGGGCAGGCTTCTTATGGTTCCGCCGGAGACGATCTAGGCAAGCTGCGTTCGACCTCGGAGTTCGTGCGTCAGCAGCTTTCCATGGTCGAACGCGGAGTTGGGATGCGGTTCGGGCTGGTTGGTGCTGCGTTAGACGCCACCATCCGGAAGATGGAGGTCATGGGCCAGGGTGCTGCTACGCTGGCCATCGGTGTTGGCGGTACGGCGCTGGCCTTCATGGGCATGGCCAGCGTGGCGGGCACCGCCTTCGACCTGGTCAAGGACGGGTTCCGGACTTCGATTCGGATGACGAAGGAGTTCGTTGGTGGGATCTTTGATGCCACCGAGACGTACAAGCAGGCCCAGATTGCGTTGCAGGGAACGCTTGGGAACGCGGGTCAGGCAGATCGAGTTCTCAACTTTGCGATGGAAACGGCGAAGGAAGTCCCCGGTACCTTCAAGGAACTGATCGAAATTTTCAAGGGCATCTCGTTTGTGCCCTCCCTCAAGCCGATGCTCCAGGAAGGGGCGAGCCTGGATCGGACGTTGCGTGGCTTGACGAATACGGTCCTTGGCCTGAAGGCCATCAACCCGCTACAGACTGTGCAAGGAACCATCTTCGCGGTTCGCGAGTTCCTCGCCGGTCAGTTTCGCTCGATCCAGTTACGCTTCAACGTTTCCCCAGAAGCTGTGGCCGCGTCCATCGGCAAGTCGCTCGACGAGATCCGGCATAACCCTCGCCTGGCGCTCTCTGCTATCCAGCGGTTCGTGAGCATGAACCTGGACGAGTCGGCCATTGCCCAGTTGGCCAAGACCGTCACCAAACAGATCGAGGCCATCGGCGACACCATCACCCAGATGCGGGTCAAGATCGGCCTGTTTGGACAGGACAAGGGTTTGTTCGAGTTCGCCGTACGTGGGCTGGAGGGCTTCCGCAAGGAGCTGGACCGCTTTCAAGGTTCTCCGTATTTCATGGAGTTCGCCAAGCGGACCTCCGCAGCTCTCATCGAGATCGGCAAGACTGCTATCGAGACCGGCAAGACCATCGCCAAGGCAGTGGCCAACGCCATCACTCCCGGCGGCGCGTCGAACCCGGTCGAGACCCTGGCACGCGGATTCGTTGGTGCCATCGAGTTCGTGCGGGACCGGACCAGTGACTTCTTCAAGCTCATCGAGAGCAACAAGAGCGGTATCACGGACTTCTTCGGTACGCTGAAGGACATCACGATCAACCTGGGGCACGCCATAACTCCCGTGGCCAGTGCGATTTCTACGGTGGCTTCCTCGGTGGCCAGCATCGCCAAGTTCGCCACGGGCAGCACAGGCGGATTTCTCACCACCGTGCTTGGTGGCCTCGGGCTGGGCATAGGCGGAGGTTTGCTGGTGGGCGGCGGCATTCGGGCCGGGGGCTGGGCACTGGATTCGATGATGGGCGGTGCTGGTGTCACAGCCGGTCGTGCAGCCGTGCGTCATGGGGGTGGCGGTGGTATGGCTGGTGGAGCGGCAGCCGCTTCCGGGTGGGGTGGACATGTTGGCGAGATCGCTGGAGACGTAGGGCTCTTCTTGGCTATAGACACGTTCATCAGAAAAATCGGCGGCAGGCTGGCCCAGTCGATTGGGCTGACTTCACACCTGGGCCTTGGCAAAGTTACCGGTCCGGATGCCTCCCGTGCTTTTGTCGGGGTTGCCGACAACGCGCCCGAGTTCCGTGCTGCACTGGCCAATCTCAGGCAGGCTGGTGTTTCGGAGGCGGGTATTGCCAGTGCCGTGTCTGTCGAGTCCGCTGCCGGGACGTACAAAGATACGCAACGGATGCTGCTTGAGCTGGCTGTGCTGCGGAAGAAGGAAGCGGATCTTCGGAGGATGGCGGCTGCTCCAGAGACTGCTAGACCCGAACCAGTCAAGCGCCCGCCTGAACCTGCGGTAAGTCCGGCAGTGCCTGTACCGTCGGCTGGTACCGCAGCCGCTAAACCAGAATGGGTCGTACCACCTGTTTTGGGGAAGCCGCAGAACCAGCAGAGTACGGCTACATCGGTCACGTTTTCTAACCGGGCTCAGACCGCGTCGTCTACGGTCGAGAACCAGTTCAAGGCTCCCGTTCCCACTTCCAGCGTAACACAACCAACTGGACCGGAACCCAGGCCGTCTTTGCGGGCGATCCTCCAAGCAGCAGCCAAGGCAACTGCCGAATCAAATCTCCGGGCTGGAAACACCGTGCCTGGTGGCGGTACTTCGTTTCGGGCTCCCGTTCCAAAGGCTGGGATCATCGAGTCCGGAAAGGATGTAACGTCGGAGCTTCTGTCCACGCTGAGAACTGGTCGGTTCGCAGTATTTGACACGGAGAGCTTCAAAACTGGTGGCAAGCCGGGCTTTGCACCAACTCAGCTTGCCTTTCAGGTGTACGAGAAAGGTAAGCCAGTCCCCGGTGCCAGCCTTTCCTTCATGGTAGAACCCAGATCGTTCGATACCGGCGAACTAGTCAGGGAGGTCGATCCCACCGCTCCACCTGGACCGCAGGCAGTGCATCGGGCTGCGTTGGCAGGAATGGAGAAGGGTACTACGCTCTCGCAGCCAGAGGCAGCGGAAAAGGTCAAGGAGTTTCTGGCCAAGCACAAGGGCGTGCCTCTGCTTTCTCACTTTACACGGGGTGTGGATGAACCGATTTTGCGCGGTCTTGGTGTGAGCACTGCTGCTCATCAGTTGGTTGACACGATGGCGTTGGCGCGTGCTGGTGGCATGACGAAGAACATCGGTCAGCAGGCATTGATGGATCGTTTTCTTGGTGCGGGCAGGGTGCAGGCACACGAAGCGGTTGCCGATGTGGCCGCGTTGGGTTCCCTCGTTGAGCCATTGGTTCGCCAAGCTGAGGCACAAAAGTTCGGTACGTCAGAACGTTCTGACGTGGCCAAGCAGACACCGACCCGTATTGTTTCGGAGCGTGCCAGACGTGCTCCAGTACCGGCTGGAAGGACGGCAGTCAGCTTTGGTGCCGAGGCTGTTTTGCGCGAGGGCGAGACTGTCTTGACTGTCGGCACTGATCGGCTTGCGGATCGTGCGGTTTCTGAGTTGGGGATGGATAAGGCCGCTGCTCGGCGATGGGCTGCCGATATCTGGGCACGGCGTGGGCAGGCACCAACTGGCAAGAAGGCCATCGGTATTGTGGTACCGGCGCCCGAGCCTGTTCCAGAGACAGCCTCCGAACAAGCAGAGGCAACGGCCGATGCCGGGAAGACCAAGCGACGGGGAAAGCGTGGGTTGTTTACCAAAGCTGAAACCGATAGATTACTGGCTGGCGCGGCCTGGCCGTCCATACCGGAGCCGGAGCCGCCGAGTGCAGAGGCCGTTTCCAGGTGGCGGACTGATTTTGTTCGTCAGCAGGGAAGGGTGCCAACTTCCGCAGAGGTTGGTGCGTTCCTCCAGCCACCGGCTGTTGGTCGGTTTTCGACCAGCGCCTTGATGGAACAAGAAGCCGAGGGGTTGCTGGACCGCAACAGGTTGCTCACGTCCACGGGTGAGAAGCGAAAACTGCAATACGACGCCTCGACCGCAGTTCAGACCCAACTGGAAAAGGTGTTTGAGAAGCACCCCGAGCTTCGTGGCGAAATCGCAGCGTTGAAACCGAGCACTTACGTCACAGGTGGTGTCCGGCGTGGGATTGACAAACAGCGGCTCGCGGCACAGGCAAAAGAAATCGCTGCAACCAAGGGCGCTGCTGGTGTTTCGGAGGTCGATCTTCAGAATCACGAGGAGTCGCTACTCGCAGAGGAGGATCTGGCGACGGAGCGTGCATTGAAGAAGGAGATGAAGCGTGCCGAGATTATCTCCACGGAGAAGCAGCAGCAGCTCCTGCGTCTTTCGCGTCAGGCTGAGGTGGCGGCTGTACCGTTTGTCGCGAGGGGCAACCTCAGTAATCTGGATGACTTCGCCGCACTGCTGGATACAGAGGAAATGCGGCGAAAGCTAAAGGGTATTGAGCGAACCCAGATGGGCTCGACTGCAAAGGGCGGTCCGGGCCGGTACCGGTTCCAGGGTTATGCGAACCCGACCGAGGCGTTGGAGGGGACCAGGGCAGCCATTGCGGAGATTGTTGGAACGGAGCAATCTGCAACAGAAGGTTTTTCGCGTTACGAACTTGCCGAGCAGAACCTGGAATACCAGCGGAGAAGCCAGGCGGGCGTGCGCGGTGCTCTCGGCAGAGAGCTAGGGGCGCTGGACGATATTTTGGCAAATGCCAGGCAGTCGGTGGCACAACCAGAAGTCCCTGGACCTGGGCTTGTGTTGCGCGATGTGTTCGGTCCGCCACTGGAGCCTACCCCACCCCGTCGTACACCGCAGTGGCCGGTGAGTGAGGCGGGCGTACGCCCACCGTTCAAGTTTCCAGAGGGGCCGCGCAAGCCGTCTACTGGTTGGTACATGAATGTCGAGGCCCCGATTCCGCAAGAAGGGCCTCCGCTCGGGCAGCGATTGGTTCCGGACACCGGATTTGCTGCCAGATCACAGGCGCTACAGGAAGCCAGAGCACGTTTGGAGAGTACGCCGGAGTGGCAAGATATTCTCAGAAACCGGCGTCCTGTGACTCTTCCAGACGAACGTAAGTTCTACGGTCTACGGTTTGATCAGGTTGGACCGGGTGAGGGCGGGGGTTTGCCTGAAGCCAAGTTCCCAACCGGGGCCAAAGCAAACTTCGGTCCTACCGAAGCGCACGAGATCCGGCCACCGGAGTTCGTGTCTGCCGAAGAGGTCAATCGCAGACTGAAGCGTGTGGAGGAGCTGACCGGCAAACTCCGCGAGCGTTCCGCTCTGGTTCGGTTTGCCGAGCAAACCCAGGCCGAGGAGAAGTTCTTCAGCGACATCGCACGAGACCTGGAGATGAATCCAGAAGCGGCTGATGCAACGGCCAAGCGAACCGTGCTGGAAACTCGCCAGGCTGTGCTGAACGCCGAGGAACAGTACAGAAAGCTCTTGATCAATTCGAGAGCTATTCGTTCGGTCAGAGGTTCGGTGGCCGAGCAGACGCGGCAGATGCTGGACTCTGTACCAGCGGGTCAGACTGTGCCGACAGAACTGGCCGAGCAGGTTGCGGTCCGCAACGAGGCGATGGAACGGTGGAACGCAGAGCTGGCCAGGTCGGAGGGTGCTCAAGCAGAGCTACGGACGTGGATGCAGACGGCCAGAAAGGACATAGATACGCGCCGTTTGCAAATATCGGTGGATACGACAGCACGGGAGGTCGCTGAGGCTTCGGCAGCAGAGCCTTACGGACCCGAGGTCAGAAGGGTTAGTCGGCCTCCAGCGGCTGTCGCAGTCACCGAAGCAGAGAAGACAACCCTGGAAGCACGGTCGAAGACCAGCACTCGGCTGGAATCTCAAAAGAAGGCCAGGGAAAACACCGCAGTCAATGCAGCCAGGGCCAAGGCTGAGTTTGAAGAAAAGGAACTCAGACTGGAGGAGCTTCGCAAGCAGCGGAGGGAGACGACCGGAGCCCCGGTCGTGGCTTCCGAACGCGCCGAGGTTCAGGAGTTGCGAGAGAAGGCACTGGAGTTCAAGGAAGCAAAGGCGAAGTTCGATACTCGCATGACTGCTGCGGCTGAAGCCCCAACTCCTGCAAGCCGCCAGAGGATTGTTGAGGTAGCCAAGAAAGACATCGCCGACGTTACCAGAGAGCTGAAATCCGCAGTGCAGCAAGTAGAGGGGCCGCGTGGAGTTAGTGGCGGCGGTGGCGACGACGGCGGAAGCAAGAAGGCCAAGAAGGAACAGCAGGTTCCTCTTACCCGTGCCGAGGCTACTAGGCAAGCGGAGGGTGCAAGCACCGAAGCGGCTTCACTGAAGGCCAAACTCGAAATGCAGGTCTTCAAGAACGAGTTGGCTGCGCGTGGCACGACTCAGGATGCGTTTCGTGCCGCGTTCAGAAGCGTGCTTGAGGACAGGTACAAGATATTTGGCGAGGCTATTGCAAGAAGCGACGACCAGTACCTTCGCGAAGTGTGGGACAGAACCATGGCTGAGAGGGCGGACCTTGTGAAGGGTTTGACTGGGCGTGAACGCGCAAATATCGAATCTGTTTCCGGTGGTCGTCGCCCAGGTTTCACGCAGACACTCGCCGAAGCTGACGCCGTGGCTTTGCGTGAGGTCACCAGTTTCGGTGCTGTCAGTCAGGATAGGTTCACGCGGGCCACACTCGCCGAACAGATGACCGAAAACTACCGGCTCCGGGAAGCGCGGCGGGTTTTACACCCCGGACCGGAGGGTGCGAAGGCCATCTCGAACATGCTCATTCCGACAGGTGAAGAGGCTGTCAGAATCGGTAGAGACGTAACGATCTTTACTGCGTTTGGCAGCGCACTCCACAACATCGCCTCCGCAGCCAGTGTCGCAACTGTGGCGCTGGTAGCCGTAGCCGGAGCCCTTTCTGGTTATGCGTACTCCCGGATCTTTCCGACCAAGGGAACCTGGTCTGAGGATGACATTGCAAAGGCAAAAGCCAACTTTTCTGGAAAAGGTCCAACGCTTCTGTCTGAGCCGGACGAGATGGCCCAGATCGTCACGTCGATGTTCGGGAAGACCTACGGAACCGGTGGCCTGGTACGTGGTGGCGGTTCCATCGGCAGGTCGATGGAGGAGGCCGAGTGGTCCAAGTGGAATCCACTGAATCTCAAATGGTTGCCAGGTAGTGAGGGCGAGGAAACCAAAGGACTGATGTTTGGTGGCACGAATCCACTCGCTGGTTTCTTTGGTGGACCGGGTCAGCTTCGGGCAGGTTGGCAACGCTACTGGTGGGGCAGCACGGAACAGGAGGACATTGCTCGCTCCGGTGTTCAAGTCAAGAATCGGGCTTCGCTGTTTGGGGGTCTCAAGAAGGCAGGTGCCTCGTTCGATGAGGGCGAGGATGCCGCCAGTATCTTCAACCGGATGTCGAACGAAGGCAGGACCGTTGGCGAGAGTCGCATCTCGCTCATTGAGCAAGTCAAGAAGCTCCAGCCGGAGTCCGGTGCATACCTTGACCGGCTGCCTCCTGGTAGCTCCATCCGGGAAGAGTACGAGACTGCGGCTCGTAAGGCCGAACTTGCTAGTGGAACACAACGAGACGCCAGGCTTGTGGCACAGACAGCCGAAGGCAAGGTGCTGGGTGCCAAGACTGACGAGGAGCGCACCGTTGCCATCGTAGACTTCTACAAGAAGATGGAGGCAGCCAAGGAAGCCACCCAGAAGTACGCGGCTGCTGTGCAGGATCTCACCGAGCAGTTTGGCAAAGCCAAGAACGCCAGAACAGCGGGTGACATCCTCAAGACTGTCCCGACCATGTTCCTGGAACCCGAACTCCAGGCGTTCCGTGAGCAGGCCCTCCAGTCCTTCAATGCCCCTGAGACCGGTCGACGCCGCTCTCTGGAGGGGGTGCTGGGCATCCGGGGTGTGGAGGGCTCCGGGTACATCCAGGGAAGGTTCGGGAACCTCATCGAGCAGACCGCCGAGGTCATGGGGCTCGGCCGTTTTGTGGAGGGTCAGAACAAGGGGGTCAAGGACAAGTTTGTTCCGACCAACGTCCAGGCGTTCGAGAGTGCCAAGAAAGACCCCAGCAGCCCGCTCGGTGTTCTGGTTGCCACGATGGAGCAGACTCGGAGGTACGTCGAGCAGAACACCAAGGCTGCCGACATCTTCACTTCCGCCAACAACAGCGGGATGGCAGCACGGACCACGGCCATCGGTGGAGCCCTGACCGCTGCTCAGAGTGCAGCCGCCACACCTTTCCTGGTGGGCACGCTGACCGGTGCTGTTGCGGCGATGGATGAGAAGGACGCTGCTGGAAAGCCATCATCGAAGATAACGACAGCAGTTGCTGGCCAGATTGCTTCCTACGTCAAGGATGTCATGGACCGAATCCCGGTCGATATCGCAGACGAACTCAGCAAGCTGGACAAGTCCGCCATGCTCAAGGCTGGACGAGACCTGATCCGTCCCTACCTGAAGGAGAACGTCAAGCAGAACCGAGACCTGATGCTGGCAGCGGGTGAGGAGTACGCACAGAACATCCGGCAGGGGCTGGGCACCAGGCTTCGAGGTAACGCGGGAGACACGCGCTCGATGCTCCAGAACCTGGAGCGCATCCTGGAGGGCCGGGAGAAGTTCGAGGATCGCAAGGGCGCATGGATCGGTACTCGTGGCAAGGGCGGCTACTTTGTCGGCGCCGATTCGTTCTCGCAGGAGATGGCCGAGGGCAAAGATGTCTGGAAGGCCCGAGCCAATATGGCCATCTTGCGAGACGATCTTGTGACTGCCCAGGCCAAGGTACTTGATCCTGGAACCTCGGCTGCCGGTAGGGCCGGTGCTGTTGTGGACGTTGCTACGAAGCAGCGCCAGATCGAGCAGATGGAAGCCTCGGGGATTGCCGAGGCGTTCAAGCGAGGATTCATCGAGAAGCTGCCACCCCATGAAGCTGGTGAAATTGCCCGCCGGTTCGTTGCGGCGTTCTTGCGTGGGTTGGTTGAAGGCGCTGAGGGTGTCACTCTTGCCGCTGCTTCACTTATGCAGGACGCAAAGTCGCAGCAAGAAGCAGCAGAGAACGCGATCCTGGCTGCGGGTGCTGTGACCCAGCAGCCAGGATTTGCCGACTTGCCACCTGCACTCAGACGCAAGGCCATCGCTGGTGGTATCCAGGGCTCCGGATTGCTGGGAAGAACCGTACCGGTAGACCTGACCGCTGCCGATCAGGAGGCAGCGCGGCAAGAGGCCAAGAACACCCGAGAGCAGGCCGAGGTCGACGCATCCGCCGAGACTAACCTGACGAAGAAAGCAGCCAGCTACAGGAAGGCCATCGAAGCCGAGAAAGAGTCCGGCAACAATCGCCAGAAGCTGGTCGAATTGACCCGCGACCTGGGCAAGGTCACTGCCGTATTGGCACAGCAAGAGCACGACCTGGCGATGATCACCCAGGAGGCCAACGGGTCGCTACGAGAGCGGGTTGGCCTACACCGGCAGTGGGCTGACGACACCCGGCTGGGCACCGGTACCCGAGGCGGCTACCTGCGAAGTGCCATGCTGGGCGAGCGCACTCTGGCCCAGCAGGACTTGCAAGTTGCCAAGGTTGCTCGCAAGGGTTCTACTCCACTGAACCTGTTCGAGCAGCGCGAGCTGTCCGAGCGCGAAACCAGGGCAATGGAGCGTCTCGACGTTCCCGGCAATGTGATGGCCGTGGCTCAGTTCCGTCGCTCCTTCCTGGAACGTCAGCAGATGATGCAGCGTGAGATGCCGATGCTGCGTACCCTTCAGACGCTCTACACGATTATGAACTTCCCGGTCGCCAAGCGGCTGGAGGTCCAGGAGCGGATCGTGCAGATGCTCCGGGAAGAGGGGCACGTCGACCAGAACTTGATCAACCAGGAGAACCGCCGGGTGGCCTTGCAGCGGCTGCGGGCGGCACAGGAGGAGAAGTTCCTGGCTCTGAAGGCACGTCAGAACGTTCTGACGCCAGCAGAGCGGCTGGAGACCAACCAGGGGCGCCTGGACCTGATGCGCCGCCGCAACGCCACGGTCGGTGAGATGCGCGAACCCTACAGCCAGATCCTTCAGGACCAGGAGCTGATGGAGGTCAAGGAGCTGCGTTTGGGTGCGGCCATGCAGGACTCGAACGTCAGTTTGGAGAAACGCATCGAACTCCAGCGGGCGGTCATGGACAGCACACGGTTGCCAATGGAGGAGAGCGTCAAGGCGTTGCGGGAGATGGATTCTTTGCAGCAGCGGTTGCTCGATCTCCAGACAGCGCGGCTGGCTGTGTTGCTTCAGGAGAAGGATCTCACCTTCCAGACCAAGGAACTCTTGCTGGAGCAGATGGCGGCACGGATTCGTGCTGGCGCAAACGTTCCAGCGAGCGCAGCGTTCGGTATCGGTATCCAGCAGGGCATTCAGGGATTCGGCACTCCGGCAATGCGGGCCATGCAGATGGGCTCCAGCTTCGTCAACTCTGCTTCCAGCGCCGTGAGCAGCAACCTCTGGAACTTTGTCGACCAGCGGGTGCTCGGAAACGACAACGGTAACAAGGAGCGCATCGAGCAGATCAAGCAGCAGGAGAGCGAAGCCAAGAAGCTGGCCTTTGATCAGCGGCTGACGTTGCAGGAGCAGCTCGGCTATCAGGTCAAGTTGAAGCGACTTGAAGAGGAACGTCTCAAGCTGGAGAAGGAGCGGCTGACGCTCACGAAAACCTTCAAGAACATCCTGGCCGAGATCGCCGAGTCGCTGCTCAAGTCCATCATCGACTCGCTGGCCAAGGATCTGGTTTCCGGGCTCTTCGGTGGCATGATGGGCGGGGGTGGGCTTGGTGACATTGCCAAGATGGCCGGTCCACTGATGTCCGGAATGGCTGGTGGAAACGCGGAGGGGTTCGGCAAGACATTGGAGACTCTGGTGGGCGGCGCCACAAAGGCTGCCGAGGTTTTCAGCAAGGTCGATGTGGATGCCATGGCCAAGGGCATCAATGGCTTCGCCAGCATGATGGGCGGAGAGGGTGGAGGTGTCGATCTTGCCAAGATGGCCGGTGGGGTTGGCGGGGACTTCGGCGTCTTCGGGCAGCAGGGCTTTGCTCGTGTTGAGGGAATGGTGGCCAAGGCTCTTTCCAAGACTTTGGACATTCCGATGAAGGAGCTGCTGGCCGATCCCGGTGCTTCCATTGACGGAGCCGTAGCCAGAGTGACTGGGGGTGCAGCGAGTGAGTTCCCGGTAGTTGGCGGGGTTCGGGCGACCACGTTCGGAGGTTCTGCTATCGACAGGATGGCCGAGCGGACCACGGCGTTCGGACGAGATGCAAACAGAACGCTCAACACTAACGTGGGAGTCTCGCTTCCAACCAGCGAGCTGGCCGAGGGAACCATGGTTCGTTTGACCAGCGGTGGGAAGAGCGTCAATGCTCCAATTCTGGATCGTGGCCCAGGCATCGGGCCTGTCGGTTCGCGCAAGTTCGTGAACGATTCCTATTACCGAACAGGTGCAAGACCGGCTGGCGAGCAGTTCGGTAACGCTGGTGTGGATTTGACGCCAGCAGCCGCACGGGCTCTTGGTATCTCTGGTTCTGGCCGTGTGGATGTTCAGGTTCTCGGTACGTCTGCCAGGGCTGCGGCCACCAGTCTGGACACGGTGAGGGCCGCAGGCACCGGCGCTTCTCGTGGGCTGGGCGAACTTGGCAGGACCGTAGCTACGGCCTCCAAGGAGACCGGTGCCGTTGCCAAGAACCTGCTTACTCCGGCCGAGGCTAGAAAGAAGTTCGATGCCGCAGGGACGCAAGGCAGGTCCATGGCCATGGACCGCGATATCGAAGCCATCAAGTTCGATACGACCGGAATGAACCTGCGGCCGGGTGGGCGACGGATGACCGTTGCCGAGCAGACCGTGATACCAGGTGCTCATGACGACCATCGAGCTTTCGGCTCGTCCGTGGCTGCTGCCACCAGTCAGACCAGAAACTTCAGCCGCACCGTTTCCCAGGCCACGCTGGTGACGAACAACAGCTCCCAGGGTCTGCGCGGTGCCTTGGATGGTGCTAAGGTCGGGGCGCTGGACTTTGCCAAGGGGCTGTCGGTCGGCAAGAACCAGCTCTTCAGCTTCATTGATAGCCTGGCTGCTGGCAAGAGCGGCGGTTCAGGTGGTATCGGCGGGTTGTTCGGTTCCATCATCGGAATGGGGTCCGGTGGCGGCGCCGCTACCTTGCTTTCGGGAACCGCCCGCGCTGGAGGCACCGCGCTGCTTGGCTCCGGCTTCGGACTACCCCCAGGGTTCGGTGGCATGATCAACCTTGGTTCAGGGAAGGCCGAGGGCGGCATCGCCTGGAGCCCGGAACTCAGTCCGATTGGCGAGAAGGGACCGGAAGCGGTCATCCCACTCAAGGGCGGGGCCATACCGGTCAAGATGAAGCAGATGCCGACCCCACCCGCGCCACCGGCCATCAACCTGACTGTCCAGGTGACCAACACGGTGGATGCGAAGGGTAACATCCAGACCGACGTGCAGGTTGTTCCCCGCGACCAGATTGTGGCTGCCATCCAGGAGAACATCGCCTCCAACGGTGCCATCGCAAGGCAGATTAGAAACGTACGAAAGTAGCCGTCAGAACGTTCTGACGAACGCCAATGCCCATCTTCACACCGCCCATCTTCCCTTTCGGTAGGTACATCACCTACAACCTCTCCAGGAGGTTCGGGTTCAGCACCCTGGTGAGCAAGTTCGACCGGGGCAACTCTCAGCGTAGGGAAAAGAACCCGGATGACGGTGGAGAGCCGACCCGTGCGTGGGAGCTGAAGTTCAGTCCGCTCGATGGCGCAGACCTCGTTGCTGAGTTCCTTAACTTCTGGAAGCAGCAGCGAGGGCCGGTCCAGCCGTTCTGGTTCTACGACGGTGCTGACAAGACCTTCTACCTGGTACGGTTCGCCGAGCTGGAGATGCGGACCGAAGAGGTTCCGGTCCGGTTGTTCGAAACGGGTATCCTCATTGTGCAGGACTACACAGCGTTGCCATGAGCAGGGATCTCTCCGCACAGGTACAGTCAGAGATCGGCTCCGGCGCGGTCCGGTCTGTCGAGCTGGTGGAGCTGTGGCACAACCCGACCGCTGCTCTGGAGCAGGACCGCTTCGTTGGTTTCGTCAACAGAAGAACTCCGCTGGTTGCCATCCGTCAGCAGAAGTACGGGGCTGGCGGTGTCACCTACAACGCGGTCTCCTTCAAGCGTGAGTCCATCAAGAGCACTTCTTCGGAAGAGCTACCGGCCACTAACCTGGACCTGGACGGGGTGGATGAGCGGTTCGTGGAGATGGTCAAGACCCAGAGGATCGAGTTTCGTGGCAAGCGGGTCGTGTTCCGACGCGCCTTCCTCGACCTGGATTTGAACGTCGAGACCAACCTGCCCCGACTATACGAGGCCGAGATCAACCGCACCCAGCTCTCAGAGTTGCTCTTTCACGTCGAGCTGGCCAGTCCGCTGCGGTCCTTTGCCAGGCGCGTGCCTGGAAGGACGTTCCAGATAGGGTGCCCCTGGGTGTGGGGAGACGACGACTGCACGATCAAACGGGATGCGGGTAACTGGTCCACGACCGTCAATCCGACCTATGCTCATACCGTGTCGGCCTGGTTGGGCAGCAACACCATCAGAATCGACAATCTGTCGGCGGTGTTTGCTGAGAAGAACCTTGTCAATGGGTGCATCCAGTTTCCGGCAGCGGGAAACGCGCAGCGTCGTATTCATGCGTTCACCTATGCCAACGGGCAAGCCACCGTTCAGTGGATCGGCGACCTTGCCGTGACACCGGCTGTCAACAACACGGTCTACATCATGGGCTCGATGAATCGCTTGCCGCCGGTTATGTTTGGCGGTGGCATGGGCATCGAGGTGGCGGTCTATTCGCAGAACGCCACCGATCTATCTGAGATTGTGATCACCGACAACGACGGTTTCTTCCCTCCCATCGGGATCGGTTGCGGCGGGTTCCCTGCCGGATACTTCGAGAGTGGCAGGATCATTCTGTCCAGTGGGGTCAACTCCGGGTCCAGCATCGACATCCTGGAAGACACGCCAGTCGATCCGGTCAATTATCAAGGGTTTGTCTCCGTTAACGCCAGGCGTAGACTCCGGCTGGCAAACAAGTTTAGCGTAGCCGCATCTGTTGCTGGTTCGACGGCCCACCTGTACCGCAACTGCTTGAAAACAGACACGGAGTGCGTGGCCAAGTTCGACAACCTGCTTTCGTATGGAGGCTACCTGTCCATTCCAGGGCAGATCCTGAAAGTTGGGCTGTGATGCCACAGTCGGACCGCTACATCGGGGTCAAGTACGCCTTCCTCGGGGAGAGCCCCGAGGAAGGGTTTGACTGCGCCTCCGTCGTTTTCCACTATCTACGAGACCTCGGGTACGCTGTCCCGCTGCCCTGGAGACTGTTTGCCGCCGGGTGTAGTCCGGCCCAGGCCATGGTACGGGCACGGAGGTGGGTCGAGGTCAACGGAACCCGGTTGGAGGGGGTACGACCGACCGTTGGAGCCCTGATCGCGTTCTGCTGGCCTGGTGACAAGGAACCAGGGCACCTTGGCGCCATCGTGGACAGCGACCGATTCCTCAATATCTACTGCGGCGCTACCGGCCACCTGGAGACCCTCGGACCGGCCTGGTTGAAGCTGGTCCACTCGTACTGGAGGCTTCCGTGGGCGCAATCGTAAGCCTTCTTTCCAACTTCGTCGGTGGTGGATTCGTCGGCAGGCTGTTCTTCGGTATCGTCATCAGTCTGCTTCTACGGAAGCTCAAGCCGAAGCAGAAGACTCCGGAGCGTAAGCCGACCTTCGGCACCGGCCCTTTCGAAAACTCCCTGTCTAACGAGATCCCGGTACCGGTCGTCTACGGTACCAGGCTGGTGGGCGGGAACATCCTCCTGGAGCACGGGGACGCCCAGGTGGAGGCGAGGACCATCTGGAAGTTCGTGGCGTTGTCCGAGGGTGAGATCGAAGGCATCGTTACCGACCAACAGCCGAACGGCACGTTCTGGCATGTATGGGCAGATGACAAGATCATCGCCAACGCCGAGTCGCTTTCGACCAGTGCCGCCCAGGTAACGGGCACGCTGGCGAACTTTAAGCTCTACAGGGGGACCGCTACGCAGTCCGTGGATGACAAGTCCGTGTCTCAGTTCGAGGCGCCGATTGTGGTGAACCAGGAGCTACTCGGCAGTCCGGCCACCGCCTTTCCACGCTCGACCGAGAAGCTGAACACCAATCTTGGTGCTGGCGCCATCAACCCCGTACTGAGCCTGACTTACGAGGGTGTGGTCGCTTCCTACAAGCTGGACGAAAACCGGGTGCTGTCGGTACCGGTCAAGTTTGCCGTGACCATCTATGGCAGGAAGAACGGCACGGTTCCGTGGACGCAGCTCCTTGCAACGACCACGATGATTCAGAGTAAGGGTGGCAACTACCAGCAGGCAGACGCCCCCGTACCGATACCACAAGTCGTCAGCTACCAGGTTCCCTTGTCTCAGACACTTCCGTCCGCCACCAACCTGGACATCAAGGTAGAGATCGGTGCGCCGACCCTGCCAACCGCAGACGAGCTGAAAGACAGCAGGACCGAGTATCAGGACTACCGGGAGATCCTGATCCTGGGTCAGCAAGGCTACGTGGTTGTGGAGGCTGCCGACGTTCACGTCAAGCTGAACGAGATCAAGGCCCGCAAGCAGCTTATCAACAACTTGAAGCACACGGCCTATCTGCGGGTCGAAGTTAGCGCGGACGCTTTCAATGGCTCCAACCCGACCATCACTACTGAGGTCAAGGGTCGCAAACTCCAGCGTTACTTCATTGCTGCAAACGGGGAGGCAGACGTGCTGGACGTGGTCTGGAGCAACAATCCGGCCTGGGTCATCCTGGACATCATTACCAACAAACGGTATGGAGCCAGGATTCCGCTGGACCGCATCAACCTGAAGAAGTTTGTCGAGTACGCAGACTTCTGCAACCAGCAGGTCGCCAAGGAAGGCGGCGGTACAGAGAACATCCTGGAGTGCGACTGTGTCCTCGACGAGGAGCGAGACGCCCAGAACGTCGTCACGGACATCTGCGACCAGCAACGCGCCATATGGACGTACGACGATGGGCAGTGGTACCCACGGGCGCTGAAGTGGGACGATCCCGTTGTTCAAGCATTCACGCCGGAGAACATCGTCCACTCCGAGTCCCCGGAGGATGAGGATGCTGACAATTCCGTACTCGTCGGTGCCAGCACACTCGAAGAGGCAGACATCCCCGATGAGGAGATGCCCAACCGGATCAAGGGCCAGTTCGCCGACAAAGAGAAACGGTATGTGGGCATCGAGATCCATGCCGATGCTCAAGCAAACCAGGAAGAGCGCGGTGTGCTCCCCGAAGCCTTCCGCCTCTGGACCATTGTCCGCCGCAGCCAAGCCGCCAGAGAAGTCCGGTTCGTGCGCGACACGATTCTGCACGAAGATAAGGTCTGGTCGTTCCGGACTGCGATGATGGGCATGAAGTGCCGCGTTGGCGACGTTATCACCATCACACACCCCTCATTCCGGCTGGTCAACCAGGAAACCAGGATTGTGAGCATCGACGAAGGACCGAACGACGAGTACGTCATCGCAGTCCGCAAGCTCGTTCGCGAAATCCACAAGTTCCGTATGGTTCCTTCTCCCGCGTTCGGGTCTGCGGTATCTTCGGCGCTCCCAGGAGAAGTCGTCACAGACACGACCGTTCCTGGAGCGCCGAACCGGACCGAGCTGATGTACATGGAGAACCGGGCTCCAGACGGTACGGTGTCCCCGAGGCTCGTTGTGACGTGGAGCCATCCTGCGGTGCTCCCCGCTGCGGTTCACCGTTACGATGTGGAGATCAAGGACGCAGCAGACGGTACCTACTGGTCCATAGGGTGGACCAACGGGGACACGACCCGGCTGGTGCTCGACGTGAGCGGGTTCTCCGCGATAGCCGGAACCATCGGCCAGGGCACGTACACGGCCAGGGTGTGGTCGGTGAACCGCAACGGGTCCAGATCCATTGCGGCCATGGAAAGCAATCCGGTCAAGGTCAAGACCTCGCCAGTCCGGCCTCCGGACCCGACTGCTCCCACGGTCACCCGTATTCGGGAAGGGATCGTGTTGAGCTGGGTCAACGCTGCCTCTTCGACCCGGACGGACATCGCCGGGTACCGTATCAAGGAAGGGCAGGGCGCTTCCTGGGATGACGTGGCCCTGGTCACGGTCAATCAAACCCCGGCCCAATCTCCTTACCTCTACCGGACGTTCGAGTCGCGAGCCCACAAGTTCTGGGTCAAGACCATCGACCGCACTGGCCTGGAGTCGACCAACGCCATCACGGTCGATGTAACGGCGCTAGAGAGCCCAAGCCCAGTGGCCCCGTTCAGCTTCGAGTTCGGAAAGAGGTCTGGGCTTCTGCTCTCGTTTGACGTTTCCAAGAAGTCTTCTGGAGGGCTGGACCCAGTCATCGACATTGCCACGGTCCTTCCAGACGAGGGCAGGTTCTTTGGCGGTGTGGAGGTGTCGGAGGCTACCGAGAACAAGATCCCGAGTGGATACGGAGGGTTCGACTTCGATTCGAACAGCGACGGTGTTGCGGACGGATGGCTCATTACCGCGCCATTGGGGGGTGCTGCCGCAACCGCTGCACTCTCCAGTGACATCATCAGTGGCAGACATTCCCAGAAGGTAGATATCACCGTCAGTGGCGCCACCGGAAACCATCTGTTGCTTGCAACCGTTTCGCCTGTTTCTCTGAACGGCTGGCCGTCGTCCACGGTCTCCCTCTCTTTCTGGGCAAGGCTGACGAGCAGAACCGGAGACCAGACAATCCGTGCCGAGATCAGACCCAATCAGATAGACTCGACCGGTGTTTTCGGCGGGGCCAACATCGTCATCGGCTCTGCCTGGAAGAAGTACCGGCTCGAAAACGTGACTGTAGCAAGCCCGTTCTACGTGGTGCTGCTGCTGGGTGGGCTTCCAACGGGGACGCTTGGAACCATCTCGATTCAGGTAGACGACATGATGCTGGAGAACAAGGCGTTCTCCAGCGCCTACGTGCCCGGATCTCGTGCTGCTGGAAAGCTGCTCTACGATCTGTCCAACCAGTCGATGATCTCGACCGAGGGAACGATTTCTGTCACCGTTGCCTTCGAGAAGGTTCCAGCTTCTGGAGATCCGAACATAGTTGTTTTCCAGTATGGTCAGAACCAGGATGCTGTGGGGGTGGGTGGCAACGCCGTCACCGTCATTTACTATCCGTTCACGCAGAAGTTTGTAGCCAGTCTTGCCGCTGCCTCGATAGCTTCGGATGCGATCCCGATCCAGGCCAGACAGCCGGACGGCACGATTGTCCCCTACATGATTACGGTCCACTGGAAGAACACTTCTCCCTATGTCGAGATGTGGATCGATGGCAGCGGGAAGATGGCCCCAAAGAACCCGCCAATACCAGCCAAACCAATCAACGTGCAGTCGCACACGCTTTCTCTGGGTACAGACTTTCTTCCAGCATCCAGGATGGATAACGGGGGGTTGATCTTCGATAACGTGCTGGTGCTAGCCTTTAAGCCAACGGACGAGGAAATCCAGGCGTGGTACTTGTCGAACGCTCCCTTCATGGATGCCACCGAGCGTCGTGTGGTCGGGAAGGCAGCCATCATGGAGATCGTGGATCGCGGCCAGATCGTCGGTGGTGGCCAGATCGTCGGGCGTGTTTCTATCCAGGAAATGGTCTTTCTGAAGTCCGACATGACCGCGCTGGCGGCGGGCGTCTTTTCCGGGTTCAAGTCCTCCGAGAAGGTCTACGCGCACAACTTCGGATACCGCCCGCTGGTTGCCGGTGTGTGTCGACAACGAGAGGATGCGACATCGGACTGGTACTGTTTCCCTTCTTCACACGCGGTTCCAGCCGGTGACCAGATCGGTGTTCAGTGGGGCGGTTACATCCGGGTTACGGCAACGGAAGTCCGCGTACTTGTACAAGACTGTCGCGACCTACCGGCCAACGCAGGCGATGAGTACATGCGGGTGAAGCTGTCTGTCTTCAAAGACTCGGTGGACGAGCTATAGGGTTCGTCAGAACGTTCTGACGACTAGAATCTCCAAGGAAACATCATGAGCTTTCCGAAACGTCTCTTGCAGGGTTCCTTCTACACAGCTCTGGGCAATCCAGAGACTTCTCCCATGAAGTTGAGGATCTGTCCGTCGAAGCCGTTCACGCTGCCGGACACCAACCCGAGTGTCTCGTCGATCTACAAGATTCCGTTTCGGTTCGAGGAGATGATCCTGACGCTTACCAACGGGGTCATCACGAGTACCAACTACATCGCCCCTACCGAAGGCTCCGATCCGGCCGACGTGTTCTACTGGGTGGAACACGTCGATTCTACCGGCAAGAAGTGGATGGAGCGATGGACCGTGGCGAAGGGTACTCCGGACCCACAGACCTGGAACCTGCCGCCCATCAACATCAACGACGTGGTCGTCAAGGACGCTTCCTCCATCCTCCTGGCCGAACTCGGTGAAGGTAGCTTTGTCAGGACCACAGGCGGCATCATGACCGGCCTGCTCCAGTGCAACGCGGGCATCAAGCTGCCAACCGGCCAGCGCGTCTACCTGGACGAGGGTTCCCAGACCTACTTCGAGGCAGTCGTGAGCGGGGCGAACCTGGTCCTCAACTTCTACATCCAGGGTATCTTTGTCGGGTCTATCCAACCGAGCTGAACCGATGGCCTCTCCAGCAACCCCCTACCTGCTCACGGACGGTACCAAACCGATGACTGGTTCACTCATACTGCGCGGCGGGCTGTCGTTGAGAGCTGGGCAGAAGCTGGAGCTGGTAGGTCCGAACGGACAGATCATCTCTTTCTCTGCTACAGCCAGCACAATCCTTGTCAAGAACGAAACGACCGGGCAGATCCTGGTCAACATGGTCCGGAGCTGAACTTCATGCGTACTCTCATCCTTCTGCTGCTTCTGCCCTCGATGCTTCTGGCCCAGGGCAACCCGACTGGTTCCTACCACACCGGCTCTTTGAAGCTGACTCCGTCTGGCTCTCCACCGACCGCAGTCTCCGGAATCGCCAGAGCATGGGCCAAGACCGACAACACCCTTCACTTCCAAGATCCGCTGGGTGCCGATTACACGATGCAGCGGGCAGTCTCCATTCTCTTCAACGGGGCCACGCTGACCTCGTATCCGCAGAGTCTCAACTTCACCGGGGCTGGAGTTGCTGTGACAAACAATGCCGGAGCCCTGACCGTGAACATCCCTGGAGGTACAGCAACCGGGGCCATCGACGTTCGAAAAGATGGTGTCAACGTGGTTGTTGGTGCTGGAAAGCTGGATTTTCGCGGATCGGGATTTCTTGTCACCGACGCCGGAAGTGGTGTTGCAAGGGTCGATGGGTATCCGCTGCTTACCGTGGCTGGCAGCAACACCTTCTACGGGATTTCCAAGCTGGCTTTCTCAGGCCCGTATTTTTCCGTAGCTGCTGGTGCAGCACAGCCAGTGGGCAGCGAGGCCGTTGTTTCTTTCGCGCCGTCCACTGAGTATCTTCATATCTCACCAGCAATGGGTGTGTATGGAACGAATGGGACGGTAGAGCAGTTCACCGGAGACGGCACGCTTGCGTTACCGGCAATCTGCAAGCTGCCGCAAGCGCCGAGTTCCAATCCAAGTACGGCACCAAAAGCCACGATAGGGTTCTGGATGCCAGGCAGTAATTCGTTTGGTGGGGACTCTGTCGGCAAACGGTATACAGGAGGCACGATCTCATTGTGTCTTGTGTTCATATCGCTGGATGCTGTTCAAAGCAACGACGCAAGATTCGATGTCGAGGTTTATGGACTCAGGGGAGTTGGTTTTGCGCCCATTGCCATCTTGAACGTCACCTCGGTCATCTGGGACAACCAAGGTACGATCAAACCTGGGTATCTGAATCTTCTCACTGATATTCTCGATCCGAACTATGCTTCGTGGGACGGCAACATACGCTACGTCAAAGCAAAGCTGACACGGCGGGACTACACAGGCGAAGCAGGAACCGTCACGAGTGATCTGTGGTTGATGGACGCCAGACTTCGAATCCCGGTGAACTAGATGGCAGTGCGCGACGGGCGGATCAACGTCACGCCCAGAGCAGTCCTCAATCCGAACCCTGTTAACGGAGAGTTTGCTGTCCAGCCCGACACCAGCGGACAGCAAAAGCTACAAGTCCGGCTGAACGGTGCGTGGCAGGAAGTCACCGTTCAGGGAGCGGTTTCCGGTGGGGTGGCTGTCAAGGACGAGGGCAGCGTCGTTGTTGCCAGTGCTACCGGTATCAACTTCACTGGCGCTGGCGTTACGGCAAGTGACGGCGGATCGGGGGTGGCCACGGTCAACATTCCCGGTGGCGGTGGCGGTGCCATCCCGACGATGCCGGACATCGTTCGTGCCTGGGGCGACTGGAGCCATGTCGGTACCAACAACGGCGCCAACATCACCGCTTACCCCGAGAAGATCCTGTTGCCTGGGAACTTCGGAGCGCCTTACGTCCGGCCTCTGGTGAAGGTTACATCGGTGACCAACAGCTACTCCAATGGGGGTATGACATTCATCTACCTGATGTTCCCAAAGGAGTTCGTTCCTTTTAGCCACGCAACGCTGCGGTTGCTTCTCTTGTCCGAGGTTGACATCTCCGTGCTCAACGTCGAAGTCACAGGACAGAAGGTCAAGAAAGAGGGCGTGTTCTTCGACACAATCCCGGATTGGAACTCTGGAACCATTACTTCCCTTGGCGTAGTGGCTGGTGCGCTGCACAGATTCGAATACGATATGGGCAATGAGACCGCCTGGAGACCGGGCGCCAGGTTGATGTTCGAGATGTACGTCTCCCAGGACGACGGCGGCAGCAAGGGTCCGGTCTACCTCATGGACGCAGCTATAGTTCCCTGAAGCGGAGGGAATTGATGCCTAGCAAAGAACAGGTAGGGTTGGAGATCGTCACCACGGCCGAAGGACTGCTGGGTCTCGTCGAGACGAAGTCCAACGCGGAATGGGACGACCCAAAGACACCCGGTCCGGATCTCAGGGCCAAACGATTCAAGCAGTGGCTGCTGTCGGTAGGCTGGAATCCGGGCTGGGCCTACTGTGCCTCAACGGTAGAAGCCGTGTACCGTCAGACCCTGGTTCGCATGGCAGCGCCTCCGGCGATTGTGCAGCGCATCGCGACCCAGCTCTGCCCGTCCGTGATGAAGAGCTATGCTCGCTGCCACGACCAGATCACCAAGTCACCAATCCCCGGTGCCATCATGTTCATGCAGAAGGGTCAGACCCCCTATGGACACGCTGGTATCGTGACCGCAGTCCACAGTGGTTGGTTCGAGACCATCGAAGCCAACACCTCCAAGGAGGCTTCGTCCGCAGAGCGTCAGCGCGAAGGTGAAGGTATCTTCCGGAAGAAGCACAACCTGGACTTTTCTAGGAGGGACACCCTGTGGATCGTCGGCTTTCTCAATCCGCCTTCCTGGTAAGTCGTCGTCAGAACGTTCTGACGACGCTACTTCTTCTGGTTCTGGCTGCGATGGCCGTACATGCGGGTGGTCCAGCAGTACAGCAAGTCCAGAAGGCGATCCCGCCCGACACGAGATCCGTGCTCACGAAAATGCTGGGGGAGTTCGCGGGGGAGGCACTCGCCGCAGCTACCATAGGGATCGTCGGGAGCTTGCTCGGCTGGATGCGAGCCAGGCGCAAGAGGCGGTTGGCAGAAGAAGAGGCTGAAATCGAGCGGCTCAACTCCAGATTGGTGTAAGGAGATCCCTCGATGACCAGATTGCGCGGACTGCTGTTTCTGCTTTTCTTCTTCACGCTGGCTGTGGCCGTTCATGCGGCAGGCTTAGAGTCTCTGGCTGCCACGCCCCCTGAGAGTGGTGCGGTTGCTACCGCTGCCAAGGACGCCTCCGGCTTGCGCGAGATCCTCTACACGCTGGTAACCGGCGTGGTCGGTTTCCTCTTGGACCATGTTCGCAAGATCCTCAAGTCCCAGGCAGCCGCGTACAAGATCGAGCTGTCCGAACGTATGGAGCAGGCTGTCGACAAGGTTTGCGTGCGTGTGGCGATGGAAGTGAACCAGTGGGCCGACTCCAAGATCAAGGCTTCGAAGAACACGTTGTTGGTGTCTGCCGAGGAGAAGCTCGCCAGGTTCAAAGCAAGGTTGAAGGCTTTTCCCATCGTCAAGGATCTTCCAGATGACCAACTGGAAGCCTTGTCGCACCGGGCCGTGGCCTTCTTGAAGGAGCGCACTGGGAAGCTGCTGTCAGCTCAGTTCACCACCCTGACAACCGGCGAGGCCCCGAAGCCAGTCAACGGCTGATGAACTGGATCTTCAAGTTGCTGGCTCTACTGAACCAGTTTCTAGGGTTCTTTGCGGAGACCGCCTGGGGAGAACTCCAGGAGGAGAAGAACCGGCTGGCGGAGAAAGAGGGCGAATGGGCCAAGGAGTCCGCCGCCATCAACGCAGAGTACGGAAGGGTGGAGAACCAGGCCGAGGCGGTCTCGGCGGCTGCGGACCGAATCCGATCTACGCGAGATCGCCTCGTCGAGGATGCCATTCCACGAGACGAAGAAGAACTGGAGGAGCTGGCCCGGCAGCTCTCGGCTTTGTCGAGGTAATGATGAGAATCTTCTCTCTGGTTCTCGTGTTCATGGTGTTCGGGCTGGCTGCCTGTCATGCGGAGGACGTGGACGGTGACATCCTCTACATCCCGATTTTCAAGGGCAGGCCGTCCCCAGAAACCGGGGTCGTGGTTCCCTCGGCCAGCGCGGTGAGGCTCAAGAAGAAGCTAGAGGAACTGAAGTCTCTTCAGATCGAACTGGTGTTACGAACCAAGGGCGAACAGTTCCAGAAGGTGCTGGTAGAGCTTCAGCGGCAAAAGACGGCCCAGGCTGAGGACAAGGCCAAGCATTACGAGCACCTGGCCCAAACCGCCGAGACTGCGGCGGTGTCACAGCGCCGGGAGAACCGAATCCTCAAGGCGCTCTTCGCGCTCAAGCTGGTCTTCGGCTTGTTCTGATTTCTCCCGATTTTGTTCGATAGAATCCCGGACGTGATCAGGGAACTCCACCAGACAAACCGGAGGTGTGACTAGCATGGGTGCCAGCCTATTTCGAAGTTATCAGTACGCGGATGCGTCCATCACGAACGCCAAGCTCGCGTCGGACGCGGTCACCAACGACGTGGTTGCTGCGGCAGCCGCCATCGCCTACACCAAGCTCGCACTGTCGGACAGCATCGTCAATGCGGACGTGAACTCGGCAGCCGCCATCGCCGAGAGCAAGCTCGCGGACCTCGGCAAGGAGGGCGCGGCCTCGCTCATCGCGAACATCCGCCGCCGCTTCAAGGAGCACCTCCGCCCCTACGTCGACAGCGGCTGCGCCCCCTCGGCGGGCGCGGGGCTGTCGATCACCGTCAGCGCGGGCACGGCCTATCCGGACGGTGTCCGGATCGCCTACGGCTCGGGCTCGGTCAACGGCACCGCCAACACGACCGGCGGCGATGTCTGGATCGACAGCGACGGGTCGCTCAACGCCGGAGCTGCCGGTGCCACGCCCTCCACGGGTGTCAAGATCGGCGAGTACGACTCGGGCGCGGTCAACCTCACCTACGCCGGAACGCGCAACGGCGTGCTGAAGGTCATCGCCGAGGCCGCGATGGCGTTCGACGATGCCACCGGGCACAACCACACGGGTACCGGCGGCAACGGAACGAAGATCGGTTCCGCCGCCCTCAGCTTCGCCTGGGCCGACAACGAGACGGTGGCGGTCGACGGGACGGTCGGTCCCTTCGCGCTGGCGCAGTCGCCCAGCCCCGCCGGTAGCCTGCTGCTGATCGTCGAGGGCCAGGTGCAGATCGCCGGGTCCGGGAACGACTACCAGCTCTCGGGCGGCAACGTCACCTTCGAGGCCACACGGAACCCGCCGAGCGGCTCGGACGTGCGAGCGTTCTACCGCTACAGCGCGTAACCCACCCACGGTTCTGGAGTTCCAAGCACCCCCGTACCCGGCTTGATTGCTGGTACGGGGGTGCCTTCTCTTTTCAAAGAGGGCCTCGAACCTATAATTCCTCTGGAACGAGGAGGATTTCGGATGTCGGAAACGAACATAGGAAACGTCAGGGAGCTGGCAGCTATCCAGGACGCAAGCGATCCGGAACACGTCGAGATCCAGGAGTTCCGGATGGCAGCAGAACGCCTGAGTGCGCTGGTAGGTCGGAAGACCGAACAGCTCCTGGATCTCCAGGCCAAGATCCCAGACGACATGGAGGATGCTTACTCCAAGGTCGTACAGGACTTACTGGACCAGTATTCGGATCTGACGTGGGTCGTGAAGAGCAAGGACGCCTGTGGTTTCACCCGCTCCACGCATCGAGTCATGCTCCTGGCCGCGATGCGGTTCCTCAACCCGGACGTGGTCCCGATCCAGAACAAGCTGAAGCGAGCCCGCGCTCGGAAGGCCAAGGCATGAAAACCCTGATCCTGCTGTTGCTTTGTTGCCTGCTGGCCTACGGTTCGGCCGAGGCCGGTCCGACCCGCATTGGTGCCAGGGGCATCGCCTACAACAGCTCTCTGACTGGCGACGGTAGCGGGCTGCTCGGCATCAATCTCAGCAACACCAACACCTGGGAAGCTCCGCAGACGTTCAACGCAGGCGTGGTCATCGGAACCGGCCAGACTGTGCGGGTCGTCGATGCTGTGGTGGGTACCGTCTTCTTCGCGATCACAGACGGTCATGTCGACGGGGACGCAACCAAGCTCTTCTGGGACAACGCGGCCAAGCGGCTGGGCATCGGTCTCAACAATCCTGACACACCGCTGCACGTTTCCGGCAAGATCAAATCGAACTTACTGATGATCGTCCCGCAGGCCAACCCGCCCGCCTCTCCGGCAACGGGCGATGTGTATGTGGACAGCGACGACGGGAGCTTCTACGTCTACAATGGAACCGCGTGGGCGACCGCTGCCGGTGACATCACGGAAGTAGTAGCCGGAAGCGGCATGACAGGCGGCGGCGCCTCCGGGTCGGTTACACTCAACGTGGTCGGAGATGCGACCCTGACAGTTGGTGCCGACACCATGGGCATCAACCTGGGCAACGCCAACACCTGGACAGCCCCCCAGATGTTCGGTGCCGGACTGGTCCTCCCTGACGGGCAGGGCATCACCTTGTCGGCGGGCGCCGACGAAATCCTGTTTACGGGCGTAGCCAACGGCGGCTGGCTGAACGACAGCAGACTCTTGGTGGGGAAAGCATCTGCTGGAAGGGGAGGTTCGATCCAGCTCCTGAACGACGCTGGAAGTATCCAGTGGCTTGCCGGGATATTCCCATCGGAGGGAGCCACCAACTACATGATCCGGTCGGACCCCAACGGGTACAACATCGTTCAGATCGAAGCCAGCGCCCCCACGAACTCTCTATGGATCAAATCCGGGGGGCGGATCTTGATGGGGACCGCCACGGATGACGGGACCAACCGACTTCAGGTTAGCGGTGACGTAAAGATAACTGGGACAACGCTCCCGATGATCGGGGCGAATACAACCGCGA